>Ga0315284_10000375_pt1 | contig 60985 bp, 54 predicted proteins | sample YL17G09_16_MG_FD_203696 | JGI IMG/M metagenome (GOLD analysis project Ga0315284, IMG submission 203696) | Sediment microbial communities from Yellowstone Lake, YNP, Wyoming, USA - YL17G09_16 | ecosystem: Environmental > Aquatic > Freshwater > Lake > Sediment | place: USA: Wyoming | collected...
CTTTTTCTTTCATGATTCGGCAGAACGGACTTTGGTTGAAAAAGAGAATCAAGTAGTTGCATGTCCTGAAACTTGGAGAAGTAGGCCGCTCTATTATGTCTTGGCCAACATCATTCTGTTAACTCGTAGGGGCTTGAGAGATTTTCGAGGCGATCTGTTGACTTGCGGGGCTTGCATCATTTGCAGAGAGCCCAACAGCTAGAACGGGAAATGGTTGATTCTGTGCAAGAGCAGTCAGTATCTCGAATTAGAAGACATAGACATAGTTAGGATGTTCGCCACTACTAGAGGCACCTTTCATGCCTTTGCCTAAGAAATACTTCTCAACGCTTCTGGCGATGGTTTCGGTGTCTGCTTTCCATTGGCGCCAAAACCTTGGACTTTCGTGTTCAGTTCCACGACGGTCTGGGTCATCAGTTACGCCAATAGTCCACCTCGGATAAGAAGTCCCTGCAACTGTGCGTTCAATCTCACTTTTTATCTCGGATTCGTTCACAACGCATCAATAGTGGTCACACTCTATCAGAATTTATATTTTTGGGTATTCCAAATTCGGTCCTTTCTCAAAAGAGCAAATTGTGATAGGCCCCTTTGCTTAACATGAACAAACCCTTATCCATGCAGGCCCCTAGGACTCAACAGAACCCGTCTAATGAAAAACAAAAAAGAGGGCAGGGGAGTTTAGAGACTTATTTCTGATTTAAAGTCTGATTTTTGCTCTATTGATGCTTTTCCAAAAAATTACTGTGTTTTTTCAGTGTTAAGATATGCTTTCACATGTTGTCTCAATTGTGGAGAATCATCCAACATGGCTTTGACTAATTTCCAACGGAGTTCTTCAATTTCATTGTCGCATATCTTGTTTCGCATGACATCGTCCACTCTTGTGATGAACATGCGAGAACTTAAACTTTACGTTCACACGTAGAACACTTGGCGCACAATCACAACTGCAACAAATACAATCCACAGTTGAAAACCAGTCTCGTTGCTTGCCGCCACGCTGAAGTAAATCGCTTCAGACGTGCCGATGATGGCTGTAGGCTACTGATTTTTTGAAGAAAAGACCCTTTCAGAATTTCCTTGTCCATCTTCTTGTCCTTCATTTCCCAAGCTCAGAGCTACCTAGTGTTTATTCAGTTCAGCTATAGCTTTTCCACAAATCCAAAAAAGAAGAGTGAGAACAACGTGCGCTAGTTCACGTTCACACGAGAGCTCGAGCCGCATTTGCTAAACCTGACGCCATAATAATGCACATTTCAAATCTCATTCTTGCATTGCGCGCTATTCAGAGAAGAATTAGACGACAAACTGGGTGAACCTTCTATTACTTGTCATGTTGTTGGGATTATTTCAAGACTATCCAGTTCAAAGGATGCTCGGATTTCTGATCCTTCATACGCGCAAGACACTGTTACTTGAGCTCCAAAATCCGTGACGTTTGTGTTTGGAAAGGTTGTTTCCATATCGTATCTACCCACAGATACCGCCAAGTTTCCGTTTTCACCCGCTTTGATTTCAGGTATTGTTCCTCCGCCTGCCCATTCAGGAGATCGATAGGGAAGGCTTGCGTTCAGACGTCTCAGAAAGCAATATGTTATGACGACATTATACGCAGTTGCTGATCCATTATTGCGAATCTCAATGCCGCTGTACGTGTATGCGACAAAGAACCCGGACAGGTCGAATGATGGTTGGCCGTTTTGCATGTGGCTGTATATGAAGTTGTAGGCGGGTTGGACGATGCCAACGATAAGTGCTATACAACTCAGCGCAATGGCTATTGCGTAAGGGCTTGGCCTCTTCAAAAACTTGAGGCGTGTCAGTCTTATGAAAGCAACTGTATAGGCAATGTCAACGAATAAGAGCAGAGAGAATACGTAGACGTATGTTGCTAATGAAGGTGGAGCAAGATAGGCCAAGATAAGTGAGAAGTTTTGTCCAGCTGCTATGAAATTCATGAAGCCGATGTAGAGAGAAAGGACCGTTATTATTATGGCTGCCAGCATCGAATATTTGTGCTTCATTCTAAACGCGAGAAAATACGTGAAGACAAACGCTGGAACGTAGAAAATCAGACCACCCACAGCCCCTAAAGGCCAGCCCAAAGGATTCAATTCCGACGCGATGCCCATTGCGTTTATTGCGTAAAAGGTCAACGTGACGTCAAACGTCCACCAAGCAAAGCAGACACCAAACGAAGCAATTAAGATCCCCTTTACTCTATCCAATCTCGCAGCTTTCTGTTTCTTTTTCACGAATCGTTGGAACTGATAGGCAATTATGGAAGCTGGGATCACAAGAATAAGAAGGAAAAATGGAACCAACCACATACGTGTTTGCACAAATAACGTAACGATGCTTAAACTCAGTAAAATCACTGCCATCACGAGAATACCCTTAGCAAAATCGGTTAGTAGGCCCATGATGACACCTTAATAGAGTTGTTTCGTTTTTCAGATATTTGTTAGAAAGTGCGTGTACATCTACTATGCACAATTCACACTGAGCAAATAAAATAATGCACCTTAACCAATGGCGAGAGTTTGAACGTCATCCTGACTTGGGATTCATGGTAGCCCGGGATAGCTTCAAACTCTCGGTTCAAACATTTCCTGCATACTATCAATTTGCGAGTAAGAACTGGCTTAATCACAATTTAAACGGCTAGTCGATAATGAATCAGATAAAAGCAGACTTTTTTAAAATGGCAAGTCTTAAACCATGGGAGGTTAGGTCTTTACGTTGTGCAACTTTTGTTGTCTTCCTTTGCTTTGCACTGGTCACAGAGGTCAGAATGCGGTCTGTCGAAGCGTCTTTCGTAGATATACATAGGATATTGAGTGCAATTCTTACACCAGTGCCATCTGTCAGTTTTGCTGCCTTTAACATACTCTACCATTCTTATCACTTCTTTATGTCTTTTCAATCCTAATTAATTCTTTTGGGCACTATAGCGCGCGCTCACCATCAAAGGCTTAAATTCAGTGAATGACAACTCAATTTGGGGGTGTATTCTGTTGCCTGAAGTACGCTCTAAACCAACTGAGTGGAAAAAGCGCATCGAGACTTTCATTAACAAAGAGATTTCAGAGGCATTCGCGTATTTTGAAACAATCAAGACTGTGCCGAAGATTGATGAATTCAGAGACAAAGTGTTGTCCATCATAAAAAGAGATGTAGAACTCAGACATCTAGAGACCGAAGCAGTGGAAATCGAACGTAATGCCCAAGGCAAGGGAAAAGAATACCTCACATGGGCCAAAGCAGTCATAAGCAGCTTGAAAGAGGACAAAGATTTTCTAAAGGAACTCAGAGAGTGGCGTGAAAAACTCATTGAGAAACTGAGAAAATAGCCGTGCTGTTGAGAAAAGGTTAGAATCAGTCGTACAGCGCGCGCTCGCTTCTGCAAAATAATGCTGCAAGATAGCCGCTCAGAACTGTTCATCAATCTATTATAGGTGTTCTTTAATATCTTTGATAACTTTCTCATACTCTACTTGTTCCAAATACCTACTACCATGAGGCCAAGGTGGTCTCCCCCAGTTTGGGTCATTCTTGTATCTTGGTATGATGTGCCAATGTAAGTGGGAAACAACATTTCCCAGAATGGCATAGTTGAGCTTGGGCGGATTGAATGCCTTTTTTAGAGCAGCTGCGACTCTGGCCAGATCCTCTATGAATAAAGCTCTTTCTTTGTCAGTCAATTGCGTCAGATCCTCTATATGCGATTTGTATATTACAAGAACACGTCCTCGGAAAAATTGATCTCTATTCAAGACGGCTATCGAGGAACAAAGATCTAGGATCTTGAGAGGAGTTTCTTTTTCCAAGAGGTCGCAAAACTCACATTTTGTCATTTAATTTACTTCCTCTAGATGAACGTTTTCTTAGATAATCATAAAGTAGCCGTGTTAAAAGACCCGCCAAGATTGAAGTGGGTATCCCGATGATTACAGCGTCTTGAACACGTGTTGGCAGGTTTTGCCAGCCCAGAATGATGTTATTGCTCAAAGGTAGAAAACTGACCCCCAGCAGGAATGCCAGAATTGCGAAGCCAGCCGCAAATATTATCATGTTCTTGCTTGAATAAAGATTCAGTCTCCTGTTTATCATCTTCACAGGACGTGTAATTTGCCAACCAAGCAAGAGTGAGATCCTAAAAACTGTTGACAATGGAACAGTCAATTTTTCCTTCTTTAATGCACGAGAGATTATTATGATCATGCTAGCTGTGAACCTGACTAGTCCGCGTGACCCCTTCTCAGCTCCCCAACTTCCATCCGAATTCTGTCTCGCGAACAACCACCTAAAACCTTCTTGCACTTGTTTCATCTTAAGCTCTTTGCCGCTGAGGATTAAAGAGTGAACTGCATTATATGAATGGACTACATCCTCCTTTTGTCCTTTCCTTCTCCCCCAACTTCCATCTTCATTTTGATTAAGAAGTAAAAAGTCCACACCCCTTTGGACAAATACTGAATTCGCTTTCTCTCCGGCATCCAAGAGCATTCTTAACGCCCATGCGGTTGCCAGTACATCGCTTTCACCTCTTCCAAAATGAGCCCAGCCGCCATCCATGTTTTGAGATTTTTTGAGCCAGTTTATCGCAGATCTCAGATGCTTCTCTGCCTCCAGACCTACGTCGCCTTCTGGAAAACGCACTCTAGACAATGAGAGTGCAGTGATAATTGGTAAAGTCGCTCCTACTTCACTTGCTCCTCTAAGTTGCACAATTTCTGAACCCTCTTCTGTGCCTATCTCCCTTGGCCAACCACCGTTTTCATGCTTTTGCTTAAGCAAGAATTCCACACCTCTCTGAGTCAATTCTTGGGCGTAATCTTCATGGCTCAGAAACGTGATCAACCCTCTAGCGGTTGAGTCTATGCTTCCACCCCAGCTGCCATCTGATCTACGAACTTTTCCAAACCAGCCAATAGCCTTCTTTACATATTCTGTGTCAGCCATACCTATCTCAGAAAGAGCCCAAACTCCTATGTACGTCCCGAAGATGTCTTCGCCATCTTCTTTAAACCTGCCCCAGCTTCCATTTTCCTTTTGAGCGCCAACTAACCATGCTGTGGCTTTCCCCAAGATGCTCAAGATATGCCAAAGCGCATCATATTCACTCGGGTTCATTTTTCTCAATTGCCTGAATAGCACGTTTGAACTATTAAGATTAGCGCGCATGGCTGTTCCGAAAATGGTTAAAAATGGTTGTAAGTCTTCTTTTGCCTATTCGGGTCTGATGTGGGCTTGTTTGATGGGCAAATCCTGGCCGTGTTGAAAGATGGCAAATAACTGTGTTCCAACAAATCCGGAAGGAAGTGGAGTTTTCCCATAACACTTTGAGGCTGCACCTAGCCCGCTTGGACCTTCAAGGCATGGTTGTGAAAGCTAACAGTGCATGCGCCCTAGAGCGTGCCTGAACCGTCGAAATATGCAAAAAAACAAAGAACCGATGAAGGGCAAACAAGGCGAGCTCAAGATTCAAACGTGGGCTCCAACCTGAGTGGATTTGCTGGTTCCAATAAGATCACCAGCGCTTACAGGGAAAAACTGATGGATTCACCTGCCTTTTGGTTTTGGTCTCTAGGGATTAGAACCCAAACGGGTTCAAGACCTAGCATTCGCACAACGCGTTCAGATGCCAGGTTCTCTCCACTTTTTCTAGATTATCAAGCAGGTAGGGGTCGGACCGGACTAGGACCCAAACGGGTTCAAGTCCTATAAAACCGTTCTGGGCTTCTGAGAAGAATCTTGCTCAGGTTTGATTGCTATCCCCTTGTGCCGTGCATTGTAAAGGTGCAGCTTCTCTTTGAGCAAATCGACAGCTTGGTTGCAATTTGTCACTTTGAAAACTTTGTCGTCGGCGATTTCTGGGTATCTTTGTCTTTCGTCAATCCGTTTTCCTGCGAGTTGTCCACTCCAACCTGGCAAATCAAACGCCAGAATTAGTCTTTTCAGTTCCCATGCATATGCAATTTCGCATAGGGTTCCTGCCCCGCCGCCTAATGCTATGACGGCATCGCTGTTTGCTATGATCAAGTTTCGTGCATGGTTAATGCCGGTTGAGATGATGATGTCAGCATTTTGCTCGGCGATTTTGGGGTCAAAGCCAGGGAGAATTGCAATTATTGAACTTCCATTGTATTTGCTCGATTGTTTTGCACCCATGGATATGGCGCGGGACATGTCGCCTATTCCGCCATTCACTATACAGTAGTCTGCGTCGACGAGTTTTTTTCCCATTTCTTCGGCCATTTGCCACTTTGGGCTTTCTGGGTCGACGTGTGTGTCGCCGATCACTGCGATGAGTGTTCGCCTCGTCAATTTTTCACCTTCAAACTGGGTTTAGCGATGAGTTTACCTATTATGCGCTCCCTTTCTTCAATGGATCTTCTGAGTTTTTGCTCAGAAGGTTCATAGAAGTATAGAGGTTCTTCGATGAATTCGGGTTTCCGAGCTAGTTCAATCACTGGCAACATAATGGCCCAGTCCGTGGCGAATGGAACCCATTCGCCGTCAACTTTGAAATAACCTTCTGGAACCTTATCATAGAGGTATTTCCTGAAGGTTTTGAGATGCTGCCACACGTTCCCACCACGACAAGTCCTCGGATTCATAAAAGATACTGGATACTTGATGTGTTTATCTGTTCTTAGCATGGACCCGACTGTGGCATCTGCTCCCAAGTCATAAGCATGAACCACTTTGGTTAGGGCATCTTTTCCGATTAGAGCATCGTCAAGGTCCAGATGGACGATTATTGAGTTTGGATTCTGGCAAATCTGGTTTATCGCAAAATTAATATTCTCCATAGGAGTTGACAACTTCAGGTTAGCAAACAGGGTAAGTCTCTCGCCAAGTTTCCTCTTCAGAATGTATCTGCAAAACTCATTCGTGCCGTTTGTTGAGGCTGCATCTATGAATATTGCGCCCCAATCCTTGTACGCCTGAGCTAGCAAAGAGTCCAAGCAGCGTCTTATTTTGGGTAGGCTAACGTTTCTGCCTCTTAGGAGTAAAACTAAGGGCTCATCTCTGATACCTATGAATTTTGATACTTCTCCAATCACTTCTGGCTGATTCAATTGTTCAGAAGGTAAGACACCGCTCTCGATGGCCATTAAGATGTTATACCAGTCATCTTTATTTTGCTTTCTTGGATTCGGAATATGGACAAATGATGTTTCCGGGTTACCTCCTCGATAGGATCGCACATTTTTCTTGTCGATAGCGCGGTCGAGAGCGCGATGCCAGGGGAGAGAAAGTGTCTTGCCCACCAGCCTGTTTTTCAACGGCAGAATAGATTCAATTCTTTTTCTGCTTATTAAACAGCATCTAACCTCTGTCCGGAATGCTTTTCCTTCTCTCTGGTGCGCAAATTTCCTTCGTGTGTCATACGGAATCGGCAGTGACACCGTGACAGCGATTCTATCTATCTTAAGAACCGATAACAGGTGACTCAAGTAATCGTGATCGCGAGACGTTCTCCTAATTAGGCAGTCGCTATCGAGCTGTAGAACATAGTCAGTTTGGCAGTGATCAAATCCATATAATGTTGCAAAGAGAGGCTGGCCATTAGCTGCCCTGGGTTCGGTGGCCGCCAGACCAAACCACTTTGTGTACGTTTTCTTTATTTCGTTCTCTTCTAATGGTGCTACTACTACTCTGTCTATTATGCCCTCATCTACCAAACTTTTTATCGCTGTTCTGAATTTCTCTATATTTGCTTCAGCATACTGCCTCGCGAATCCTTCGACAGCATCATCGGTAACCAAAATCTTCTCAAAGAACGTTTGTGGGCCTTCTAGTTGATTGACAATATGTCTGACCTGAATCCCGATAGTTTCCCACTCCATCGAGCATGCTTTGATCATCAGGGAGACTGCAGGCTGTTCTGCCAGTGGTCTAATCGGACGGAAAATGAAGATCAATTGGTCGCTGCTGGGCGAAATAGGGTCGATATCCAAGCTGGGTACTTCAATTACGTCTTCAATCTCCAACCCCGCAACGTGAGCAGCATGTATGTACCAGCTGATGGGCCTGTGCCAATCCTTCCTAAGTCTGCCAGTAGACTTGATCTTCTTCGAAACTGCTTTAGATTTTGCGTATTCTTTCTCTTCAGTATCCTGCCTCGTCTGGCTAATAGAATTTCGGGATCCAATCGATAGGGGGTTGCAGATGCTCACTACGACTTTGCCTCTCGGTGAAGTTAATTTTCGAATGTTTTTCAATATGGAAAGTACTTCTTTCACGTCTTCCACTGAACATAAGACAAGATTGCATACCACCAAGTCATATGAAATACCCGAGTCAATTTCTTTCTTGAGCTCCAGATCGCTCAGGAATTTCGTCCCCTTCACATGACTTTTGCTACCAAATCTTGTGCCGTCAATATCGTAGCATGAGACTTGAATTCCTTTCTTAGCCAATTTGTCAGCTATGACGCCTTTTCCGCATCCGTAATCGAGAATCGAATGAGCGCCTGTTCTCAAACAAGTTTGCGTCAGCATTTCGTCCATTTGTTCATGTATGTCAACTACTTTGATTGCTTGAAGAAAATAGTCAAAGCCATAGAGTTCAGGCAATGCATCGTCATGTAAGCTTCTGGTCAGAAGCTCTTTTAGATCTTCACGAAAATGGTAGCGATATGTCAGATATACTCTCCTGCACATTTCTCTGAAGTGTTTTTCATCAAATGGAACAATGCTTCTACCAATATCCACGTAAACTAGGCCGTCTTTGCCCACTTTAAGGTTGTACGGCCAGACATTTGTGAGCACAATTCCGTTCTTTCTGCACTCTGCTAAGAGTTCAATGAGTTCCTCCAAATGCCCTCCATGGTACTCCGCACCTTCAATCAAAGGCGAGACTATTACTACTTGGTTTTCTTGAACGAAAATCTCTTCGACCGCGACAATACGTCTTAGTGCTCTAAATTTGTTCAGCTTTTCTCGAATGAAATCCAATGAGCCTACGTTGAAGTGTTGTGTTCCACGAATGAAATACTTGTAAGCTCGCTTCCCGTCCGTGAAAACAATGCCTTCTTGTCCGATTCCGATGATCCCTAGAGAATGTCGCCCATAGTGGTTCTTTATCAATTTCGCAGCTCTTGTCTTTAGGTCTTCAGAGACAACTATTGGTAGGTGCCTTGCATAGTTTTCTCTAACAGACAGAAATTCGGACAAGAATGCTGTAATTCCCTCATCGAGCCCTGAAAGCAGTTTTTTTGCGAACTTTGATAGCCTTATTTCATCATATTGCTCGTCTAACCAGTCCAGCATTGATTTCAGGGTTTTTTGACTGAGCTCGGATTCAAATTGCCCTGTTTTCTTTGATTGCTGTCTTGCTTCAAGCTGTTTCCTTATAGCTCTTGCTAATCCCCGGATTCTCCAAGCGTCCATTTCCAAAAGAGATAAGCGTTGCTTGGCATTTTGCCTTGTAGCATCGATGACGTCTTGAATCTCTTTTGGTGTGAAAACTAGTATCTCTCGAAAATTGTGACCTTTCAGCTCTTTACTCTTTGAACGAATAAGTTCTTTAAAGGCGCGTGTAAATGCTCCTCCAAGGATGTCTCCCGCTAAGGCTTCATTGAGTAGCTTACTAGAGGGCGAAGGCGCTCGTTCTTGTTTTATGAAAAGCGGTTGGGCTATGATATGTTTGTTCTGAAAACCGACGATTTCGCCACCAAGGTATTGATTTAGTATAACCCAGAGAGTGTCCCCTCTTCGTAGTTCAACATTGTTAACCCGTGGAGATGCGTTGGGATAAGTTCGGAGGCATTCAATATCAGTTACGATCGTGTTTCCTCCCCTGTTTAGGGTCGTGCCGTTGAAGATTGCATTGAGATCATGGGGAAGGCTTGGGCGAAGTAAGTTTCTCCCGTCTTTAATTGCCCATGCTTTTTCTTCTAGACTAGTCTCAGCCAAATCACTAGGATCGTACTGCCAACAGTACAGAGGTAATTCAAGATGGGTGTAATTAGAAACGGAAAGGTCGTAGTAAGCTTCAGGATAATGTTTAGCTACATTATTGACGTATTCAGATGAACTGGTGCTATTACCCGCAAGTTCTTGTGGCAAATCCTCTCTCAATGCTGTGTCGAGTTCTAATAGCTGGACCCTTATTGAACTAGCAATCGGCAATGGGGGATCGCCGTATATCCCGCCCACACAGACGGCGACACGATTTTCGATTAGCCAATCCAAGAAACTGATGAACTCTCTGGGAGTTACTTTCCTGGCTAAAGAACCGTAGACTACATTTAACCTCATGTCATCATCCAGAATCCAGAAAACTGGTTTTTCTGTTTCTTTTCCCTCCAAGTAGAGATGTCTGTGCAATGCCGTTCTTCCGTAGCTTACACCTTTTCTTCTTTTTTTGGGCACGTAGAAATTTCCTAATTTGCCGTTGTTGGCATCAATTTCCACTTCTTCTTTGTTGACAATTCGCACTTTGGCGAAATTCTTTGCACTATCCAGCATGGTTCTAAGAGCGAATCCATCAGTTGTATTGTCCATCACTACTAAAGTGACGGGCACGTCCGTACCTAAAACGAATTGCGTTAGATCCTGCACTAGCTTTTGCGTGCATGAAAGATGCGTAGCCGTGAAGCCAATAACTAGAGAATAGCTCTGACGATTTCTGGTCTGAGGAATGCTGGGGTTCTCATCTTCTTCTTCCAGTGAGTTCTCCTCATTCCAGCCAAACCGTTCCCTCGCCCTTTTCTTGAACTCAGCTCTTTGATCTCGACTCATACGATTCTTGTATTTCTCAAAGAAACGAGTAAGCCCGGTCAGTTTTGAATGTGACCCATAACTGGACAAACGAGGCCTGCCGTCGGCATAATGATGCACAAGAAAACTGTCGACACGTTCCCATCTCAAGTCGCCGAGGTCCAACAATCGGATTAGCATATCACGGTCAGTTGTGCTGGGCAGGTTTTCATCGAAGCAACCAGCCCGTAGAATTGCATTCATTTTGACGAAGAGATTAGAGCCTTGAATGTGAGGATTTCTTACGTAAAACATTTCTTGACTTAGTTCTGACGGGATAGACAGTGGAATAGTTCTTTGGTTGTTTTCTTCATGTAGGATTATTCCAGCAATCACGAGATCGAAATTGTTACTGATCGAAACATCGTGGCATAGATGGAGGTATTCTTGTTCCCATCGATCATCATCGTCTAAGAAGGCTAAGTATGTCTGATTTGGATCTTCACCGATCTCAACTAAATGTTGTATTGCGGTGTTTAAGGCCCCGGATATATTTGTTGTTCTATGGTTGAGTAGCCATATGAACTTAGTACCACTCATGTTTGACTGGATTTCACACATATTTTCAGGAAAATCTGAAGGTCTTTCAGCCACCACAATGACCATTTCTGGCTTTCTGGTTTGTGCGGCAACCGATTCCAATGCGCCCTCTAGTAATTTTGGCCTCGCCTTGGTGGCTATTACTACTGCCAATTCCGACAAGTAGCTTCACCCTGACTATTCATGCTCAGTAAGTGCTTCTTGAATCAAGGAGTGCCTCTTGTTTGAGGACGGACCCTGAGAGGCTCGAAATCTTGTCCGAGCGTATCTCCTTCTTTGTTCGCTCATTGACTTTCTCTACAGCTTTAAGAAGAACAGCCGATTTGGACGCGGCTATAAGCTCCCTAATGTCCTTCGGAACGCACTTACCTTCATAAGGTCCCAAGTAAGGCCTCAGGTGCTCTCTTGAAATGACACGGCGGTCAGCCGTGACAACATCCATGACATCCTCCGGGTTTGCGCCGATTTCATTGCATATTCGTTCTATTTCATTGGTGAAAGAAACTTTCGTGGCAATGTAGGCATTATGCGCCAGCTTTGCAACTTCAGCAGAACGATCGCTCATCAACAATATTTCGGCATTTTCTGCCCACGTAAAAACATCAAGAATTGCCTCCGTATCCTCTCTTGATCCAGCTAAAACAATTCTGTCTGGACATATCGTCCATTGTAACCTACTTTTTTCGCGGAGAAATTCTGGGCAGTAAACGAGTCTAAGCCATGGATATCTCAGCCTTGCTTGTTCCATAAACCCGACTCTGAGGGTGCTCTTTATTGCAACTATGCCTCGAAACCCTTTGTTACTAAGACGCTCCAGTACGTTGTCGACTGCTGAACAATCTAGTCTCCGGTTTTTGTCTTCTGGAGTTGGTACACATACGAAGACTATATCGCAATCCAGTATTTTCGTCCAGTTATGGTTGCCTCTAATGTCATAGCCACAAACATCTTGGTGATAGAAATCGCATGTGTGCTTAAGTGCTGCCCCTACCGAACCTAGACCAACAATTCCAATTCCTTGGTTTTTTGGTTTTTTCATTGTTCATCACTTCCGATAGGCATAGCCTATCTAGGGTGACCTAGGCTTTCACAGCCTAGGAAAAGCATCCAAAAGATGCTTTTTGACCACTAAATTACACGTTGGAAAAATGTATATAAGTCTTTTCTATCCGGCAGTAAATCATTTCTCCTTTCAGAAGAGTGGGGCCTGATCGATTCGCTGGGCTTTGAGTTAAGGCCTCTACGAACTAGCACCCAAATGGGTTCAAGTCCCACAGCTTGGCTACCAAAAACCGCACTATTGCAAAGCCAAGAGTTCGAATCTCTCCCGGGCTACCATTGGACCCCCATGTTAGGACGACGTTCAAGCTCTGGGGTTGATGAGGTGCGGGAGATGGGGCTTGAACTCCACTCCAAGTGGCGAAGTCTCCGCAATTCCTTGTTTCATACATACTGAGACAAAATCGTGCGCGAAGGTTAAGGTACGCCAAATTTTCCGCACACGCTCAATGACGATTAATCTAGACTGCACCCCGCCTTTGTAAAAAGCTGGTGTTCCTATGTTTGAGAAGCGTTCGAAAATCTCGAACAGCCTGTTTGAAAGCGTAGCATTAAATCGCCTCATAACAACTACAATAGAATAGTTTGGACACAGGCAAAGGCGAGCACTACTTGTCTACAGCTAATGAAAACAAGCAGGAAGAGATTTCAGGCAACACCCTGCGCGTTTACTGGTACATTTTAAAGAAAAGAGAAAGCTGCGGCGTTAGGGAAATTCAGAGAGCTCTCGGTTTTTCAAGCTCAAGCAGTGCGCACTATCATCTTGAAAAATTAGCCGCCAAAGGCTTTCTGATCAAGAACAAGTATGGAAGCTACCAAGCTAACAACAAAGTAAAAACAGGAATCATCAGTCCCTTCGTGTTCATCCACGGCTTCATATTTCCAAGACAGCTATTCTATGCCATGGTGACGACAATCATGAACATTCTATTCCTGATATTCTTCTGGAGGTTCCTAGTTTTAACAGTCGCTCTTGCCTTGGCTCCCGGAATCTTGGCTTGCATAATCTTTTGGTACGAAACAATGAAGTTGTGGCCAAGTCTCCCATCTTTCGAGGAGAGTGTTCGATAGATTTTGGCAACTGTTCGAATCTATAGATTAAAACACTTCAACTAGGATTTGACTTCTGGTGACCAAAATGAAGAAGAAAATCTTAACGATAATCACGCTCGGATTGTTGCTCGTTACCTTGGCAAGCGCCGGCTTTGTCTTGCACTCACCCCACGTAATGGCAATTGATTCTTCAGCCGGAGAAACTGTGAATACAGGCGCTGAATACTCTAATGCAACTATAGGATCGCCTATAGACGGATTGGCGATCTGGTACGTCTGGATAAACACTAACTATACTCAAGTGATCTATCTGGCCTTTGTATCTCACAGGTACCCGCCCCCGGTCATCACGTTCTTCGGTCAACACTACATGGCTGGAAATGACACTGAGGTCTTCGTTGGAAACACGTTGACTGCGATGGAAGTGTACAACGATACTAATCGAAACGGAGTGCCCGATGTAAATCTCAGCAACGGCACAAGCGAACTGTTGTATAATTTCGCGGTCAACAGCTCACAAAGCTTTGTGATAACACCTGTTCAGAAGACTCTGATAGGCAACGAGTCTCATTACACTTGGGGCTTACGATACAACACCATAGATGGCTTCCTGCTCACCGAGAATCAGAACGCAGGCGCAAAAGTCATTCTTGACTATTTGGCCTCATCATATGACTTCTACGTCCAAGACAATGCGTCCTACTTGAAGACAAACTTCGAAATCGGCAAGATATTGAATGTCACTTCCACATCAGACCTTAATGTTACGCTGGACGGGTTGAGTCTCTCGCTGCTGTACGGAACAAGCGTCATCGCTTCCAAGACATACACCACCGTTGTGAACGGAGAACCCTACAATTCCACGACAGCGCAAAACCCAACGGAACCTACCCAGTCAGGCGAAATCAGGATTGAAGACACCAAGGCTTACGAGTGCATATTTGGGCAAAACTATACACTCTCAAGAGATTCGGGAAACGTAACCTGGCCCTCACAATCTGCCGCCGTGTCTGACCAGACCGTGCCGGGAGGAATATACAAATCTGTTGAAAGTACGCTCTCATTTTTTGAGGATGTACTGTCGGGTCTATTTCCAAAAATAGGCAACCTGCCAGCAACCATCAACCTTGACTATAATGTTTCGTCTTTCCTTTATAGGGTATGCTATCCTCAATGGGACGGTTACGCGCTTGAACACGATCCAACCTACATAGCATACTTGACTCCAATCGCCGTACCTGAAATAAGCCCTCCTGTAATGTTCGTAATTGGAGCCGCTATTATCGGGTCAGTGACTCTGATAGTGGCGTTGCTTGACATAAGAAAAACTCGAAGAATACTGCCTAATCAATCGGGTTCACAAGTAGCTGGACCGTTCCGAGCTCCCACCTTTTTCTGTTCTTCAAGCTACGGAATATAGCGTTTCCAGAATCAGTTACTCGCAATTTTTCAACAGCGCGCTGGACTTGGTGCGGGTATGGGGCTTGAACCAGTGCTGTATTGCGATCACGGGTTTGGAAAGTCTGGAAGAAGAGCACTCTTTCTATTTTAAAACTTGTGCAAGATAAGCATGTCTGAAAGATTCTCGAGTTCTTGTCTGCATAGCGAAAGCGCGAGTAAAACCTAGCCGTTTTAACTGCAATTAGGCTTAGTTCTTACTCGCAAAATGATAGTATGCAGGAAAAGTTTGAACTGAGAGTTTGAAGCTATCCCGGGCTACCATTGTACCATAGTCAGGACACTGTTCAAACTCTTGGCTCAGTGATTGCGCAGGGGGTTAGGTTTAAATATCGGTTTAAATTCTCGGGATTTTCAGGAGTCCAGAAATAAATCGTAAATCATTTAAAGTGCTGGTCGGATTTGAACTGCATCTTTGCTAAGTAACCAACAACCTCCGTGTTAAATGAGCAGGGGAGCTACTCCCATTACGAAGCTTTTTATTCACTTTAGCCCAAGTTTTACGAGATGGTTTGATGACCAAAGCAAAAGTAAAGCCGATGAAGAAAATCGTAAGAAACTATGTGTTAAGCACAGCCAAAGCTATAATCAACTATAGGGATCACCTTGTCGAGAATGGTTTCCAAGATGATTATGCCATGAAAAAAGCTGTAGAATATGGTGTTAACATGCTTAATGCTGGTCTTGGCAAAACATTTACACCTCAAGAAGCGACTGTTGGTTTCAGAGAACTCGTTGAGGTATGTATGGCTCTCGCGGATTTCTGTAACAAGTATTAAGGATGGAAGTATCAATGGGTTTCGCTCTGTCTATTCTGTAAACTAGGTATATCTGAACTGCAACTAGAAGGATCGAAACGACAGCAACAATGTTCTGCTGAAGCCAAGAATATACTTCTTCAATAGTCCTTCATGTAACCGAATAGCTATTTCTGTTTCAACGTAAATCACTTTTGCGGTTATCTACTTCCAAGTCCAGTGGTTCAGTAGGGTTCAAACGTGGACCTTGACTCAACGCGGACCATTTCAACATGGTTGCAGGGCAAGGCTCGCAACTACCGAAAAAGTGTTAAGCCTTGATAAACTTTCTCTCTCAGGAAAGGAGCCGTTAAGGATATGCGTTCAATCAACAAAATATTCACGTTGATTCTCGCTGCTCTAGTTCTCTTCTCCTTCTTACGCCTCTCACCGACTAATCTTGGTCAACCTGCCGCTACTGCAGAAGTTACGAGAGCTAAGAACTGGATTGCTTCTGCTCTAAAGTGGCTGAAAGCATGGCAAAATGAAGATGGTGGTTGGGGACAACAACCTCATGAAAAGTCCGATTCACGATACACTGCTTGGGCGATGACTGCAATGATTGACGCCGGATACCCTATCGATTCGCCCGAGTTGAAGAGCGCATCCGATTTCCTAATGAGAGAGCCATGGCCAGATTATGCTTTGTATATAATGCTAAGACCACTCATTCAGATGGGAGAAATAGAGCCACAGAAGATAATCGAAGCGGTTAACATTTTGGAGAGCTTATTTCTAGAGCAATGCCAAAGGAAAAATTTGGATGATTTGAGTTTTGACAACTACGCATTGACACTCGCCTTGGCGGGAAGATTACGTACTATTCAAGCAGATTTGACTTGGATAATCAAACTTCAGAACGATGATGGAAGCTTCGGTGAGACGCAATACGTTGCAGAAAGTGCGATCGAAGACAAAGCCCGTCACACATCCTGGGCTCTCGTTTCATTGTCTTTGTTTTCTGCTCGAAATGAGACTTATGTTTCAGCGATTGAATCGGCCACAGAATTTCTGAAAGCGACTCAAAATTCAGATGGAAGCTGGGGCGATGTCAAGAAATATAGTCAATATGTTGGAACTACTGCGTCTGAATGGCTCTTTTCTACGCTGTCGGTTTTGCACTCTCTTGTTTTTGTTCGCGACCGGACGTATGAGCCGATACAAAAAGCTGTAAACTGGGTTGTTGAGAATCAACCTCCAAGTGGAATCCAGGAGTCGACATTGCAGGTAGCACGTGCTCTGAGCATCGTGGCACTTGCACTACCTACTGATACTGAACTTGCAAAATCACATGGTCTCAACGGTCTGAAAGTTTTCCAGACTTCAGCTGGAGACTGGGTAGACATGATAGATCACAAGCTCACCAACAAAATGTGGGAAACACTGGATTTGACAGTCTTGGCTCTAAATGCATTGATGACAATTGAAGGAAATCCTTTTTCTCTCAGCGTAGACAAGGCCAAGAAATGGCTCCTTTCCAGGCAAAGTCCTGAAGGCTTCTGGGAATATAATTACTCTAAGCCGTTGTATTTCAATTTCTTCGGGTATCCCGGTACACCGCCACTAGATGACCTGAATCGGATCATGCACACATCGAGAGTTGTGGATTCTTTATTGCGGGCAGGAATCAATCCGGCAGAAGAAACTTTGAGAAAATCGAAAGAATGGCTGATGGAGAGATTTGATCATAGCATAACAGAATGGGTTGGAATGGGTACCGACCTGAGTCAGGCAATAATAGAAGGAGTCATTGCGCTCGTTATGCTCGGAGAAAGGCTGAATTCCATGCCTATACAAAAAGCCTTGTCAATACTTGAGAGCGAAATCACGCATGAGACAACCGACTTCAACACCAAAGCGCTGGACTTCTTTTTGAGAATTGGTGAAGGTAATGAATCTGATGTTGTGCAGACAATAATCACACGTCTAATAGACTCTCAACAACTCGAAGGATATTGGAAGTTTGGGTACACGCAACCCGGATATTCGATCTATTATGACTTTTTCTTAACCTTTGGGGTACTGAACTCGCTAAAAAATGCAGAGGTAAGTTCAGCTGCAGCCTCCATCAAGTCAGCTATTTTGTGGATTAACAGAACTTGGGTTGAAAACACTGAACTCCATTCTTTCATGTTAGAAAACGATTTTGCTTATCATATCTATTCATTGGCCGAAGAACTAGAGATCTACAGCTTCTTGAACAACACTGAGTTAATAGCCCAAATGTTGGACTGCTTATTGATGGAACAGAATACTCTTGCAAATCTGGCAACAAAGCTCAGCATGCAAAAGATTGATTTCTTTCCGCCATATGACTGTGGTTGGCCATCCTATTTCAGTAATTCATCATTGAACGTCTATGAGAAAGCAGTGTCTACACCAGAGGCCACGATCAAGGCTCTTGAAATTTTGGAGGCTTCAGGGATATCTGATGATGCACAGCAACCATTAGTCTCGCTGCTGATCGATTTCCCCAATGAGATTGAAGTCGGCGATAGTGGGGTTGGTATAGCAAGTATTTACGCAGTGAGCGGTGACTGTTTGATCAGGCTAGAGATAAAGGCACCGAATTCCTATGTCTACCCAGAAAGCCAAGATATTCTTCTACCTAAACACGACGAAAAAAATGTCTCTTCATACATAACACCTTTGAAAGAGGGAGAGACGAATCTTGAGCTGAAACTCTTTTCCAATGACAAACTCATCGGCTTGCGAATTGTGAGAATTCGGGCCTATGTTCCTCCTTTCACAGTTCTTGATTTCATATACAAATGGGGTCCTGTGTTAGGTCTTGTCTCGGCTAGTTTTTCGATCGCTGGAGTTGCCTGGAAAATCTACAAATGGCGGAAAGCCAAAGCGGGAAAGCTTAAGAAAGGCCGTCCACGTAGCAAACGAAGCAAAAGCGCGGACCAAAAAACTTCAAGTTCTTCAGCAAGAGAATGTAATGAATTATGAAGCTAAGACTATTGAATGCAACTAAGCCCCACAAATCAAGGGTTCAAACGTGGGCTCTAACCCCACCACGATAGTACAGGCCTCATTTTGATGTTGCTTACGTCTTCTAATTGGAGCTTCTATCAAAAAACATAAAACGGAGGATGACAGATAAAGAATCAATGACCTGCTAATGACTCTTTTTTAGCTAGGCTTTGAGAGTAAGGTGTTTGAATATGATAGAAACACTCACGATCAAAAAATGTCCAATGTGCCCAAAAGGTAACCACACGTACAAACTTGCTGTCGAACGAACATTTGTTATGAAGCTTATGACAATTTCATCGATGAAAGAAGAGGTAAAGCCTCAACCAAGGACATTTACGCGAATTTTCGTATGCCCAGAAACAAACAAGAAGTTCCAAGCATTATTCACACTTTTTGAAACATCAGATGACAGAATAGAGTCTGTAAAAGTTGAAGGCAGTGAAAATGAAAAAGATGAAGAACAATGATGAAATAGAAATTGAATCGGCTGAACCACTTAGTCCTCACAACGAAGCCCTCTATGAGGCAGGCAAAGAAATGCTGAAGAGCTCCATAACCACTGGACGCGATTTCTGTCACTTCATGGTAACACTCTCGACCGGAGCAATCCCAACTTATTTGGCCTTACTTAAATTTGTACTACCTGAAAAAGTTGTGCTTTCAGTCGTTGGTTTGATTTTGTCCGTAATTCCGCCTTTCGTCTTTCTTGTTAGCGCAATAGTATTCGTTTTTGGATATCTGCCCACAACTTCTAGTTTTTCATTAGACATAATTGAAGAGATAAAGGGAGTATATGAAGAAACGATAATGCGAAGAAAGAAAATCATCGAAATAGGGCTTATCGTATTCTTGATCGGTAGCATTTCCGCTATTCTTTCCATCGTTACATATGCCCTCGGCTTATCAATATAGCGAACTGAACTATTTTTGCAAACGAAGTCCCAACAAAAAAGGCAACGTTAGTCAGGAAGGACAGACATGAAAAAAGAGGGAATTGCGGATGATGTCTCCATATAGTGTGGGTTCAAACGTGGGCTTTGACCCAACATTGTTTACATGGCTATGAATCAAGTGCTGTGACGGATGCTGAGGCGAGCTGACTGACACCATTAAGAGCAGTAACGCTCGCAAAGAAAAACTAATGGATTTACCAGCCTTTAGGTCTTGGTCTTTCCCGCACTACCATGAGATTTTAAGATTTTTAGCATATTTTCTTTTCGCCTACGGTTATAAGGCGTGTTCTCTTCACATTTTGAATACTTCATTCAAAACCACATTTAGCTAAACTTTTTTAAAGCACGCCTTTTTGTCGGAAGCTGACTGAAGTGCGCTGCGTAAGATGTGGAGTAACTATATCGGGCTGTATTGCATCCATTTGTTGATCAGTTCTTGAGGCCATCCGATCTTTCGCAAGTTGTCTTCTATCTCATAAATCTCAAGCTTGGTCAAGTCCCCAGTCTCCCGCTTCTCTAAAATAACGTCCTTTGGAATCAGGAACGGCTTTTTCTTTTTAGTATCCCAGCCAACAAATTCGCAACCCTCGTCGTAAATATAGAGAAAAGCGTGGCGGAACACTTGTTCCAGGTTGACTTTACTTGTCTTGGTGGAGTCTCTCACCCACGATGGAATGTTCCAGAGTGTCAAAGGGTTTTCCCCATCAGCTTTTCTCCAGAAATCGATTATATGCGTATGCCCATAAACGATATTCCAATTTCGGCTTTTTTGCTCCTTTCTTTTTGGAAAAGTGTTCCACCAATTTTCAACGTTTTTTTCGGCGTCTCTAGGCTTGTATTTTGTGGTTTTCAGTTTGTTCCACACGTCTCTCCCAAACTTAATGATTAGAAAGGGTATCGAGATTGCACCCAACAACGTAAAAAGTACTATGTCTGCGATCCCTTTGAATCCACCGATTGTTTCGAAAATCAGATCAGCGGCGAATAGTATCACGAAAATCCACGTGTATGATCCGAAAGCCGACGCTGCGTTGCGAATAGGCGACATGAACTGCCATGATGGCAGCGCAAAAAGCTTATCAAACTGTTGACCATGTAGAAATAGGTATTCTTCGGTGCCTTTGGAAATTGTGACTTCTTTTTCAGTAATGCTTATTTTTGAGGCACCTAGAGGATAGTCTCCTGCAATGTCCAATAGGTCATAATCATGGTTTCCAAGAACGTATATTTTTTCACAATTCAAATCGGATAATAGTTGTATTACATATCTTGTAGACGCGTCGATAGATTTGACAGAAGCATCCCAGAGTTCCAGAATATCGCCGAGAAGAATAATCTTCTCAGGAGGCTCAAGAGCTACACTCTTCTCAGATGAACACCAGATTCCTAGATCTAGTTTTTCTTTTCCTCCACTTTCTAGATATTTAATCCAGTTCAAAAAATCCGAAAAAGCGCTAGGGTCGCAAACTTGAGTTTCCTTTCTTAACCCGAAGTGTGTATCCGCAACAACAATTATACTCTGCTTTGTCTCACTCAAAAGAGCCAGACCTTCTGAAGCTCGTTCTAACTTACAAAGCCACGATTATTTAGCTTTTTTCTAGCTAACCATACGTGGTATTGTTGTGCAGGCTACCAACAAACCCATGTCTGGGTGACGTACGCGATTTCGGTTCAGTAGGGATGTGAAAAGAGACTAACCCACAAAGGTTGTTGTTAGTACAATCTTGCGTATATTTTTATGCCTGGTAATTATTATCTATTGGTGAGGTGAGTTCAATTCCGGCAATTACTGATGTGCCGCCTAAGGAGATTAGAGAAGAGTTAGCCTTATTGTGCGCCACACTTGACAAAGATGTTCCTGCCAAAATTCCTGATCGCAACTTGCTTATCGCTACTTGGAACTTACGAGGCTTCGGTGACTTTACAGAGAGTTGGAAATGTCAAGAGAATGACTCTCCAAAACGAGACCTACATGCTCTACGTTGTGTTGCTGAGATTGTCTCCCGCTTCGATGCCATAGCCCTTCAAGAAGTGAAAAGCAACCTCAAATGCCTGCGCCACATGCTCAAAGCACTCGGACCAGATTGGGGACTGATCTTAACAGATGTGACCAAAGGCGCACCAGGCAATAGCGAACGCATGGCATTCGTATTTGACACGCGCAAGGTGCGAATTTCTGGCTTGGCGTGTGAGCTCGTCATTCCAAAAGAACAACTAGACAGAATTGGTCCCGATGCCCTCAACAAGCAATTTGCGCGCACACCTTACGCAGTCAGTTTCCGGTCAGCGGGGAAAACCTTCATTCTTGTCACGTTACATGTCATTTATGGAAAAGATGCTGAGGAGCGGGTTCCTGAGCTTAAGGGAATTGCGGAGTGGCTTGCTGAATGGGCTAGAGACATTAATGGATGGGACCATAACCTAATTGCACTCGGTGACTTCAATATAGATCGAAAAGGGGACAGGTTGTATGATGCCTTCACGTCAACTGGGCTCTACATCCCCGAAGATCTACAAAAACTTCCACGGACAATCTTTAGCGACCCAGACAAGCCAGACAAGAACAAATTTTATGACCAGATTGCTTGGTTCACTGGAAACGACAATACCCCGGCGCTGTCACTGAAATTTGTACGAGGAGGCAATTTCGACTTCACCAAAATAGCATTGAAATCGCTAAACCTCACAAAGCAACAATTATCTTACCGTATCTCTGACCATTATCCATTGTGGGCCGAATTTCAGGTAAGGGAATAGATGGAAAACTCGAATTGCTGCTTGAATAATTCTGGCTAATGATCTCGAACTCTCGTCTCTTTAGTGAAAAGGCTAGAAAAACCTAGTCATTTTAATCGCATTAAGGCTAGACTTCACGAGCAGAATGATGGTATTCTCAAAAGTTTGAATGAGAGTTTGAAGCTGTGTTAGGCTACCACCCATAATGGTTCAAGCCCCATACTTCTGCATCAGAATCGGAGCCATCCTAAGCTACGCTTTGGAATGGCTGTCATAGGCGTTACGGGCTTCGTATGCTTTCATTTCTGCTTCTCCGTGCTTCAATACGTATTTCAGTAGTTTCTTTGCAGGTTTCAAAAACCATGCATGTAAGGGTTTTCTCGATTCCCCTGACAAGCCTCAATTTGTCAATAACGAATTTTCCGACCGCATGCACGTCCTCGGATCTGAGTTTTATCAAGAGGTCCCAATCCCCGGTGATGATGTAGACTTCTTGGACTTCCGGGAATTTTGCTATGTCTGAAGCCATTTCCCTCTGCGAGATCAGCTTGTCGTTGCCCTTGGTTTGGTAGGAGACAGAAGCCAAAATCAAAGCTGTCGCACTTAAACCAAGTTTCTGTGGGTTCAAGATAGCTCTATAATCCTTTATGATGCCTAGCTCTTCCATGCGCTTTATCTTTGCAAAAACTGTCGTTATAGGCGATCCGATTTTTCTGGCAATTTCCCGACTGCTGAGTTTACAATCTTTCTGTATCAAGGCTAGGACCGCCAGGTCTTTCTCGTCAAGCTTGGTTTCCATGATTGTAATTTTTACACTTTTCGGCCATAAATACTTTGCTTTTTCGAAATATTTCCAACGATTTTCATAAAAAATTTATTATCAACAGCGTGCATTTAATGCAGGTAACGTGTAAAGGCTGTTGAAACGACATCACCGATGAGAGAGTGGATTGATGATCAAGGAACAAGTAGATGTAAGAAAAGATGCGTTGGTTCTCAGTCGCGAACTGGTTGAGATGCCGAGACCGCTTGAGCTTCTATCTGAAAGCGAAATCAAGAGAAAGTATTGCATAAGCAAGGTGATGACTTACGTGTTGAAGCATCTCACAAGCCAGTTTGCTTCCAACGGTTTTGAATGGTTGCTGCCAGTGATACTGTCGCAGTCGACTGATCCATTGTGGCCAGATCAATGCGCATCCATCGAAAAACGTGTCGAAGTCGAGATTTATGGAAGGACGGTTCGGGCAACGGCGAGCATGATTATTCACAAGTTGGTTGCCTGTTCCATAATCAGTCCCAAATTGTTCTCGCTTTCGCCGAACGTGAGGATAGAGAAAAGTGAAAGAGGAACCAGCGGAGTGCACGCTTATGAATTTACTCAGTTGGATTTTGAGGTCAGAAACGCTTCTTCGAGAGACATTAGAAGTTTCGTCGAAGGGGTTATCTGCAGATTGATAGAGAATTTGAAGGAAGACATGAGTGAAGAATTGCTTTATCTAGGAAGGTATGATGATCTGAGAAAGCCAAGAATTCCATTTGAGCTCTTTGATAAGGCAGAACTCGAAAAAGAATACGGTGTACAATGGGAAAAACACGTGTTGTGTGAGATTGATTATCCTGTTTGGGTGACCAACCTTCCTAGAGAATTCTACGACTTTGAAGACTTCCAAAGCGGCAAATGGGACAACTACGACCTGCTGCTGCCCCAATACGGAGAAGTATTATCTGGTGGTAAAAGGGAGTTTGAATTCGGCAAGATAGGCAAGAAAATGGAGCGAGATAACGTGAGAAAGGATAACTACAGCCTGTTGTTAAGATTGGCAGAAGAAGGAAGGTTGAAACCCTCGGCTGGCGCTGGAATCGGCATAGAAAGGCTTGTCAGCTGGATTACTGGAGCCAAGCACGTTGGTGAAACACAGCTTTTCCCCAAAATACCCGGCATCGTCTATGACCTGTAACCCGAAACAATGCTCAGTTAGGCAGTGTTGAAGAAGGAAATTGATCCCCAGTACTATAGCGAGTTCGTCTCCGTCAGTTTTCAAACAACAATATGAGGGGCTGTCCGTTCCTATACCCAAATCGGTTCAGATACGCCACGTGGTAAGTCGCAAGTGGGCTTTTGAGCACAATTTCGCAGCAAAACTCGAAGATCTAGTTGTTTTTTGTAAATATCTGATCCGCCGGGACTTAGACCCAAATGGGTTCAAGTCCCAACAAACCCTTAATGAAATATCGCGTCCGAGGGCTGTTATTACCCTCTTCGCATAGCGCGCATGCTTGCTCCTAAATTGGTCTAAAATGGTTTTTATTCGCCTTTTGTGATTTGGGGACAGTTTTGGACTTCGCATTGTTCCTGAATTCCTTGCCGCAACCAGCCTTCTCGAACCAGCAGAAGTTTGCAGAATGGAATTAAAACCATTTTTAACCATTTTCGGAACACGCATGCGCGCTAAAGTAGAAATGGAGCATCCGCATACTGTGTCATTGTGAATCGAATGGTTAGGGTCACTTTCTACGGTGGCGTCAATGAGATCGGCGGCAACAAGATCCTTGTGCACGATAGAAAGACGAAAGTGTTGTTTGATTTTGGCCAGTCCTTCAATTTTGGTGCAGAATACTTCACAGGGTGGCTTTCCCCGCGTGCAATAAACGGTCTGGGAGACCACTTCGAATTTGGTTTGCTGCCAAGGATTCAAGGACTCTATGCCAAGGAGAAACTTGCTTCCACCGATCTTCCATACTCCGAACCAGAGATTGAAGCCATTTTTCTGACGCATGCTCACTTCGACCATGTGACTCACATTTGCTTCACGGACCCTCAGATTCCGGTGTACCTTGGCGTTGGCGCCAAGCTGTTTCTTGAGTCGATGGAAGAGACAAGCAGCTTCTGCGATTATGGAAACCACGATTACAGGACTTTTCGGACAGGAAAGAAGATTAAAGTGGGCGACATTGAAGTGGAACCGATCCATGTTGACCACTCTATTCCGGCAGCTTACGGCTTCTTGATACACACTTCTGAAGGAACCGTTGCCTATACTGGCGACCTAAGGATGCATGGCACCCGAAAGGATTTGACTGACGATTTTGTGCAGAGGGCAAAGGAATCCAAGCCCACGGCTCTAGTCTGCGAAGGCACAAGAATGGCTTTGAAAGAAAAACGAAAGAACTATTCAGAAGCGCAGGTAGAGCATATGAGCAATGGAATTGTTTCCTCAACAAACAAAATCGTGTTCGTGACGCATTACAGCCGAGACATGGACAGGTTCAGAAGCTTCTACAACGTCGCCAAAAGGAACAGAAGGAAAATCGTCATTTCTCCGAAAACAGCGTGTTTGCTGAGCAAGCTTATCGATGACGAACGTCTTGACTTGCCCGATCCTTTGAAGGATGAAGACATACTCGTGTACTACAAGCGCAAGAGGTCAGGAACTTATGACGACGCCGACTACTTCCAGTGGGAGAGAGAATTCATGGACAAGATGGTGACGTACGAGTTCGTTCACGAGAACCAGAGCAAGCTTATCATGGACTTGGACTTCTACCAGTTTGCAGAGTTGATAGACATAAGGCCAGAGCGGGGCAGTTGCTTCATACACAGCATGAGCGAACCTTTCAGCGAGGAGGATATTGAAGACGAGGTCTTGCACAACTGGCTTGACCACTTTGGAATACAGTTTCACCAGTTGCACGCGTCTGGGCATCTGAACAAAAAGCAGATCGCAGCTCTCATCAGCGAAATAGAACCGAAGAAGATCTATCCTGTGCACACAGAAAATGCGCGTTTGTTCAAAAGGGTAAGCGACAGAGTTCAGCTCGTAGATCGTGAAAAAGAATACGAAATGGCTCTAGGATGAGCATCTTTTGCCCAGACGCACGTTCGCGAGTTCTTGAAAGACCTTGATTTCAATCAGCGTCAAGCGGCATAAATCACCTGCTTTCCAAGCATCGGCCATTCTTTCGAAAAATGTCAGGATAACACACCCCAAGAAAACATAGAGGGGGTTTCGACCTACTCGGTTACTTCCTAAGGGATTGGGGCTCTTGCTTTTCCATTCAGTTTTAGCGTTTCCACCAATCTCGGTAACACATTATTCTTTTCAAGGTATTTGTCTACACTAACAGGCTCTTCATATTTGCAACTGACACGACGACAAGTTAAGGTCCCTCTGCGAGCATTCAAAGCGAAACTCCAATTACCACATTTAGGGCATTTTTCCAATAATATCACCAAACCTAATTTATCTCATCTTCTTTTAACACTTTCGCAAAAACTGTTATCGTGTTCTCTTAGTAAGCATCCGATTTTCCTCTTGCATTCTCCATTGAGGAAATAGTCTGAAGTAAGCGCGTGCCTTTACACCCTCAAATTTCTGTAGTGATACGGTTTTAGCTCTTTCAAAAACTTGAAGACTATCTACATCTGGATAGGACTCAGCATACCAGATCGTTCTTATTCCCGCATCCAAAATCTTTTGAGCGCAGTTGAAACAAGGGAATGTAGTCACATAAAGTGTACAATTTTTTAAGTTCCTCGCCCCTATGGTCATTATAGCCCTTTCTTCTGCATGAAGAGCACTACATTTATTGAGAGCTCTGTCACGCACAACCATCCGATAGATATTCCTCTTGCAATAATTACAGTCGTATGGATACTTGAAATCTACTAATGGTTTACCGCATTCCGGACAGAATTTCAGCTCAGCCATTAGTTCATCTATATACATCTCTCTAAAACAATCAAAGAATTCTTCATTACAAGGTTTTAGCGGTTGGGGATTCTCGTTATAGCCAACACTTACTACCCTGCCCTGCTCATTAATTATAACAGCTCCAACTTGGCGCTTGAAACATTGTGACATTAGTGATGCACAATACGCGATACTCATATACGATTCTTCCTCAGTAGGCAAGTCCAGCTGTCCCTCAAACAACTCTATGTAGGATACTATCTTTCCGCTCAACATCTGCTCCCAAGCGAGCTTTGTTCTTACCATGGGGTCGTTGTCATTTCTGATTAAAACATCAGCATCATCTACGCAAAGTGCGACTTGCTGCCCGTGAGGAATGCCCTCTTCATTCTTGTCACGACGATCAAGTTCTTGGAAGACATGGTAATTTCTACCATAACTTTCCTGCACTCTCATCCATCTATCTGGTTCAACACAGTCTACAGCAATCAAGAAGAAATCAGGAAACCTTTTTCTAAAATATGCGACCTCACCTGTGTTCCGAATACTATCAAAAACTAGACAGCTGGATTCGATTTTTTGTTCTTCTTTGGCTTTACCATAAGCCATCTCGGCAAGAATAGCATGTCCTTTTTCCTGCCTATATTTATCACCAATTGACTGAAGTTCTTCACGAGGAGCATCCTTTACATCCTTATCCTTATTCTCGGGCTGAGCTTTCCATGCATCCCGTACAAAGTCGGAGAGACAAAAAATTTCGAATTTGTAATCTTCCTTGAGTACTCTTGCTAATGTCGAGCACCCACTTCCAAAAGGGCCTGTCAGACCTAGAACTATCTGCTTTTGCTTTTCTTGTGGCATAGTTAGCATTGTTCAGAAGTTGATATTTATGTTTTGTCAAGAAGCTGTTTTCGTAGCGCACGCGGAGCGATTGGTTTGACGCATAGAAAATTCACGAAGTATCAGCGCAGACAAGCAAGGCGCAAAATGTGTGGAACTGGCAGATAGTGGAAGGCCATGATTCTGGTTAGGTCGATATGGAATCATGACAAAGTTTACAGTATCCGTGTACCCGACTAACGTTCCGCGCGCGCTAAGAATTTGAAAGAGTCTTCAATGAGATCATAATCGCTTACTTGTACTATCTAAAATGGAGAAAAATGATTTAGGTTTGCTCTTGCAAATATATTCATGCATCAGGATTGCACAAATGCAGAGGTGGACAGTGACTGCATGAATAAGAAAGAAGCTATATTGTTGTTTTCGGGGGGAAGAGACTCATTCTTGTCTGCTTGTTATCTGATCGAGAATAAGTTCAAAGTTCATATGGTCACTTTCGAGAATGGAGCAGGACTGCAGACGTATAACGCCAAATACGCAGCTGGCAGAATAATAAAGCGATTTGGTGAAAAACGATGCAAATTTCTGGGCATCAAAAATATAGCAGGATTGTGGCGAGATTTTTTCCTTCCATACTTCAATATGAAACCTAGCGAGGTCATAAGAGAATATGGCGAGCTAACAGTATCCCAATTCAACTGCCTAACATGTAGATCGGCTATGTATACGTGGTCAATCATTAAAGCGAAGCAGATGCAAGCAAACTACATAGCGGAAGGTGCACGAAAAGATCAAGGATTTGTGATTGAACTGCCTAATATGATTGAAAGGTTCAAAAGGCTTCTTTCTGAATATTCTTTGGAGTTGTTGTTGCCGGTTTATGAATTAGATTCTGATTGGGATAGAAAGAATCTATTGTTACTAAGAGGCTTTGTCCCAAAAACTCTAGAACCTCAATGTTTAGTGGGTGTTCCTTTGAAAGGCGGAAAAGCACCAGATGAATCTGTTCAGAAGGCAGTTGAGAGATTTTTTGACAAAGTGGTATTACCACGCGTGAGAGAACTTATTCAAACCCAATCAAATGTAATCTTAGAGGGGAGGAGCGAGCTATAATAGAGCAAGATAAGAGGAGCAGAAATTTCGCATTCGTCCCGTTCTGCTTGATATGCCAAGCCTTTCAAGCGAAGGGTCTCGTAAGGTACGACTGGCATGGGATGATAAGACCAGTGATTGAAGAGCTGGTAAGGCAAGACATAAATCTGGTTCAGATGCCATGCCCTGAGAGTCAGCTTGGCGGTTATGACAACGGACTAAGAAGAGACCCTAAAGGAATCGATACGTATGACACACCTGTTTTCGGAGAACTTTGCAGCAGATTGGCTTCAGAAACTGTTGATTTAATAAAAGCCATATTGTCGAATGGCTATCAGATTTTGGCCATATTGGGTATAGAATACTCTCCTTCCTGTGCTATCAATTACCAATATACGAGCAGAGGTACGGCCAATCGACGGGGAATCTTCATAGAGGCGCTAGATGAAAGGCTGAAGAAGGAGAACATCGAGATTCCATTTATTGGGATTAATAGAAGAGCTGTCGAAAAATCCCTAAATGAAATCAGAGGATTGTTTAACGAAAACAAACAAGCGAGACTGGACTCATATAAGATCAGAAGACAAGGATGAACTGACCAAGATCGATTTCGCAATGCTGATTGCATTTTTTGTCATGTACAAAATCATAGTCGTCGGCTCTCATCTAACAATGCTTTTATCGACCCCCAATATTTGTCATACATTACTCTGTTCATTGCCTTGCAGAACTGAAATACTGGCACCAGAAGATGCTTGAAAACATGACAGCACGCAAGTCTCTTGATCGCAAAAGTCCATAATTGAGGTGTTGATGTGAAGGTGCAAAATCCATAACACTTAATAACTCTTTTTAGAAACCTTTCTACATCTTTATGTGGGGATCCAGCAATTGACTCGCCAATGGCAACTGATGAGGGATGCACAGACATTTCTTGAAGCTTCAAGAATAGCTAATTCAGCTTTGATGGGAATACATTTCGCTGAAATTACGCGAGAAAAAGGTGAATCAGTGAAGGCGGAACATCTCAGAAAAGTCGATGACGGAATCGATCTTCTGGAAGCGGTCTTGAGAACATTGGAGGCAAGGGACAGTCAAGAGACTATATCTTCTGACGCGCTCTCAATCTTATACGTGCTTTCACAAGGTCGAATGGTTGGGGGCCCCACTGCTCTGAAGAAGATGCTAGCTGGTTCGATAGCTGAGCTGAAGAGTTTCAAAGAAGGAAAAACTAATGTGTTCGAAGACGCCGAAGACCTGCTCGAGATAATAGCTTGCTCTACTTCTGAAGAAGCAGCGAAGGCTACGTCGAAAATTCGCATTTTCATGGCAGAAGCAAGATAATAATGTCTTTGCTCAACCAGAAAGCCAATGACATCTTTTCTAAGATTGCCTTCGCTAAAGAAAGACTCCGGCGAATTAGGTCGCCAGATAGAATCCTTGAGACATACATAGAACCATTGGAGAGGTGGCTTGAAACTCTCAGGCAGCGAGCGGAAAGAGCGAAAAATGATTTTGAAGAGTTCGTGCAGGACGCGGACTTTGTAGAGGCGAAACATCTTCAAGAGGAGCCTCAACGCAGGCTTTTGGTCGACATCCTAAGGAACTTTGAAGATATTGAAAAGCGCCTTTACATAGGCGTAGACACTTTTATGCCGCTAACCCTTGTTTGGAGGAGCCAGAGAAAAGAAAAAGAAACTAGAAAACAGCACGCGCTCCTTGGAGATTTCCTTTCAGGACTTTCGCTGTTGTCTGGAATATCTGAGCCGATGATGGTCATCATGGGCGAAACTTATGCGTGCCTGCCCGTGGAATGGGGGGAGACCATCAAACATGTTGTCTTTAGTCCTTATTCCGAGATTCAGAATCTGCGCAAATGGGTTATTTTGGCACATGAACTTGGCCATGCATATTTCGACTTGAATGCAGAAAGATTCAGCTCGGGTCTATTCACGCAGGTAGCTAGAAAATTAGCCGAAGTCAGACCAATTAGCGTGGATCAAAGTGAACTTGAGTCCGCAATCTACGCATGGACCAGAAACTGGATTCCAGAACTCGCCTCAGATTGTTTTGCTGTGAAGACTCTGGGACCTTCATTTGTAAATCAGTTTGTCGTAACGGTGCTTGATAGTCAGCCCAACAGGATTCGATCCACTCATCCGCCACCTGGGTTGCGCGTAAGATGCATGCTTGATACGTTGGAGTCTCTGAATCTACCCGGAGTTGACGTTGACTCCTATCGGAACAAATGGCAAGCATATTGTTTTACTACCTCTCGGCCTTCTTCATTATATATTGTTCATGAAGATGTGGTTAGAACAGTTGTGGAAGGCATAGATTTCATAATGCAAGAGAAGCCTATTGAGAAGAAATGGACCGATATTGTAGACGCAGGGAAAGCATTGTCTCTCGGCTCTGTGCCTGATCAGGACCTGTTATCTATTGTGTCTGCTCTGGCTATTGGAGAGCCAAACAAACATGTCTTTCGAGTATACAAAACTCTGCTAGAGCGGCACTCCGGTAACTCTGATGTTCCTTAGTGCAAAAGGTGTCAAAGCATCGGCATATCTTAGAGTTGCGGGAAGTTTCATTTTCAGAAGTATCGAACCCCAATGCATGAAGGAAAGGTAATAGATATCTTGTATAGTCGTTTTGATATTTTCATTGTCATAAGGTGGAACGAGCTCTATTAACAAGGGGCGAGCTGTTCCCTGTCTTAGCAATGGCACACCCGACGTGGCAAGAATAGCGCTATGAGCACCCAATATTAGATAAGAGCCAATCCTGCAACCATCTTGTTGCTCATCTGAGACTTCATACAATCGGTATGGTACGGCTTTCTTCACGTTCACACACGTAATATTTGAATTATCGGACATTACGCCCTCTCTGGTAAGGTCTGATTTCACCTGACTGATGCCTTCCAACTCCTGGCCAGTGAACTCTCCGTCTCGGTGAAAGACCATACTGTTGATATGTTCTCTGTGTTTTTTCACCATATTGACGACAGTTCGTCTAAGCTCTACAGGGTCAATCTCTTCAGCTCTCTGAGGACGCCATTCTTCCCCAAGGTAATTGCCAAGTTCATCAAAGAACGTGAAACATGCTACTCTCGCCTTTTTTTCACCACCGACATCTAGCCCAACATAGAGATCCGCGCTTAATCGCTTATCAAGAATCCATGGTCTGCCACCCATCTTCCCCAGCAAACCAGCGCACACATTGATTATCAGGTTGTGATATCGTCCAACCTGCTCTCTGGATAACCGGTATTTTTCATCAATTACGCGATAAGTCAGAACCTGGTTTGGTTTGTCGAACCATTCCTTGAAATTAATGTACTTTTCAGATTCTCTTTCGTTCTGTATGACTGCTATTACTGCATCAACTTCGTTTCGAAAAGATTCGTATTCTCTCCTGACGTCAACATCTGGATAATTGTAGAAGACAGGCCGCTCTGGCAAATAAGCACGGAAAAAGCTCCTTGAAATCCATTTGCAGTCATCATAGAATGCCCTCATGATGCCCTTGGCAATAGTTGACGGGTACACTAACACCACTCTGTCATTCGAGAAAGTTGCCTTTTTGGCCGGACCGAGTTGGCGTAAAGTGTTTTTCATGAATGAACCATAATTTGAGAAATCAGGGGCCAATGATGTTTTCCCGCCGAAGATGAGTTTGGGTGAAGGTAGTACGTTTGCTTCTTTTCCTAATTGGGAAACATTCTTAATTTCAAACGCAGTCGAACGACTTGCTCCCAACGGCAGCGGGCTTAATATCGTGAGGAATTTCTGGGTCAGAATGCGTCTTCTTTCAGCAGATAGGTAAACCTCGTTCATCAGGTCTCTTTTTAGTGTTCTTTCTCTTGGGAAATCATCCGTTTTCAAAATCAGCTTAAGCAAGCTCGGAGCCATGCTTAGCTCCGTTGCACCTGGTCCTCTTCTAACACTGATGACGCATTCATCATCTGATATTGAATCTGCTAACTCCGGTTTTCCACCATGCCTCCTGAAATATCCTTTGATACTATAGACATTATCAGCAATTTGAATGCAATTCTCATTGACATTCTTATCAAAGTCTATTTTTGAAATCTGATAGATGGATTTTCCTTTCTCCTGAGTGGCTAAAACATACCTGTTTGTAAGCTGCTTCCTTGCTTCTTCTCTTCCAAGTCTAGATATCAGCTCCCAGACTGTACTCCGCGTTGTCACTCTTGTAGTGGGATCGATTGTTAAGAAAATCCTGTAGTCGAATAGATCACATCGGAAGCAGATTCCTCGATAAATTTCATACGTGTCGATGGTCTTCTCTGGATAAAATTCAAAATATCGATTATACGTGTATTTCCACATTCCATGCCTTTCGAGTACGCTCCTCGCTGCTTCGTAATGGAATTCCCTCAACTGCTGCGGATAATTGAGCAAAGGCTCTCCTTTTTTCTCAAGCTTTGCTGAAAAGCCCATTTCGTCCAATCTTGCTTCTAGGGTGGGCTCAAGTGCCATTGCAAAGTCAGAGTCTCCACTCGAGTACAAGATCACTGGGACTCCGAGCCGGCGACCCAGGTTCTCTCTGACTTTGCTCAGGTTCCTGAAACGATTGCCGTCTCTTGAAACTCCCTCAATGCGGTAAATATCTATGGTCAGAACTGATTTTTGAAGCTCTGTCTTGCTGCCGAATATGTTGGAATGTATCGGCAAATTATTCAAACCTAGGTATCTTCTACTTATCCCGATATTTTAACCCTCATGCGTTCGAGGGCTGTGGTCAAAGAAACTCTTATGTAAGATGGGGGAACGAAGACCAGAGAAAAAGCGCGCGCACTGAGCGAGTGCACGGTTTTTCTCACGCGCGTTAGGTTTGCCTTGACCATATATTTAGATAACTGAGCAGAAAGATGTTCTGTTAGGTGATAGAATGCCTTTTCAATGGAAAGACATATTGCAGGATTGGTTGCTTGGAGAACGTTTGGATTATAAGATAGATGATATTATCAATGCTTTCAATGACGTTGAGAGAATAATGGGTTCGGAAATGGTTAGCTCATCTGTTTGGTCAAAGTAGAGGAACAATGGTTGCTATAGAAATCATTGAGCTTGGAAGAACGCTGAGAGAAATAGAAAAGATCCATAACGGATCAAGCTTGATTTCCAAAATCGCGACCAACTATCCATACACAATCCATCAAAGGAATGAACGCAAAAGACTTCATTCGCTTTGGTTTCAGTCATCAAATGAACTTCACGAGTTAGCACATGCTCTTGCGGTTGCTAATAATGTGGCTCATTATAGAAGAAATTTGCTTGAAGTCGAACTTGAGCCAGAATTATCTGTGAAAACTAAGATAAGACACCCTGATTTCAGAGTAAAACATGATTGCACATGGGTGTATGTGGAAGTAGTGTGTCCTGGTTTTTCGGAAGAAGCGCAGAACATTTACAGAATTTTGGCTAGAATAGCAAAAATACACAAAGAAATCAGAATGGATCGTGTTGTTGAGGTTTATCTCTTCAAAGATCCTAGTCGAAAAGAGATCGATCAAATCATAGAAAAATGCAAGTTGCTAGCGGAAAGTGACGTACAGCCACAAGAATGTGCCATAGAGGATGTCGCTCAAATATTCACTAATTCTTGGAATCAAGAACGCCTTCCAACATTTCTTCCTGCAATCGAAGAGAAAAGACCACTTTTGGGTTTTGCCAGTGGCGAGTTCAGAAGCGAAGAAGGTACTTCACACGGCAGGAAATGCAATGTCAAAATTCCTTTCACTGACGAAAGATCTCAAAGAATACTAGGCGAGAAGAGTCGCCAACTATCCAGAGAACATCCTGGATTGATCATAGCTGACGTTTCCAGCGTAGCAGGTGGTTTAAAATGCTGGCCTGAGTTGATGAAAAGAAGACTACAGGTGGCATACTAATAACTGAAAGCTCAATTTCAGGCAAGTCAATGAAGACGGAGAAGAGATTCATCGAACATCCCAACCCGATTCATCCGCTGCCTCGAGATTTCATAACAATAACAACTTCTGTCTGCTAGTTCAGCGCGCATGCGTGTTCCTAAAATGGTCAAAAATGGTTTTAATTCGGTTTTGCCCGTTTCTCCTGTGTTCGAGGAAGACAAAATACCCAAAGAAATCAGGAATAGACACGAAGCCCAAAGCCGCCCCTAGGTCATGAAGGGCGAATAAAAACCATTTTAGGCCAATTTCGGAACAAGCATGCGCGCTAGCTGTCGCTTGGGGTCCTTATAGAGTTGCAGAAAAGAATGGAGAAGAAGTGAGTCTCTAAAGAAATCCTTAGGATTTCGCTACGTAATCCCCGATGCTGTTAGGAAGACTTCCTGTCTGTGCGATCAGCTTTCTGACTATTTTGTCTATTTTGAGTACTTCTTCTGCGATCTCTACCTTGACTAATTGTCGAATTTTTCCTATACCCGTGTATTTCTTCTCAAGCTCTGGGACAAGTTTCGTGGCCTTTGCCTGTGCCTTCTTAGCTAAATCAACGATCTTCAGATGCTCTCTATTTTTGCGATTGAATCTTGGTAGCGGCAGTTCTAACACTTTCTTGTGAATGTCTCTCTCTCCCCACTGTCCACGACTTTGCATCGGTTTTATCAGTGAATCAACTATTGGAGCATTAAGCATAGCTGCAACAAACAGAGCTTCATCTAGCTCGTTTGTGTCAAAGGAATATGTCGTGTCATCTGCGCATACTCCAGAAATCCCAATTTCAGAGGAATCTAGTTTCAATTTCGTTCTTCGGTTCTCAACGACGCATGACACTAGGTAGGTCCCAGATTTGTTGTAGAGGATTTTGAATTTTGCTTTGGAACTCTGACCGGTCAGACCCCGTGCATAATTAAGCCTTTGATATAGATCCATCTTGTTTGCTTTTTCCCTACGTTTCTCTTTCCAGACACTCTCGGCATTCACTAGCCAATTCTTTAGCCCCGAATAGCCTTTCCTTTGTGCTTCATCTGACCTCACCAAACGATACTTATCACCGGTCGGTTCAACTGGAAGGACCGCGATTTGGAGCGTTGCTGTACAGAAAGGTGCTAATTCTGAGCCAGTGGCAACCTGATATAGAAACTTGGACTCCACTTCTCCTTCTATACTAACGTCTGCATATTGTTTCTTTGCCTTTTCAATGGCTCTTTGAGAAGTTTTCAGTCTTGGTTTTGTCGGATCAATTCCAAGCTTGGGATGGACGACTGGTTCAACAAACCAAACCGAATGCGGAACAATAGTAGCTCCTTGGGTAAATTTCTCGTAGTAGGGGCTTCGTTGGCCTCTTCCAATCGCCTTTAGCACTTTCGCAAATTCTTGACTTTCGAGAAACGATCTCTGTCCGATCTCATAGTATTCGAGTTTCTTCTTAGTTCGCGTCAGGGATTTCATTGCTTCGGCGAGTTTAGCATTCTTCTGTGTGAGGGTTCCCTCGAAAGCAACCGTATCAATAGGGTATTGATTCATACCTTTTTTCGCAGTTATTACACAGCTAGGTACTCGAAATAACGGGTCAACGTCTTCTAGATCGAAAACTTCCACCACTTTCATTCTAGGAGTGAAAACTCCTTTCCTGAAATTATGATGCTGATCACCAACGAAAACACTTCGCGGCATAACGAACGAGATCGTTCCGTTCTTGTCAAGATAAAGGTCTGACGCACGTGCGAAAAATAGTGTTGCGAGTTCCATCTGCGTTATTAGCTCCGCTCTTTCAGAACTTAGCAACTTGTACTCTTTGAGGATCAGTCCTTTTAGAAAACTCTGGTAATATGTACTTTCAACGTACCTATATGACAGCCAAGGAGGATTTCCAATAACAATGTCAAATTTCTGATCCTTCAGAAATAGAGGCTTGTATATATTCTTGAGAATGAATGCCCATACTGTGTCCTTTTTCAGTTTGATTAGTTTGGCCATTGATTTGGTGGTTTCCAATAGCACGCACAGTACATTCTGAGAAAGATTGGTCTTAGTCTGAATTTTCTGTGAAATCAGATTACGAAAATCATCCAGTTCGGGCTTCTCGCCACTCGCAATACTTCTAGCGTATTCTTTTATTGCCTCAACTACCCTGTCAGTTAGTTTTGGATCTTTTGCAATCTCGAGCGGAAGTCGAAGTATCTGGCCCTCAGCTTCTATTTTGAAAGAACGAACCCTTTCGTAAAGGACAATATCGGATTCAGGCAGACGGATCGAATCTGCTAGGTATACTGGTATGGAGACAGGACCACGTCTTGCTGAGAGGAGGTCTGTTCCGAGTGCAGTCAGGAAATTCGTTCTTGATAATATGACCGCCAGAGGATGAACATCAATGCCTCCAACGGAGTTGAGTATGAGTTCCAATCTCTCGTGAGGCTTCTTCTTACTCAAGAGCTCTTTCTTTTTGCGAATACTCGCAGCCAAAAAAGTTCCCGAACCGCATGCTGGATCGAGTATTGTTTTGGTCGGGTCCTTTGCTACAACGTGATTCACCATGAAGTCAGCAAGCCAGTCTGGTGTGTAGTATTCACCAAGATCATGTCTTGCTTGAGGGTCAACTAGTTCCTGGTAAAGCGCTTTTAGAACATCTTCATCGATAGTTGATGTGTCATAAGATGCGAGCCGTTCTAATAACATACTTGCTGATTTGAGGCCTGATTCAATCCTTGCCACCCATGAGAAGAAATCTTCTTCTAAGAAATTATGAACGTTCCACCTCTCAAAAATGCTTCCTTCCAAGATCTCAGCTATTTGCTCAGATGAAACTGGAAGAGCTCCGCCCGAAAAAGTTGAATATGCGAGCAACTTGGCAAGTGTTGCCAGGTATGTATGCCTTATGAACAGGTCTTCACTATCAACTTTCGAACCGTAGACTATTCGTAGAAAGTTGGCCCATTGATCGTAGAGAACTGGCTCCTTACATTCCTTCCAAGCTTGTTTTAGAAGGGCCTCCACTTCACGATATGCGGGTTTGTTCATCCCGAATTCATTCGAGAAGACTTCAGTTGTTGCTGGTTTAAGTTCCCCGGTGAGCAGGTACCGGTCAAGCCAGACGAAAATCTCGCCCGGTTGTGTTTTCAGAAAACTGATTTTGTCTATTTGGTCTAGGAGTACGTCATCAGGATTGACACAATCTTCTTCCGTTGCAGTTCTAGGCCTATAACTGACAAAATTAATCCCGTCGGTTGCTATCGCGATATATGATATTCGATGCCCTTTTTGCTGCGTCCAGAGTATTGAAACGTAACGTTGCAGTTCAGATTCGGCTTCCTCCATTTTTTTCCTGTCCAGATTCTTCTTGAATTCAATCATTAGATTCCCAAGAAAAGCATCGACCCTACCCCTTACAACAAGCGTACTGGATTTCGTAGCAAGATGTTTCTCCAGAACCGGGAATAGCTTCTCAAGATACTCGACGTTAATCTGTCTGAAGACGTTTCTAGAGAATTCATAAAAGAGATACGCTTTGCCAGCTTCTGAATTGGCTTGCTCCACATCACTTAGGTATTGCTCCAACTGTTTGTCAAAATGTGGTGGTACTAGTTCAGACAAGATCCTTTCCTCCTTTTCCTCGTCAAATTCTCGACTGTGAATCATTAGGGGTTGAAACTTAAATGATTTTAGTAATGAGCGCGCGTAAACTGATTAGAGTTCAGCAGTATGCATCATGCAAGTGAGTGACAATGAACAGGATTTTGGCAGTCAAAGTCCCATACAAATTGATACACATGACTGCATTTCGAGCGATTTTTCAGGAATTGTGAGTCCATCACTCTCGTGGTTTCAAAAAGAATTCCTCGCGAACTGTGCCCATGTTCGGATTATCTGCTATACATCGTACTAGCGTAAACTTGCGGTGAGCGCCTTCTACACAGTGCCACTCTACACCTTTCTGTAACTCGTATTTTTCCGAAGCTTCTTTCCATTGCATATTGGATATATCGTCTACGCTGATGCTTTCAGTATCGATTGTAAAAAAGCCTTCGGGGCTTCTTTTGACTACTTTAAGATACCCTATAGTCTTGAATCTTGATCTTAGTCCTTTTGTTATTATCGGATAGTACTTCCTTCCATTAAGTAGATCCTGCTTTATCATCTTGGCATTCTTATTCCTAATTTGGAATGGAACATTGAAGGAATTCGACGGATTAGCTGAATTCGGGTTCTTTCCCAGCCTGTTTCACTCCTTTTTGGAATGTGTGGGTAGGTGTTGTTTTGATGTTACGATGTTATGACGTCATGTCGTATAAAGCATTTAGGGTCATGTCATCAAAAATGCGGTCTAAGGGATACATTGCATGACGAAAAGAAGAACAACTATTTACATTGAAGAAGATGTATGGAACAGATTTATGAAATACTTGGTCGAAAGATACGGCAAGACTCATGGCGGCGTCATTTCTGAGGAAATTGAAAAGGCAATTCTTCTTCTCACCAAGAAGTAAGGCTGTTGAAAATCAAGGCATTGTCTTTCCACTTTTTTGATCTGTTATTCTAAGATCTTCACTTTTTTGCTTATGAACCACATGAAACCATCAATTGTCGTCAAGTCAGTATCAAGTTCTGCACCAAGCTGGGTCAACTCATTATTGATGGCCAGGTACTTCTTGCCAGCATCAAAAATCGGTCTTGGTGTCCGTCTAATGATCTTCAGTGTGTCTTCCGTCCTGCTATTCCAAACGCCGTACTTGTCAGGATTGAAGGTGTGTAACAGCGCGGTGAGAATGTTTCTCCCTATCCCTTGGCAATGGTATGCTCCTTGCAAGCCCAGCCGAACCCGCACCTGAACATCGACAGATTCGTCCTGAATAAAAGTCAGCAACTCCCATAATTTTCCGAGGTCAGAAAGCGCCTTCAAGCCGCTTCTGTAGAGAGTCGTCCATGATAAGTTGGTCTTGAAATAGAGAAACTGTCGAAAATCTTCGGTCAACTTCTCCCAGTCAACCAACTTGTCTTGTCTTCACTATTTTTCCGTCTTCTCTCTCCATAACTTTGAATCATTTCTTTAACCCAATTAACGAGAAGGTTCAATTTGTCAAGTATGAATTCACGCCAATATTTTGCCTCTTTGAGAGTTGCTTCACGAAAATATGCTTCTGCGAGTTTGGCATCAAAGAAGTTTGCTTCCTTAAATACACCTTCACCCATTTCGCCATCAGAATTATTTTTACATTCTTGTGACCTTTTTCTGATAGTTTTGAAAGATTTGCTGGCGCAACCCGAGATTTCTACGAAGGCAAAAGAGAAGTTGTGAAACATAGAGAAAGTGATTAAAGAGTCGGAGAGCATTTGTAACCTAAAAGCTGACTTGAAGTATGACTAGGAAATTTCAATGCAAGATGTGTGGAAATTGCTGCAAAAATATGAGAGGTCGAGTAGAGAAGGAACCGCCGCCTGTTCCTCCTTTTATATTTTCAGCGGTTCCACGCTCACAGAAAACTGTCTTACTTTTTGAGTGGGAAATCCCAGTTCTGGACGATAGAGCTAAGCAACTTTCAGTTGAGTTTAAGGTAGTTCCTAACGACATGTTCTGGGATGATGTGAGCGGAGTCCCTATTGTTTTGTACTGGAATCTTGATCATGACAATTGTCCTTTTCTGTCAAATGAAAATCTTTGTCTAATTCATGAAGAGAAACCTCTTGGTTGCCAAGCATACCCCCTTATGGCCTTTGGATTGGTTAATGAAAATGAGAGGAGACAGAACGTTTGGCTATTGGATTGTCCAAATGTTGCACCGATAGGCAACTTTAAGGAAGGGAAAATGACGAAGGTCAAAGTATCAACAGTCTATCGAGAAGCTTTCCAGGCATATGGCAGTACATTTGTGGGGATGCTCAGATTAGACGCGGCTGGACTGTTATTGGCAGAATGTTTGAAGCACCTAGTAAAAGAATGGATAGTCTACCCAGCGATCATAGATGAAGAGGTAAAGAAATCCCTATTTAGAGAAAGGCCAGTAGGCTTGTTGAAACATTTGAAAAGCAAGCGCCCAGACTTAGCAGAAGAGTTGATGAACAGTGTCAAATCGATCTATGAAGTTGATACCGCTTTCATCGAAAAAATGCTTGCTCAAGACAAAAGACGAAGCTCGATGAATCCTGCTAAATGCGTAGCAATCCAAGATAATCACTAGAAACAGGTAATGAAATAGGTTTGTTGAACCTCGCTGGACATTAATCGTATCTGTGAGCGTATTGCTGGAGGTATTTCGGGCAAGAACATAAGGGACCTTAACCCTAGCCCCAGTGGATTCATAAAGTAATGCATAAATTGTGCTATTTGCTGAGGATGGACGACCCTATTCTCTGCATGAGCACAGATCAGGCTGATAATGAACTCAGACTGTTCACCGATTATTCTCCATGCCTCTGCTATGTCTTCCTCTTGCAGAATTGTCTTGTCAATCTCTGATATTTCCATCATTGGAGGGATCTTCTTTGTGTCGACACAGTATTCGGGCAGAAAACCACACGGGTCCACCCTATCCGTAGTGAATACAATGTCAAAGTACCCATTGGCTGCATCATCAGGCTTGTCATGATAGAGGAAATAATACCAAGTGATCTTCCCTGCTTTTTGCAGTAGTGAGATGTTATGCATTTTGTATCTTACTGTATCTTGGAGCATTTTGTAGGTTAACTGATTCTTCAGACCTACCTTTACCCAAGTTCGCCACATTTTGGTCAGATTAGGTTTCTCCAACTCGGCAACACCCTAATAAAGGATGTTCTTGAATTTTAATAAACATAAGCCCTTGCATCTTTGCTGAAGAGAGCACATTGAGAAAGAAGCCACAAAACCTAAAAAACAACGGAATTAACTCTCCTTTTGGAGGGCATTTTAGTGAACGATTGGAGCAAACACGTAGGTAAAAAACTTCAATTCTTTGAAACCGAAATCGGTGGAAGGATAGTTAGAGTTAGTGCCAACCTGAGACCAAAAGAGGATGGCAACATAATGTGGCAATTAGCCACAAAAACGAAAATCGGTGGACACTGGTCTACACCTTGGCTTTGCTTAGAAGACATGGAACAATTAGGATTCCTGCTCTTGGCTCTTTCCAAGTTCTGCGAGAAGCCGAGCTATATGAATGAGGAAACTTTCGGAGAGATAATAAGCCTCAAGAAAAAATGGAAACGTTTGGTTGATAGAGGCTTCAAAGACCTAAAGTCTAGAAAAGCATTGCTGAAAGAACTGAAGCAAAAATGCGGAATTCGCTGAAAGCCTCTTTCAGGGCCCATCGTTGAACGCCAGATGAGTGTCACAAGCCGTCACTTCGAGACTTGTTAAGCCAAACGGTTCACTAAATCTGCACGCTTAGTTGTACTGATTTTCTTTATAGACTCTGCACCCGAAACTCGTAAGTTCCAATCCTCAGTTTTTTCCGTCCCCTTTTAGATTCAATTCCCTAGAGACTAATATTCAAATGGGCTTGGGTCCTGATAACATGGGTGCGTACTTCGTTCTATACGACATGTGCCTTCTTTTCAAGGGTGAATTCAGCGAACTGGAGCTCTCTCGGGCTGAAGCAGTGCTCAAGCAGCTTGCGCCCTCTCCTTGTCTCTAAACATATGTGGATTCCTTCTTCTTCCTCAGCACACCTTGAAAACCTGACATGCGTGTTTCCAATACGAAAGGTAACGGAGCCCATAGAGCACTTCGAAAGCATTCTTAGAAAACACCTGTAGTCTGCACGTCTGAACATAAGCATGGTCCCCACGGAATCCAGACAAGCATATCGATCATTCCGCAGGAGGGAAAAAACACCCGTAAGCTCTTCCACAGTGTACCGCCAGTTCCGAGACCTCTTCACAGACCCGGACCGAACCTCGACCCTGAGTCTGAACTTGTCGGTTTCCTTTCTGAGTTCAACAAAACAGTTGTTCTTAGAAAAAGTGAGCCAAGCACTTCTGGCTTTACAAAGGATAGTTGCAAGGCTACGCCAATCTTCTTGCGTGATTTGAAGAAAGCCTTGCACAAGTTCGATACCGTCGTAACGATTGTCTGTAAATGCAGGGACAGTTGCCATTACCTCTTCACCCACCCTAATCACCAGTTCTTTTTCTTGGAGCAAGAAAGCTATTTAGAGATTGTTGCCATCTTGCTGTCACATTCTCTCTCGCCAAGATAGTCCTTTCACATGAGTATGAACCGACAGAAATCTAGCGCGCGAGAGAAAGGAATATCCAAAAGCTGGAGGTTTCGCCCATATATTTGAATTTTGCCCGTGAAAAAAGCTAGAAGCGAGATTTGAATCATAAGTTTGTCATCAACATCAATTCTGAGGGAGAATTTAAGTAGTACATCTGTTATATGGATGAAACGAACTCGATGAGCGTGTATGTTTGCCAAGAAAATACAAGCGGATAGAAGTAAAAGGACACTATCGTGCTGTCGCACGCGACGCAGATGGGAGGTTCAAGAAAGTCAAGAAATGGAGCAGTGAGGGGAGGTGAGAGAGACGGTAAGGAAATCATTCACAAGTGAAAACATCCAACGCGTGCAAGGAGGTCCAGGGGTATACAAACTTTATGCAAAAAATGCTAAGAAACCGACCTATATTGGGTCGGGTGAAAACCTACCAGAAAGATTAATGACCCAGAAACGTAACCACCGATTTCACTCTTTTGAAGTGCATCATACGAGCACGACAAAACAAGCTAGAACGAAAGAAGAGCATATGATAAAGAGAAACCAGCCTAGAAGAAATCAACGACTGCTTTAATCTCTTTTTTGGCGCGCGCCAGCTTGTTGCTAAATTCGGACAAAAATAGATTTTAATGGGTTTAGCTTTTTTCTTGGTACGGGAAGGGAAGGAAAATGCACTTGCGAAAGAAGCCATTCACCGTTGCTAAAGAGAATAAATACGAGTTGCTATACATGACTATGGAGGTGGAGCATTATGGAAAAGGATGATCGAGGTCAGGGACCCAAATTCTTCCTGGATATTGAAGGAAAGCTTATTCCTTGGGATCAGGAAACAATCACGACTGAGAAAATCATTGAACTCGGAGGTTGGGACCCGGGTTTAGGGGCCATCGAGATCAATCTGAAAGACAATACTGAACGTACGCTTCAGCCTGGTGAAATCATTCAGCTCAAACCAGGCATTGGCTTCTCAAAAAAGGTGCTCTTTAAGCGCGGAGTCTCTCATGAATGAACGTATCGAAGAAGAACTCAAGCTCCTGCGTCACAGCTATTCTGAGGTAGAATATGTTGACGCGGGGCAATGGGTAAAGATTAAGGACTATCCTACCCCCCCCGGGTCTGCCTTGGAACCGCCAAACGACAGATGTTTGTTTCCAGATTCCTTCAGGATATCCAGGAACACCGCCTTACGGTTTCTATGTTGCGGCGGGGATACTATATAATGGGAACCCCCCTGACAGTTATCGAGAACCTGCCCAGAACAGTCCGCCTTTTCAAGGCGTGTGGGGGTTCTTCTCGTGGTCAATTGATTCCAACTGGCTTCCAAAGGCTGACCCCCGAGCCGGGTTTAATCTGCTAAACTTTGTTAGAACATTCAAGGATCGCTTTAAGGGAGGCAGATAACGTATGCTTCGAGTTGTAGCGAACCTGCCTGAAAAGACGTACAGCAGCATTCTCAAGCATTTGTTTCCCAGAAAGGTAAAACACGAAAGCGTGTCCTTCATCTTCGCATCGATACAAAGGGAAGATAAGTCCCTAGACTTCAACTTCTTGGAATGGTACCCCGTTATGCCTTCTGAGTATGAGTTCCGATCGCTTTGGTACGTTGAGTTAAAGGATGAGATACGGCCAAAAATCATAAAGAAAGCCTTTGATCTAGACGCAGCTATAATAGAAATACATTCCCATCCATATGATACGCCAGCTATGTTTTCTGGCAGCGATCTTGACGGCTTACGCGAATTCGTTCCACACGTCCGATGGAGACTGAAGGGGAAACCATATGCAGCCTTGGTATTCTCCAGTTCAGATTTCGACGGGCTGGCTTGGATCGATAACCTTACGGATCCGCAACCACTTACGGAACTGGTCGTGAATCGCCGCCATCTTAAACCAAATGGCCTTACATTGAGCAAGAGGAGTGGCGAATATGAGTTCGGACCGTTATGAGAGGCAACTGCCGCTTTTCGGTAAAAAAGGGCAAGAGAAGATTAGAGAATCTTTCGTCGCAGTAGTTGGCGCAGGAGGTTTAGGATCACATTTGATACAGCAACTCGCCTTCTTAGGTGTCGGTAAGATTGTGATAATCGATTTTGACGAGCTGAAAAGAACCGACCTTAATCGATTGATCGGTTCTTGCCCAAGCGACGTCACTACAGAGGCTAAGAAAGTTGACATCGCTGCGCGCCTAGTCCATTCAATTGATCCATCCATAGATGTCACTGCAATTCCAAAAAATCTGATTGATGAAGAGTCTTTTTCCGCTATAAAGAAGGCTAGTTACGTCTTTGGATGCGTGGACAACGATGGTGCCAGGCTTGTATTGAATGAATTGTGCGCAGCGTTTGAGATTCCGTACTTTGATCTTGCATCAGACATTGAAAACATAACCGGGCTAACCTACGGTGGCAGAGTCTTTGTCAATATAGACAGCAATGGGTGCCTTTACTGCTACGACCAAATATCTCCTTCACAAGCTCGAGAAGATTTGATGTCCTCTCATGCTCGGATGGACGAAGAAGCGATATACGGAGTTCCCCAGAAGCAACTGGGTCAAACTGGGCCTTCAGTTGTCTCGATCAATGGTGTAATCGCTTCACTTGCGGTAACAGAATTCATGGTGATGATCGTGGGACTGCGTCCACCTAACCGCTTTCTTCAATATCACGGTCACAGGGGAATCGTAAATCTGAATATAGACGAACCGCATCCTGACTGCTACTACTGTAAGTCTGTGAGAGGCCGCAGGGAAAATGCAGACGTTGATAGGTATTGGAGAGGGCGAGCTTGATGCCAGCGTTTAAGCCGTCTTTGCACGTTTTACATGTTTTTGTTAGGATTCACGTCAACATCCCGCTTCGCTCCATTAGATTCCACGAGCACATACGCCTACATAACGACTGAAACTTTAAAAATTTAGAATAGCACTGTTTTAAATATGGCAAAGATTAACAAATCCTTGCTTGGCAGAATCATTCTAGCGCGCATGCGTGTTCCTAAATTGGCCTAAAATGTTTTTTATTCGCCCTTCATGACCTAGAAACGGCTTCGGGCTTCATGTCCGTTCTTCATTTCTTTGGGGATTTTGTCTTCCTCGAACACAGGAGAAACAAGCAAACGGGATTAAAACCATTTTTGACCATTTTAGGAACACGCATGCGTGTTACTAGTGCGTTGTCTCGCACGCAAGGCATGTTTTGTTGGCAGGCAAGTTCTTACTGTCATACTAGCAGAATAATAATGAACAACACCACTAGTGCCACTTCTAAGCAGGAAATAAACATGACTTTCTTTTTACGCCTGCTTTCGGGTATGGCATAATAACTTGGAACAATAGACATGGAAGCAATGATAACAGCAATAATCGACAAATTTTGGAGTTTTGACGTTTCAATTCGCGACTCTGCAACGTAGGCCTCAAACTCTTCAGTATATTGTTGGTTTCGCTCGTAGAACTGTTGTGCTTGTTCATTTAGGACTTTTTGATAGCTAGGCATAACGTCTATGTTCACATGAGAATAACCGATTTCCCAGCTGTAACTACCTAATTTACCATATCTATAGAACACTATGGGCACATTGGAAGTCAAGTTTAGAACATATGTTCCCGGAGTATCAAGAAAATATGCGTCCACATCGGTTGGCAAAAATCGCGTGTTGTTGGGGTAGAGAGTAACGGTCTGGTTCGGTTCAAGATAAGACACATAACTTCTGCTATTCCCGATGATACTCCCCGCAGGGTTATAGATGGAAACCGTGAACGTTGCATTGATGTTAGAGTCCCCTCTGTTGGTCATCGTTATATTGTAGTAAATCCAATCGCCCGAGTAGAAATCTTCTCCACGACTGTTGCCATTCAGGATTTGAAAATTCACATCTATCGAAGATTCGTCTGCTTTGCAGACAACCACTGCGTAGGATGAAACGAATAGAAGCAGAATTCCAAAGGAAACAATCATTCTTCCTGATATGTTAAACATGAAAAGTGAATTGCCGTTGCTCGGATAAAAAAATACCGCTAGTGAAAATTAGCGCGCACCCTAATCGAAACTATCATCTGTTATCGAGGAGTTTCACACCTTGCACTTTCCTTCGGGTTTCAGGATTGAAAACCAGAAGGTACTCTACTAGGCCTGCTAAGGCAAGAATGTCGCAAACGTGTGGAGCTGCCTTGTATGATGCTTTTCCCGTCGGATATGGGAGTTTCCAGATTTGTCCCTCAATTGTGTCAGAATCATATGGAGGCGTCAGTTTGGAACCAAGGCGAACAGGTCTACCTTTGTTTCTGAGAAGATATTCGAGTGCTCTGTCAAACATCCAGAAATGAAGAGGCAGCGCTGTTTGGTACGTGCTTTCAGAAAAATGAACTTTCACTCTTTCATCAGCTATGTCCAACAACTCAAAATCCTGCGCCTTCTCTTTGAAAACCTCATTCCGAGGTGAAGCAAACACTCTACCCTTATTTGCTTTCAACCATTTCAAGACTCGTTCATCCATACAGCTTCCCTTCAACTAACTTCGCGACCCAAGCAAGTCGCCACCATTACTCCATACAAGGAACCCGCTTAAGAGATTAACCCGAACGCAACCGAATGAAACCGAACTCCAAAAACACCATGACTTTCCAGAGGGTCTCTAGAATGTTTTCACCGAAGTTTCGCGCGCGCAGGCACTTTGAATTGAGCTCATGGATTGAAGCGTGTTGGTTAACCGCATTGCTCAGTATCTGATCTGTGTTTGATTCTATGAAGGCCAATAGCCTCCAGAGCGTTTACGTTCATCCACAATTCGCATCAACTCCGACCTTTCCATTCTCATATCATCAGCGTTATGTCGGACATAGAAGTTCTTGTCTCTCTTCGACTGGTAAGGTTTGTCATCTCCTTCGGGAACCTCAACCACCATCACTCTTTTAGCATTGATTTCCTTCTTTTCTATTCTGATGCCTTTTGGTGGTGGATCACAACTATCATGAATGACCTTCTCTATGTCTTCTCTGTTAGTATGGCAACCTACGATTTCTCCATGATCATCAACACCGACAAGTATTAGTCCATTGTTTGTGTTGCTGAAAGCGACAACGCTCTCAATAAAATCATTCCTTTGGTTTTCATCTTTCACATCATATTTGTATTCCACATCCTGCCCTTCGCCAATCTTCACAAGCGAAAGAATGTCATCTTCTGACCTCTCGATGGAGATTCCCTCTTCTTCAATCGACCATTTCGTAAATTCTTTTGAGTCAATTTTCAAACCATCTTTCCTTGATCCTAAGATTACATACAGAAAATCAGGTTCAAATTCAAAATTGTATCTCACAAGGTTTGATGCCGGAATGATTTCAGGAAGACAGACTGTTTCATTGTCGTTTTTTGCGAATGCTTGGACGAAAAGGTCGCCATAGTCTATTTCGGGTGAATCAAGCTCAACTTCAGCTCCTGAGGATGTCAACTTGAGTTTTTCTATTCTCGCTCTGAAATCGGTAACAATGATTAGCACTTCTCCAGGAGAAATAGTTCCTGGAACATGAAGATCAAGGAAATCGATAGCTGCATCGTTCAAGCTGGGATAGTATGGAAGTCCCTCTTTGATGAGCTCGATGTTGGATTCGTTTTGCACGAAGCCCGCTTTTGTGCTCAGATACCAAAACCATGAAGAGAAATCACTTCTAATCCGACTGTATCTGTGCTTACCACAAATGAAGTCTAGACGACCTCCAACTTCAACTGGGAAGTCACAACAATCTGGGATAACAATCTGTCTCTGATCTGATTTTTCTGGAACAAGGCCTGCAATCATGTCCAAACCTTCTTCAATTGATAGTCTTTTTTCGCCAACAACTATATCTCCATAATCATAGATTATTGGCTGCCTCTCTATCTTCTTAATGAGCCTAAGCATTGTATAGAAGTTCTTGTACGAATCACCATTTTTCCTAAGTAGAAACTTCAGAGAGAATTCACAGTCCTTCTGCTTCTTTACAATGCCCATCATGGTTTCATATTCGTTCATCGCTGGATCACTAGAGAATTCTTGGTTACCTCAACTAATATGTCTTAGCACACGTATCTCATCGAAGCAAAATCGAAGACACTCCATCACTTTCCATGAAGCCTCTGGAATGTTTGTTTTACGGTCGAACCATATTCATGCTTCGTCCTCAGTTCATTCAGAATTCTCGAGTTTGCTCCCATTAGTCGAGTAGGAGCTAAGCAATAGAGAGCTATTGATTGATCGCATTGACATCTGTTCCTCAGGTTCCCTGCAATAGCCTGCTTCAAATTATACACAGGATTTTCGTCTAGCTTGAGCTGTGAATAGGCGTCTTTCTGAAACGCTACGACCAAACCATCAGGATGTAGGTGCTCTTGAATGAAGTCTTCTATGCGTTTTTTCTCACACACAGATATTTTCTCAAATGCTTTTGCTCCAAACAGACGTTTGAGTCCAGCAACACCTGACCAATCACCTGTGGCTGGGCTTGGCATAGAGTAAAACACTTCTAGGTTGATCTGAAATGGCGGGTCGTAATCAACTCTGAGCAGAATCTCCTTTCTTCGGTTGTTACGCTGAGTCAGATCTGCTATATTCTCTTCGAAAGGGAATACCTTTGTATGATTAAGCACTCTCCAAAACCGATGCTCCTTCTTGTTTCTTTCATAAGAAAAAAACATTCTCTGCTTGACAGAGTGTGATGCTGGATTGCCTAGAAGGAACAAAATGGGTGTTCTATCTTCTTTTCTCAATATGGGTCTCAGGTTTTCTGTTTCATAGACCAGACATCCTTTTTCTATTTGGTGGCAAACGTCTGCCGTAGAGTTGTCGCTTTCTGTTGATCTCCTAAAAAGATCCAGCCTCTTCGCAAATTCTTTGGTTTCTTCTTTGTCAAAGAGCAATCCAAGTTCAAGAGTGACTTCTTGAATACCTGATTCTTTGTCCCTGAATACCCGCAAATCCTGATCCATAAACTCAGTCGCCACTCCAAATATCTAGCAGGCAACAAGCTATGAAAGCATCTATAATTGATTGCATGCAGTCAAATATAGATCTCTATCGTTCAGTATCGCCGCGAAGCTAACAGAGAGGCTTTGGAGAGACGCTTCGCATTGAGGATTGATTGTTTTTGATTCTCTTGTTGGATAAGAGAATTGGATATTTCTAATTTCTAAATTCTAAACGGGATAGAGAAATAGAAATTCTAAAAAAATTATCAATTTAGAATTAGAATTTAGAAAAAGAGAGAACCAAGTGGGAAAAAATGGAAATCCAAATCAGGTCTTCTCATCATCTTTGTTAGCAAGGGCGTTTGAGAAGTATAGATACTTGGTGACTGTCGTACGGTAAAGGGCGTTATACTCATGCTTCTTCCAACTGTTTCTTCTGAAAAAGCCCATGTCGGAAAGCTTCTTCCCAATCATGTGTATTATTCCCGGATATTCGTTGTGTCCCATGCTCTTCAGCTGTTCCTCCAGTTCTTCACCATAAAGTCCTTCAGGCGAGTTCTCTATGATTTTGATCATCGGTGCTCTCAGTTCTCTCCACTTGGGAGTCTCGGGATGCTTGCGCTTGCACTTGCGCTTGAGCCAGTAACGAAGGCCATCGTCGCCCACAAATGTGGTTTTGGCATTTTCGTTCATGAAGCTGTCTAGACCGCGTTGCTTAGTCTTAGAACTGGAAGCTGAACTAGTGTCCATGATTAATCCTCGCACGTGCATGGTTGGCATTGACTTCTCTCGTTCTGTATGCTCCAAACTTTGATCCAGCAGCAATGGCATCACTGGCTAACATTTCTTTCAAAGCATTATCTATCGTGGCAAGACTAACAGTCATTTTTGATAGGACATAAGTTACGATCTCCTGTCTGGTTCTTTCGTTTCCATCAAGCAAGAATGATTGAATCAGCTCTTTCACTGGACGCATCTGACGCTGCTTCAGAGGATTTGGCTTTGAGAAGTCTTCCACAAAAAGTGGATGTATTTTGGCTTCGACAAAGTGACCAATATCTGCCTTGATAAAATCGACGTCCTTTGCGTCATACTCTATCTTTTCTATGTCGTTGAAGTCGTTTTCATGAATTGTTCTGATCACAGCAACTGCAGCAAGCTCTCTGAGAATGTCACCTTTTGTTCGCAAGTCGAGTATTGTCGCGAGCCTAACATTTCTGTCTTGAACCTCATTCTCAACAAAGGAGAAGAGATGCCCAAAGATGTCATCAGTAATATGCTGATCTGGAAGATCAATCGCCTTTATGGACAACGCGTTTATTTTTTCATTTATCTGCCTCAGTTTTGCATAGAGAGTGATGTCAGGCTTGTGATAACTCGTCAGATACTGTTTTGCTTCTTCGTCGGTTATCTCCTTCTGTATTACGTGATATCTGTACAGATGTCCACTTGTTTTCAGGTGCGTGTAGGTTCTATTGTCTAAAGGTCTCGAACAAGCAAAAATCGTGGTGCTCGGTTGATATGACAACTGAGCGCGTTCAGGATCATACACTATTCCTTTAGCTTCAGCTTTCTGGATCTCAGCTTCAGATAGTTCTCTTCGACCAAACTTGAGCAATTGTCGTGTAACCCATTCTCCTTCCATGATCTTGTTCATCGTGTTTACGATGTCCTGCATATTTCTGCCGCTAACGAAGCTGGCAAGCTCGGTTATCTTGGCTATCCTAACATTAAGAAAAGCTGGGTATACTATCATGTCGCTATCATTTATGCTGCCAAATAACATTTCAGGACTGTTTGATGTTATGTTCAGAATTGGAATTGTGCTGGGTAAGCACTTGCAGAACTCGTCCACAAGTGTTGTTTTCAGGTAACTTGCATCCCAATACAGATCCAAATGCTGCCTCATTCGTATTAGGGGATTCTCAGAAAAATGAGGGAGAGTGGAACTCACATATGAGAGTTCCATCTCTTGAAACGCTATCTCGCCAAGCTTTCCTCCGATTGACGCACCCAACCTCTCAGCAACAATCAAAGGATTACTGTCTGACGACATTTTACCAGCCTTCCTTGGGCATCGATTTCCGGAGTCTTTTCAAGCTGTCGTTCCAATCATCGTTACCAAGAGCTTCAAGCCATGCTAATCCAGTGTAGTAAATGACCTGCTCAGGATGCAGAAAGCCGTCGCTATTTGTTTCATACTCAATTACGTCAACTAGCCTTCCGTTCTTATCGCGGAGATGAATACGTATCAAGAGGCTATCGTCTTCTTCATAGTACTCGATTGGACAACGCTTGTTGAGTGTTTGGAGACTATGGGAGTTCATCAATTCTTGTTTGATAATTTCAATTTTGTTGATTTTTGTTGTGCTCAAATTGCTGCACCTTCATCAGAAATGTTTGAACTGGTGAGATTGCCAGTTACTCTTAGAGAAACTGTTGTAGGTCAGTATGAGAAACGGTTTTTCAGAACTTCTTTCGTTGTTCATAGAAAACTATGTTTGTTACCTATATTAAAGGGATGCCGAAGCTGATAGCACCGTTAGACAGTAGCTGAGTGCCCAACAGCCAAGATACTAGAGCAAGAAACCAACAATAGAGTGACACCAAGCACATATTGAAACAAACTGCCGTTATAATTTTAAACCTGATTGTCACAAATAGTAGCAGTGGTCATCTGATGATCTCCGAGAAATTGCACTTCCAAGAAATCAATCTAATAATCTACTTTCCAAGCGGAAACAAAGGCAGAGACACTATGCAATATAGTGTGGCGTACTTAGATAGAAAGAAGGGAGTGAGTCAGTCTCAAAAGAGAATAAGTTTGGCTAGAGTATTGGCCATCCCAGATATTAAGGAAAGATATCCGCACACAGTGAAGCATTACCGTGAGTCTTCTGGAAAAGGACAACGTTTTTCTCCATTGTATCTTGAAACAAGAGTCGTTAAAGGAGTCGATGACCTCCTGGATTTCTTAAAGCACCTGAATATCTAAAGAACACTTAGACTTCTAGCATGCTCAGCGAACCTAATTTTATAACTATCAATTTGAGTGCAAACAACATAATCTTCCAATGTCTACGATTTTCCGAAATCTCCAAAACTTTAGACCAGCGCTTAATCAAAGAGGACAGGTTTCTTTCTTCCAAGATTTTAGTGTAATCATATTCATTGATGATTAAAAATGAAAGAAGAAGAACTTGAGAAAAAGTTGAAACGCGAACATGTTGAAGCTTGTTTGAACTGCAAGAAGTTTGTGAAATGCAATAATATTGGTAAGTTCGAAGAGTGTGCTGATTTTGAAGAGGTTAAAGGTGAAGCTTGGGTAACAAAAGAGATTCGTACATCCGAATAGTAGTTACTCACAAATCTTTTAGATTAAAGCCTTGTTAACAAGTACTAGTGACTGAGTTGGCAAACACATGGATTGTTATGTGCCCGAACTGGAAAAGCGAAAAACATGTAAACAACCCTCATGGCTGGTCACTGTCACAGAAAAGCCTTGTTCAGGTTGGAGGCAAATACTTTGACCCTCTAGTCGAATGCATAGTCTGTCACGGCAAATTTAGTCTTCAGCAAGGTGTAAAGGAAGCCTTTTCATCAGATGTCCCTTTCGTCATTCACGATTTTCAATGTAATGCCCAAGAGAATGGAGAGGTTGAAGTCGTTATAGGTCAACTTAAAACGGTGAAGTTCGTTACACCATTCGAAGACATTCCAAGAATCTACTTAACACCTCACGAAAAGCCTTTAGCTTGTGTGTCTGGTGCCATAACAAGCTCCGAATTCACGATTTTCAGTTGCAATTCTGGTGCCCAAGAAGGACCAAGAAGGATCACTTGGGCTGCTTATGGAAACCGTGCTTACGCAGAGATTCCGATTTGGAGAAAACTTATTTCAAGTTCCAAGGAGCACCAGTTAAGGAAGGATTTTCGGCCAGAATTAGTTGACCTTGAGTCTGCCTTTGAAGTGTTTGTTGGTGAGTATCTGGGAATGAATCTCAAAACCAGACTAAGAGAGGCAACACTTAGATGGGTACTTAGACTAAGCATTGAGGAACAGCTCAAGATAGGATTTGCAGAGTTGACAGGCAAGTCTCTGTCTGAGTCTGAGCCCATTGTATATGGAAAGTGGCAAACAAGTGTTAAGGAACTAAGGGATTCTGTGGTTCATCGCGGTGCTTCTGTGAATAGTGAGCAAGCTAGAGAAGGAAGAGAAGCTGTTTTTGAACTTCTTACCAGGATTGACCCGACAGCAATTGACTACTTCCAAATTCGATTGGAGAAAATTAGAGAAGAACACCCAAATCTCAGTTTTGGGACAGCAACAATCAAAGTGACGAAATAGCCACACCTACTACATTATGCGGATCTTTCATCGTTCTTTTCGCGCGCGCAAATATACAGATTTGTCTCATGCTTACGTTCTTCTTCCATAAGAAAGCTAGTATAGTAACTCTTATATCCTTATACAGTTATATGATTATATAACGATATTTATGCAAGGAGAAGTTTTCACCGTCGTAAAAGTGCCATTATCTGAGATTGAAGAATCGATCAGATTGAAGCATAAGCTTCCTGAAGTTCTAACAGACGTGCAAGTTGAAGGAGACTCACTAGTATTGTATTTTAGAGATAAACCCAGCGGAGGATATGCACAAGAATCACTTGAAACTAGCGGGTCAAGAGCAAAGAAGAAGAGAAGAGTCCATAGAAAACGAAATAGAATGAGAACCAGAGGCTGGGATATAGTGGCGCGAATCACCAACTCGAAAGGCCAGAAATGCGCCATTTATGAGCCTTTTGTAAATGCTTTGAATATACCACTCCCAGAAGCTGAACAGAAGCTTGCGGTCGCAAAAATATTGAGATCAAATGGCAATCGACCTTCAGAAACATCGATTCAGTATTTCTTAGAAAACACTCTTGAATACCTGAAGAAGCAGAGAGAGCAATCTCAATCACAGACTTAGGTGAGGCGATTTATGTCAGAAGTTACCGGGCATGAGCTAGAAAAGTGGAATCCTATGCCTGTAAATCGGCCAAAACTGATTAAAAACATAACAGACACCTACCCAAATATCGCTGAGGCGCTTATTGTCGAAAGTCTTCAAAATTCTATAGATTCATCAGCAAGTAAGGTACACGTAGTGTGTGATTCCAGTCAAAGGACTTTCATAATTGAAGACGATGGCAACGGAATGACAGAGAAGACATTTCTACAAGATTATCATGGAATAGCGTACAGCTCGAAAGATCATAGAAAGACAATTGGGTTCCGCGGTTTTGGCAATAAGGTCTATGTTGCTTCTGGAGACTACGTTTTCACTGAGACAAAATCGGAAACTTTCCATGGGTCGAGCATTTGGAACTTAGAGAAAGGGTTCAAGGTGACCTGCGAACCAAGAACATTGGGCACCAATGGAACGATTGTTAAGATAACTGAGCTCTCACAGGAAATACTTGAACAGCTTAGCACGGCAAAGATACGGATAATAGTACAATGTCATTACAACGCGAAGTTGAGAAACGTCCGAGTATACGTGAATGATGAGAGCACTCCAATTCCACAGAAACAATACAGACTCATTCACCGCAAAAAAGTTGACCTTCAAATTCCAAAGATACCTGAAGCCAAGCTAGTCGGTTACATTGGGTATGCAAAAGATGATCTTAATTCAGAGGATCAGTTAGTCTGTGTAGGCGTTCACGGAAAAATGATAGAACGCACTTTGTTTGATTGTGCAGTCCCTAGAAGCTTGCAGAGAGAAAGAATAACAGGAGAGGTGAGTGCCGATTTTCTGGCAGAGAGCGAAACCACGCAAAGACACGGTTTCAGACAAACAGATATGAAGCAAGCTGCGTGGGGAGAAATGCGCAAGCTCCTCAATGTCTGGCTTTCCCAAATAGAAAGATACGAACAGGAAGAGCTGACTCAAGAAGAAAAGAAATTCTTGGGGAATATAGTGAAAACTGTCTCCGATATCCTAAAACAGATGCCGGAACTGGATCTAGGCGTTGGGCGGGTGCGCTCAAAAACTGGAATTGAAGCAGATCTGATTGCGACTGTAACGGAACCATCAGAAGAAAATATTAAAAGTGGAGAGAAACCAACAAGTGAACCGCGTCAACCAAAAGGTTTGAAGTCACATAAAGGATTCTCTATGGGTTTCATTGACGACCCAGAGGAAAGAGAAATTGTCTTTCAGTCGAGAATATTCAGAATAAACCGAATGCATCCCGCATTTATTGTAGCAAAAAGGGACAAATACGCTAGAGAATATCATGTCATCAAATGCCTTCTTAATAAATTGATAGAACTTAGCCCGCCTCACAAAGATAACATAATGCAAACCATTTCAGATTTACAGGACAGATTTTTTAGAATTTGGGCGAATAGATATATCTGAAGCCAGCAAATCTCTTTAGAATAAAGAAGGTTTGCAGACTGGCAAAGATAAGGATTAGAGAGGTCAAATCAGGCAACAAGACGGAACGCATACCTACAATACAATTTGATGAAGAAGCATTGGAACAAATCGACAAACTCGAAGAATATGAAACTGACTACAAGAATCTGGTTAGTGATTGTCGCGCTTTGCTCAATCAGGCAAAAGAAGACAGAGTGGCTGCATACTGGAAAACTGCTGAAAGAATACTTGCTTTTCGCAATAAATACGAGGTTACTGGTTTCATGAAAACATTGAATCTTGACCTAGGAATATCTGCGCGAACTCTGGGATATCTCTTGCAGTTTCGACAAGAATATGAGACTTACAATAAGAGAATTTCATGGGCTTATTACTTGGAGTTGTTAACTCATCTACCTCGACCTCATCGAAAGGGATTCCAAGAGAAAATTCTGACGGGAGAAATTACAAGCCACAAGAATCTCCGATCTCAAATGATGAAATACAGGAAAGAGAACAAAATTTCTTTTGGACGGCATACCAATACTCATAGTAGTTCTTAATTGGATGATGAGTTTTTCTTGCGCTAGATCTCCAAGTCTCAAATCGAGAACCCTATTACCTCTTTCTGTATAACCTCTCTTTCACTCTGTATCCTAGTATTACAAAGAGAGCTTTCTAATTTCTAATTCTAAAATAGAAAATATTTAGAAATTCTAATATTTTATCCCATCTGGAATTTAGAAATTAGAAATTGAATCGTTACCTTGAAAGACAAACATATGATTGGTGATTATGTTGTATGATGATTTACTAACAGAGAGGTTTCAAAGAGCTAAGAGGTTAGAAAGAGATTGACACAGTGCGTGTTAGCGCATTAGACGGATATTCAATTCATTAGTGCGAAACTTCATTTATCAACAACAAGGGATATCAATATATGGAACAAGTTGTCTTGAAATGGAAAGGTCCTTTCGGGACAAGAGACCGAATGCCTGAGGAACTGAAGGGTTGGCCAGGACTCTACTTAATCGCATATGATTCTGAAATCCTCTACGTGGGCAAAGCTGAAACAGAAGGTGCTTTCAAGCGAGCAAAAGACCATTTCAGAGGTCAAAGGGATAACACCGGTAGATGGATTCTTAATAGAAGGGATGAGTCTCGAATTCATATATGGATTACAGCAAGGAGTTGGGACGATTTAATTAGCGACGCAGAGAAGCTTCTTATCTTCAGACTCAATCCTCGGGCCAATGTGAATCACGTTGACAAATATAATGGAAGGGTTCTGAATATAATCAATGAAGGGGCTTATCCGGCAAAACTGTCTTCTCATATTGAATATCCATGAGACCAGCGGCTTCCAACTCGTGAAATTAGTGCAAATAATTGAATGTATTAGTGGTCGTTCAACATATCGTAACAGAGAGACTTGAGGGAACTAAGAGGTTTGAAAGAGGTAGGCTTAGTGAGCTCGAAGCGTGCGCGCTAGATTGACCTGTTTCCTGTGCCTTCTTGTGTATACTATGACTCCAATTATCGTTGCTGACATGAAAAGTGACAGTGTTAGAACAGACGGGAATTCGGGAATTATCTGCGCTATTTCTGCTTGGCTTAGTGCTCTGTTGTAGATCAAGACATCATCAATGGTGCCATTCCAGCCTGCATCTGGCGTGTGATCTGCTTGGTTGCTGTCTGCCCCTATGAGAACAGTATTGTTATCGTACGGAATCGATCCTGTAGCCGCGCTACTGACCTTTTCCACGCCGTCCACATATAGTTGCATTAATGTCCCATTGTATGTTGCTACTATTTGATGCCATTCATTTGCTGGCGGTTGTCCAGTCATAATGTGCCCTACGCCTCCGACGTCAAACCACAAGTTTCCGTCGTCATGATACCATAGCACAAAGGAGTCACCGCCCCCTGAGCCGATTTGCTTGCTGATAATGGTGCGCATGCGCCCTTCATAGGTGCCTGCTTTCACCCAAGCCGCTAGAGTCAGACCTGAACTCGGTCTCAAACTTGAATTGTCTGGAATTGTCACATAGGAATATGCGTTACCCCATGTACTATTGAATCTTAGGGAATAGTTCGAAAGTGTTTGTGGAGGAATGTCATCTGAGTATGTTGCATTTACTATCAATCCATGATTTCCAATTCCACTACTATCTACTGCTGTGACCCCGCTTCCTTCATCGAATTCCCAGCACCCAACAAGTCCATCTGTGACAGGTGGCAGAGAATAGGCAAAACAGGGAACAGCCAACATGATAGAGACAGACACTGCAAATAGAAACGCGATTTTCCTCATTTTTCAGCCCACCCTACTCTGCTTCAATCCATTTATATCAATTGTGCCCCACGATCGATCGATTGGGCGAATGTGATAGCAGCTGAAGAGACATATCGTAACAGAGAGGTTGCAAAGAACTAAGAGGCTTAAGAGAGATAGACCAATTGTGTGCGCGAAGCGCACGTTGATCAGAATCTATCAGGTTTTCATACTAAATCCGAGTGGAGCTTGATTTTCAATTTTCATGTCAAATTTGTCGTTGTTTTTATTCTTCGTTTGTTTTCGCCCATTTTACGAAAGAAAGCGTAGGCTTTCGAAGTGGGATAAGAAATATAGCTTCAGAGCATATCAAGAGTTCAAGGTCATTGGTGACAATATTATGGCGAGATACAAGATTGAGGATGAAAAAGCTATTCGCTCAAACCCATTCTGTCCGAGATGTGGTGAAGGAGTTATGATGGCTGACAAGGGTGAATGGCTGTCATGCGGAAAATGTGGAGACAGATATTACAAAGGTCATTTCAGCAAACTGAAGAATAGGCAACCACGCATGTGAGATCGAGACCATTTGTGGTCCTGCGCGCTAATAGCAGGAAGGAAGAGTTCGCCAATGAAGCTTTTAAAGACCCATTAAGACTTTGCGAGAAAATAATGAAGCTGAACGAGATGCCTGACTATTCAAAGAAACTGCTGCTAGAGTTTTGGAAAGAGCACAAGTATCATTATGTCCATGTTACTGGAAATGGCGTGTCCTTCGAGATTCGTCCCGATACTGTCGGCGATTACTTGATTTTTGCCAAATGCGCCTGTGGAGCAGAGAAAGACCTAACCTGCTATGATAACTGGTAAGCACAATCTAATGCATGCGCGCGTCATGACATCATAGGAAGTCTCAAATAAAGGGAAGGCCATATCCTCGAAACGCAAAGGTGAGGACCATTGGTTAATCTGCTAATTCCATACATTCAAGAAATACCCGCAGATCCAGTTTTGGATGAGTTCACCTATGGAGATCTTGGGGCACGGGCGAGGAAATTGAAAAAGGATCTTCGAGAAGGAGATTACGTCTTTTTCCATACTACACTTAGAGGTGGTAGATACATTACTGCATATTATGTTATTGATGAAGTATTGGACACCGTCAAAGTGGTGGAAAATAAGGCCATAACTAGGAAGTATCGAAACCCTCATATTGGAGCGCGAATCTCTGGCGAACAAACTAACAGAGATGATGTCATCATATTTGGTGACACCGTACTTTCATATAAGCTTAAACGCCCTCTGCCTTTTGACAAAAATCTTGCGAACAAGCTTTCACTTAATATTCCGTTCAAGAATGGTAAAACCGAAAATCAATGTATTGGATCAGCCACACGTGCGTGGCGAGAATTGACAGCTGATGATGTACAAGTTTTGTTGTTGGAAATTGAGGAAAACGAAAAGGCAGGATATAACCCGGACACAATAATCTCAAGTGATGAGGTTATGGAAATCCTAGAGGCTGACCTTGAGAATTTCATAGTGAGAAACTCGAATTTGATCGGACATGATTTGACTCTGGTTGATAGACAAATGGATATCCCCGGCGTTGGTAGGATAGACTTGCTGTATGAAGACAAGAACGACACTTTGATAGTCGTTGAGCTGAAACTCAACGAGATCGGAACAAGAGCTTTGAACCAATTGAGAAGCTATATGAGCTATTTTAAGACCAGTACAAAAGGGAAGGTTGAAGGAGCCATCATCTGCAAAGACATTATGCCGGCATTTGCTGAGAGATTCAAGAATCTTTCGGATGTTAAAATTCTATGTTACGGATGGAGATTGTCGATTTTTCCAAGAAAATGGCATTAGTGATAAACGCGAATCCCTGTTGTGTGCGCGCTTCAAACAACAGACTTATAGCAAAGAACTTGCCCTCGTCCCTGCCCGGGTGCAAGCGCATATGTCAAACAAACGTAATGTTGTGCTCTATCTAGACAAAGAATTGGTCGAAAAGTCTCGTGAATTAGGCTTCAATCTTTCAAAAACGTTTGAAAACCACTTAAAACACTTAACCACACAATTCTCAAGCATCAATCAAGTCAATAATGTTAATTCTCTCGTTTGGTGCGGTCGCCGGGATTTGAACCCGGGATCGCAAGCTTGGAAGGCTTGTGTCCTAACCAGCTAGACGACGACCGCACAGACCTGTTTTCAGATGAGAAGTCATTATT
>Ga0315284_10000380_pt1 | contig 60830 bp, 58 predicted proteins | sample YL17G09_16_MG_FD_203696 | JGI IMG/M metagenome (GOLD analysis project Ga0315284, IMG submission 203696) | Sediment microbial communities from Yellowstone Lake, YNP, Wyoming, USA - YL17G09_16 | ecosystem: Environmental > Aquatic > Freshwater > Lake > Sediment | place: USA: Wyoming | collected...
ATGTCAAAAAGCCCGGGAATTTGGGTTAACCTCTGAGAAATCTAAAGTGATAACGGAACAACTGGAACTTAAAAAACAGGGGAAGCGAAAGTGTTATAAATGCAAAAATATCTATCCATATACCGACGAATATTTCAGGTCTAGGTCGTTATGTAGAGTGTGTGGGTCTATTCACCGGAAGGGACGTTATCAGTCTTTGATGAATAATTTAACTCTTGAGCAACTACTTGATTTGAGATGCAAGCAGGCATATCAGCGTTCGTGTAAAAAAGGATGGGAGTTCAATTTATCACCGGAATATTTGGCAAATATCTATCGAAAACAGTCCGGTCTATGTTTTTATTCAGGGATAAAAATGGAAATTTCACTGAAAGGATATGCTACAAACAATTATGTATTATCCATTGATAGAATAGATTCTTCCAAAGGATATATTACCGACAATATTGTATTGTGCTGTGATGCAGTCAATACAATGAAGATGCAGATGGAAAGTGAAGAGTTCATTCGCTTATGTAGAACAATTGCCGATAACAATCTGAATTCGCTGATTAGATAATGTCAACTATTTTATTTGTTCAAATGGAGTATCACATAGAAGATCTACATATTTCATTATCTTTGTATGAGTTTCGTCTTCTATTTTAAAATTCCATTTTTTAGTTGCAGTATTATCAATCCATTCACGGAGAGATGTACCAAATTCTTCTGATCGTGCTTTAATATCACAGCAAAACTCAGCCAAATATACATCTGGCATATCTTTAATTCCTCCAGTCCAATTTTCAGGATGGTGTGAATTAGTCATATTATGTTGATGAATAGCAAGTTTCAACTTTAACTTATTTTCTTCAGATGGATTATTGAGGGATAAATATTCAAATTCTATACCATAGAATTTACTTGCATCATGAACAAACCCATTGGCAATTAACCGTTTACCTAAGTCAATTTCTCCACTCATAATAAGTTTTTCACCTAGTAAAAAACAATTATCTTCTACATTACGTATGTGCCTTGTAATAGCACGAATCTTCGTCATTGTTAATTCAGCATCTTTTTTAAGACGATCACTTCTCTTCATATGTAACAACTATAACAGACTCAGTGAAAATGTCAAGGATATTAACTTCTGTCACCATCACCCATATAATTAGACATATCTGGATCAGGTTGCCGTCTCGATGCACGAGGGTCATGATCTAGCTCGATAATGTGATATCCTTGACGTATATATTTTCCAATTTTTTCTGGTGAAATATTAATCTTCCCTCCATTATCTTTATTATCTATCCAATAGACATAAGACCCACCCTGTCGGTCTTTATAAATAGTACCAGCGGAATTTTCATCCATTGTTTCATCTTCTTCATAGTCAGGATCAGTTCGCTTATTAAGTCTTTTCTTATATCCACCTTCTGTTCCTGAACCACCGCAAGATGCACACTTTGTGCCATCATGCATTCCTTCGCCACTTCCATTACAGCTGGAACATACCGTACTATTTGATTCATCCATTCCACCAAATAAAGATTCATCTCCCTTCACTGCATCCTGCATTCTTTTACATGCAAGCACTATTTTATCTGCCCATTCTTGAGAATATGTAGCGGGTAATTTAATAGTTTTTTCTATATGATTACCCGGCATCATGTCAAGACGTTCACTATCATAATATCTTTCTAAAAATACCGTATCTGATTCTGTATTTACACTACATCCTACAGTAGCAAATCCACTCATATAATATTCCATAAAATCTCGTGGATCAGTACCTTGTGTATAAAATCTTAATTTTTCTAATTCAGCATAAATATACTTTTTATATTGTTCACACGCTTCCCCATCATTAGTTTCTTTTATATTGATGTTCGAGGATTTATTTGATAAATTCTCTTTTAGAATTTCAAATACACATTCTTTAATGAGGGATTTTAAATTAATTTGCATATGCTAATATTTCATATTTTGCCGGTTGTCCTTCTCCTGCTAAATTTTCCCAATTAAAGGAAATACGGCTATTTTGAATAGTTGGTTTATCTGTAAAAGTATCTTGTCCTGGATCATTCAATCTTCGATATGGAAGTAAAAGACTTCCTTTAGGAGTATTTAATCCTCCACTTACCATGTTTAACCCAAATCCTACACTTGATAATGCATTAGTAACCGCAGTCAATCCTTGACCAGGAGATTCAAAATCACGCTTATTACCATCTGCTCCAGCAGTTTTTAATGCCATTCCAAGTTTCTTTCTTTCACTGTTGGAAACTTTATCAACTGTTATTGCTCCTGCTTCTTTAGATCTAATAAATGGAGTCCTAGTTTTTACTGCATTTAAAAATCGTTCCTTTTGATTATTCCAATCTTCCCACATCTTAGGTAATTCTGAAGTTGAATAATTACCGAAATTTATTTTACCTCCCTTGTTTGACATTGCATTACTAAAAACATACCATGAACGGTCATCTCCATATCTGCTGTCCAATGAAAAATTTCCTATGTATCCAAATGAAATTCCAGGATAATCCTTCTTTATATTATTATCTATATCGTTTTGCAAATTTTCATAAGCAGAATTTATTTGTGATTTATTTGATGCATCAGTACGTTCTCTAGGCGAAGGTTGAAATTCATCTGATTGTGAATCATATGGTTCTGGTTGAGAAGTTTCTTTTATTTTAGGTGAGCATTTATGTCCAATTGACCATTTTCCACCGCACTTTTCACATGGAGTTGGATGATAAACATCTTTATCATTTTTCAAGCTCCACTTATCGGATGGGTTTGATGGTGGTCTTCCATCACCATCTTTATAGTCTGGATATTCAAGAGATGGATCACTACGTTCAGTTATTACTTCTGCAATACACTGTTTCACTAATTTTAGAAGTTGATGTTGATTCATATAATTAACCTAATTCAGATAACACATTATGAATAATTGAATCTGTTTTTTCCCATCTATTAGAAATTGGATTTCTAACCACCCCTTCGGAAAGAGCAACTTGTCCTGTTTGAAGAGACATAAACGCACCTTGTGTTGAGGGATTTGAAACAAAATCAAATGCAATTAATTCAAAGTCATCTCCGACAATAGCAGAACTCTCTGATATTTTCTTTAACGAACCCATTCCACGACTGGAAATTCCGAGTTTTATTCCATTTCTAAATAATTCACGGAGAATGTTTCCATTTGGAGTAGTAAGAACTTCAACTGTTCCCAACAAATCATTTCCATTCCAATGCATTTCTATAACATTATGAGATACATTTTTCAAGTTTACCACAGATGAATCTGGATGATCCAATTCGCCCATTGCTCTTCGTTCTTTAATAAACACATTTGCATATTTTTCAGCTTCACGAATAAGAACCTCGTCCGGATAAATTCTTCCATTTTGATTTTTCCTAGCTTTACGTTGAAGTATTCCCTGTACTCGAAATGGTTGATTTGGATGTTCGGCTGATTCCCGTAACATAACCGGATCTGCCTCAAATGTTATACATTCCAATAAAAGTTTTTTTTCGTTATTCATATGGTTGTGTCCGTCATTGTTTTTTTAATTCTAATTGCCCATTCATCCTTAGTATCATTGGATTCCATTTTTACTAAATCATAACGAGTTGAAATTGTGCCGTTTTGTGTTAACTTAAAAAGAGCTGCTGCAAGAGAATCTTTAGTTAAACCTGGCTTTAAAGTATTAGCAGGTATTTTTAAATCAAATAAAGCAACCGATTTACCATTTCCTAAATTCTTCATCCATCCAATTCCTTTAATAAAATCACGAGGAGTTGTCTCCGGTTTTATTAGAAAATTTGGCAACCATAATTTAATATCTTGAGTAATTGCGTCAATTGAATATGCATCATAATGTCCAGTTCCTCCTGCTTCTTTTAATGGCAACTCTTTAGTTGGAATATTACTTACAGGTGCATGTGACATTGGTTGTGATTGTGCTGTATCAGGATTATTTTCCGGCGAAATTGGATTTTCTACTTTAGTGTTTGGATTATGTCCTTTTTGAGGAGATGGTTGTCCAGTCGCAGGTCCAACAATTTGAATCTTAAATCCAGGTTTTAGAAAATACTCTTTTGGTTTTGGAGTAGAATTATCATGTGCAATAACAACATAATTATCATAATAATCATCAAGAGTTATTTTAGAAACATCAAATTCATAATCCTTTACATATTGCTTATATCCACGAGATGCACGAGCATGTATGCGCTTTCCATTTAATCTTTCCCCAATTGCTTGTTCAAACTTTTGTTTTATTTGGTCACTATTACCATCAATCGCTCGTTTAAAATTTGCATAATCTCTCCCTAGATCATAATATTGACCCGTCGCACCTTGTTGCTCTATTATTCTCTTTAAAGAAATCATATTTTAATATAATTTATCAGCCTTACGTTCCATATCTTCCTCACCTTGAGGAGTGATTTGGAATCCAAGACGTTTAGAAACATCCACTGCTGCTTCACTTCCGCCCCTACTAGAAAATGCCGCAGGAACATTATACCCACTCACTCCACCTGTATCAGTCATTTCAGATATATTACTATTATCACCAGCCATTATAATATCGCCGGTGTCTGCTCTCCACGCATGTCCACTATCACAATAATTATAAGGACTTTCTGGTTTATGTTTATATCCCTTATAATTACATATAGGACATAATCTAATTCCATCAGGTGGAAAATTTAATGGATCAGTGGACATACGCCACCCTTCCATTGTCGTTTTCTTTTTAAAAGCAAATGGTGTAGAAATAGGAGAAACCGCAGAAGTTCCTGTCTCTTCTTGTACAGGTTCTGATTGAATTGGATTCCATTTCTTAGTCGTCGTGTCAAGTACTTTATAATTCCCAGTCATATCTTTCCATATAAATCTAGTTCCTCTATTTATACTTGTATCTCTTATTTTATATTGATATACCGTTCCATGTTCTCCAGATTTACTTCTAACAAACCACATATCTTTCCACAATTTCTTAGCAATAGTATTTGCTGCAAATTCATTATCAGATTTCATTTTGCTAGTAGAAGCATTAGTATAAGAACCAAATCCTTCGCTCACTATTCCTTTAACAATTTCCTTGATAATTTCTTCTAAAGTAGATTTATTTATGGAATTTTCATTGAGGGGCTTTATTGATTTAACAAATGTCATTAACTTATTACTCTTAAGTTCTTTTGCTTTGTTATACAAATCAATTATGTCATCGGTTGGAAGTCTAAATCCGTTACCCATTTTTTTCTTAAATTGAGCAATCAAAATATCATCTGGAGCAAGCGGTTCAGATTTATAATCTGCCGAACGTTCACCAGACCCATCAAATTCAATGTCACTACCACCTTCTCCTCTATCAAGATTTCCATTTACCATTCCAAGATAAGTCTTTATAAAATTAGTAGATTTTCCTTCGGGATATTTATCACTACCACTTACCCATTGACTTAAGCTCTTCGCTCCTTTAATCCCTCTTATAATAATACTTGCCCATACCCATATGAACATTGATTGTGGTGCGGAATAATATATCTTTTGATCACCCATGCTGTAATTTTTAGTTATATCAGACCACTCAAATCCACCATTGCCTAAAATATCATCAAATTCTTTCGGAGCTCGCTCAGATTGTCCGGAAAATATAAAGTTCTTGATATTTTTATCTTGATCTATAGAAATAGCAGCATAAACAGAAGATAATTTCTTAAGTACATTAATGTCTAATTTCATTGTTATCTCCTAGTTGTGTCTTAATCTCTTTCAATAACTCATAAGAAAGCATTAATACCATTACGTGACTATCTTTAATCACTTTTCCTGGATTTATTTTGTCCAATTGATTTACAACTTCGTTTATCTTTATCTTGATAACATCCGAATCTTTAATATTATCAACCAATTCGGTAAGACATACTTTAATCTCCGATACTTTAGTCTTAACAAAAACATCGAAATTATTTGTATTAGCAACATTGCAAATATATTCTCTTAAAACTGATTTCTGCTCTTCATCGAGAACACTATCATATTTTTCATTCAATTTCTCAATTAGTAGTTTATAAGTAAGTAACCGTATATCTTCGGTTTGATATTTATAATAATTTATAAGATCATCACCATTATTTACAATTTTAGGTTTATCGGAAATATGCTCTATTATACAGTTTTTGGATTGGTAAATTTCATTTACTTCAAATTTACAATCATCAGATACTATATCTTCGAACACTTTATAAATTGAAGCTAATACTTTGTAATTTCTAATAGGTGCTTGCAACATCTCTTCAATTGGATATGCGTCCTTTATTTCCTTGATTAACTCATACTTAAGTTGAATAAGTTTTTTGTTATTTAATCTTTTTCTAGCATCACAAACAACTGAAAAAAAACGTTCGGCATAGGGATTTTCTTTTATTTTTTCATTAATAAGAGTGTTATATAGTTGCCATTCTTTTCCTATCTCCGTATTTTCTCTAAAATATTTGTAAAGTATGTCTTTGGCTAAAGATGTGTCTCTACCTGCAATTATATCAGCGGTCACTTGCTTTGTTAAGAGTTCAAACAAAATACCGGTATTTCTAAATTTAGAATGGCGCATTCTTTTTTGCATATTACTAGATTTTACTATTCAACTTGATTATAAATATAAAGATATACTCCTAAACCGTATCTTTATACTATATATGGCATCAATTTATTTTGTATTGTGGATAATGTTACTTTCATCCATTAAGGATTTACTTGAATTTTCCGAAATAAGTTCCTGTGTTACATCAGTCTGTGATTTCTTTAGAAATACGGATAAATTACTAATTAAATCCTTATTCTCCTTCATAGACACAGTTGATAACCTGTGTTCTTTTAGACTGAACGGCGAGTCATTCTCGAAATTATGATCGAAATTACTCTTGCGTTTACCTTCACTATTCTTATTTGGAGAAGATAATCTTTCCTTAGAACCTAATGGATCTTCTCCAAATGGATGCTGTGCTCTGGCATCATGTTCGCCACTTTGGTCTCGTTTTTGCTTAATTTCCTTAACCAAATCTTCTGGTTCTTCTTTATTTTTAGTTTCTCCAGGTGGAGTTTCTTCGTCACCCTTCCCATCCTCACCCTCGCCCTCACCGCCCTCACCCTCACCGCCCTCACCCTCACCAGGTTTACCTTCAAGGTCTTCTATATCACCCAATCCACCACCACCACCACCACCACCACCACCCAATCCACCACCCAATCCACCACCACCACCAGAATCAGATTTTTCAGATCCGCCACTCTTTCCTATGCCAATTTTATTAAACGGCTTAGCTGGATCATCACCATCTTCCTCAATTTTACTGAATCTATATTTCTGTTTCGAATCTTCCACTACCTGATCTTTAACTTCTTTAATATCATCATCAGACATGTGGAATATATTTTTATAAACCCATTCATAAGAGAAGAATTTATTCTCGATCATGTCGGTTGATACAGAAACTTTATCAGACCAAATCTCAAGTTTTTCCTTTTCAAAAATTGTACTTGGATTAGTTAATTCCAGTTTGAAATCAACTAGACTTTCGTCACGATATCCTTGAGCATATAGATGAACAATTCCGATTTTCTCTAGTTCATTTGCAATAATCCTCTGAATTCTCTGAATAGTACGAGCGAACCTGACATCTTCCGACGCAAGTGTAGCTTTTCCGGAAATACCTTCTTCATACCCAAGAAATGCTTTTGGGATTTTTAAGGCAGACATGAGTTTATTACGTAGATATTCGATATCTTCGGTACCCGTCCATTCCATACCACCAAGGGTATCGATTTTTGTGCCACTATCACTACCACGAACTGGAATGTAATAGTCTTCAACCATGTTCTGGAGATTAAAACGAAGATTATATTCCCCACTCTGTTCATCCATATAAGGGACTTTCTTCATTTTATCCATCATCTTCTGCATGTAATTATCAACTTCGGCAGGAGGGATATTTCCAATATCAGTATAAAATATACGCTTTTCAGGTGCTCTCATTATACGATGGATTAACATAGCATCTTCCATCAATGATAATTGCTTCCAAACACGTCTTGCCCCTTCCAACATAGATTTTCCATATGGCATGAAATTACTATCGGACATCAATCGGAAATGTGCCATCTCGTAGTTTTCTAATACTTCTGCTTGTGCCGTATCAGTTGGACGCAATTGAAATTTAACATAACGTTTATTATTTGGATCAGCATTCTCAATACGCTCAACATTGTAGGAAGAAATTGGTTCAACCATGTAAACCCCATATTCAGGAGTAATATACAATTTTAGATAAAAATCACCGTATTTACAATTTTTCACAAATACACCACTATCTTTGGTTATATTTCCATCCAAATCTTTTCCACACATCGCAAAATTATGTCTATCATGTTCCCCATTTGGACCAACAACAGTCATACAATAAACGTCGGAAGATTCGTTTATAATTTCAACGGTTTTAACTTTATGATTTGGTAGAATACCGTTCTTTCTAAGTTCCTTCATTTTTTTACTGGCAGATTCTCGTCTATCAGAAGTCCATCCACTCTTCATATTTTCACATGCACGTTCTCTTCGAACTGGGTCTTTCCACATTTCTGTTTTTAATTTAGATCGTATTTTATCCGATCTAAGATATTTGTCAATACTTCTTTTTCTTTTCTCTATAATTTCTGGAGTATGTAATATACGTTTACAATGATCTGCGTGTAGTCGTCGATGATCAAAAAACTCCATCGGAATTAGATTTGTTGGAGAATTGTCATATTTATTGAAATTTTTATGATGTAAAATTCTATTAATGCTATCAGTTTTAATTCCATATGACTCAGCCACGTTACGATGTGTAAAATCATATTTATCAAGTCCAGGATTATATATCATCTCATACTTATTCATCCCTCCTTTTTCAGGACTCAATTTTCTATAGAACGGCATTAGACTATCATTTTCTTTAAGATCCTCTGCACATCGTTCAATTCCATTTCGTAATATAAATGGATGTTCGGGTGAAGTTTCTACAAATGAATTGTCATCGAATGTTATTTTTACTATTTTGTTCGCTGTATAATTTTTATCACACCAAACAACCTTACCTGGTACAATTTGATTTGTTCCATCTTGAACCGAATATACCCAAACTCCCTCCCCGTTCTTTATTTTATTGGATAAATCATCTATTCTTATATTTTCCCCCGATAATAATGGAATATAAGAATCATATTTTACTGGCATGTTTCTAGTCCATGACCACATGTTAAATTGTACATTTAAGATATCATTGTATAAATTTTCCAATATTTCTTTTACATTATTATTGCTAGAATGCACCGTCAGCATTTTTCCCATTTCATTATAAGTGAGGCATTCATCCGCATAAATGTCGAGAGCACTACTCAAAATTGGATCCATATCCATTGTATTTTTTACGATACAACTATCCGTAGCAAAATTTGCAAACTTCTCAACTGTAACATCATATACATCTATTTGACCAATAGATTCAATAGAAACTATTGTATGATTCAAGGTGGATTCAACTTCTTTTTTAAATGATTTCCAATTTGTAAATTTTTCGGTTAATCTATTTTGAAGGACAGAGTAATCGCATCCAATATCTTTTATAAGATCCCAAGAAATTAATTTTCCATTTTTCTTATAATGTTCTATGGCTTTTAACTTTAATACTTCAATCGTCAAATCATTACGGTATTTTGGATTTTTCTTTCCATTTTGATCTCTATTAACAAACACTTTTTTTAGAGTTTCTGATCTATTCTCATTAGATTCATCGGAATGTATTTTACCATAAAACGGATTATTTTTTCCCTTACGTTCTCCATTCCATTTATGAAATAATCTATTTTTATATCCGTTGGATGACTGTATCTTATCAAGTGTGTTTTGTTTGTTTTCTGGCGACCATAATTTATCAGAGATAATTTTACAGTGATATGCTTTATGGTCTGATTCTGTCATTATTTGGAGATTATTTGGCAAATTATTATTCTTATCGAAATTCTTATGATGAACCACTTCATTATATTTCAATGGTCTATCGAATTGTTCTGCCACAATTTTATGTTCGGATTGCCATCCCTTACTGAAATTATAAATATGTCTATAACCATGACCATAAAAATCTTTTTGATAAAACGGCATCACCGATTCCCCCACCTTCAAATCGACAATTTTCTTATATTCTCCATTTCTCATTAAAAACGGGTGTTTTAGGCTTCCAATAACATATTGTCCGTTATCAAAAGTCACCTTATAACCCATTCGGGTTCCTTTTTTCTTACGAGGATGAAATGCCTTTCCTAATTTTATTGATTTTGACACATGATCATATGAGAATACCCAAAATCTCTCTTGAGGTTGGTCTTTGTATTTTTCAGAAAGTTCTCTTATAGTTGGACGATTTCCATCCGGCAATGGAATAATGGTATCTGGTCCAACGCAATCATAATCACGAAACAAATCCATTCTTGCAGCTTGATAAGATAATGCAAAATCACGAGAATATGCATTATAAGCAGTTGATCTAATTCGATTGAATCTATCACGTAACGAATTTCGGTCAGTGGCAAACATGACATTATTAGTGTCCTTTATCTTAATCTGTTTACCACCAACGTTTCTAACAATTACTTCCGTGGAAAATAGACTCTTTAATCTTGAAAATAAAGATTGTTTTTTAACATCTATAATCTCGTCTTCAAATGGTTGTAATGATGGTGTTGGCATTATATTATTTCTGTTATAGTTTGTAAATGTGTATGTTCTCTATATAAATAGTATCAATTATGATAATAGCCATCTAATATCCTCGGTATTCTGCTTACCGAATCCTTGACGACCAGTGTTCATTTCCCATGATTTCTGACCATCTCGGACTTGACCTTGTTTATAAACTGGTACATCTTCAGTTTTGCTCTTGTTTATTTGACTGATTCCAGCACGAGTTAAATCAATTCCTTCTTGTCTCAATCTTAATGCAGTATCCCGCACCCACAGTCCAATTGCTAATGACATTATTAAATCGTCATTATATGGTTCCATCGCCTGTGCCTTACCCGCCTTCCATATAAATGTACTTAACTCCATAAGCGTTCTTTTCGAAAATATATCAACTGCGGTGTCCCTAAAATACATTTCCAGATTATTTATTATAAGTGGACGAGTCTTCATATTGGTACTAAACCCAGGAACCAATTTCTTTTCTTCCGAATCATACCGATTCGATAATTGTCGCTGAACATCAACATACTTCAGATCTACTGAACTAAAAAATGTATTCTTGTATTCTCGATCCAAAATTGCTTGAAGAGTCGCCCAACCTACGTTTTCCCGTTCTACAATAAGAATTGCATTATTATATTCCGTCGCCAAGGCTACTAAGAAATTTCCATAATCTTTAGTTCCCAATGATCCTTTATATTCTGCAACTTGAGTTGGAGTAGTGCAAGTAATGTCTAATACATGACATGCTGAGAAGTCCATAGCATCTCCTCTGGCAACGTCAGCTGAAACAATATATGAATGAGCATAATCTGGATATTGCCATACCCATAATCCTTTATCCGCTCCTCTAATATCTACAGGATCTTTCTGTTTATTTTTCTTATAAAATTCTACGATATTTAAATCAATAACGTTATCACCAGATGCTAGAAAGTTACAGTCATATTCTTGAGAAGCTTTCTTTGCACTTCCTTGCTTTTCACCCTCAACTCGCCTCCATTCTTCATCACGTTCAGGATGTAATTGCCACGGCAAAGAAATAGGATGAAATCCATTTTTACCAATTGTTCCATCATTATTTTCTTCCGCCCCCATCCACATTTGATGAAACCAATTACCAACTCCTCTAGGCGTAGATAATATGATTGCATTACCACCAGTATTATGGTTGACATATCCTTCACAAACAAACCGCTCCACCAACGGAACTTTCAAATCATAACTGAAATCGTTGCAGAGGTATCGAATTGAGATTACCTCGTCAAAAAACTCGGAAGTATCTTTCTCATATTGTTTTTTCAACAACTTGTAATTTTCCGATGGATGTAATTTGTTTGAAACATCCAACAAGGATTCGACCGATGTAATACTCAGCCCCTTTCCATTGTACCACAAATATCTATCATAAAAACAGTTGTGTTTCTTTGAAAAATCTCTAATAGACATTCCACTTTCCAAGATGAGATTCTTTACGAGTGTTTTGTCAGGAAAAATTCGTTTAATGGATTTTCTTGATAATTTCCGCCATCCTTCTTGTTTTCTTTTCAATCTAAATCCAACGGTAGAATAAAAAGAATGGGCGTCAAATCCACCAATAAACAACTCAAATCCATAAAATGTTCGTGTTTTATCTTTGATAACGGTAGATTTTGTTGACTTCCACGTTACATCTCGTATGTAACAATTGATTCCCATATTCAACAATATTGCTCTTACGTTAGAAAGTAGTTCGTAAGAAACAGAGGTAAGTTTAATTCCCTTCGCCCCCAATGAGCACCCGTCCCCATCAAACAATCCTTGGAGAAATGCTACTTGCTCTTCTTGTGATGCCGACAAAATTTGAGTAGGAACTCGCTTAGTATGTGCCGTTCCTTCACATCCTATCCATTTCAGAAGTTCTTGAACCCACACAGATTGAATGTAATAATGTCGTTCATCACTATTTTTGAATCCAATACTTTTTAACCAATTGATTATTTCCTCATCTGTATTGGTAATACCAACGGTTCCTCTTGAAAAATGACCTTCTGCTGTCCACAGTCCGGCTAAATAGCAAGTGTCAGTTGAAGATATGTCATACTTTTTACTATCAACCCGAATATCCGGAACGAATTTAGAAAAATCTATAGATTTTCCGAATACATTTTGATTATATTTACACAAAACAAAGTCTTTATTTTCTTCTATATTATTTACAGATTTCCAGCCGTTTTTAGTCATTAGAGGGTGGTCTTTTGTCGCTATCAATCTCCCGCCACTCTTAAACTGAACTTCGTAGAGATCAGATTTTTCCGACATATAAAAAGAAGACGCATAAACTAATTCATCTCCGTCATGAACTCTCAATGTTATATCATTAAATCCAATTTTCGTTTGATTATTTATAAGATGTTCCAATCTCATCAGTCCATTTTCAGTTAGAATCAGTTGAGATTTATCCAGACACGATAATGTCGGTTGTGCCGAAGTCCACAATTCTGCGGCATCATCGATCAATGCTGCTTCATCGATTATCAACAATGAAAGTGCTTGTCCAACACCTGATTTCTTAGTAGTAGAAGCAGCCTTAATCTGAGATCCATTTGCAAATTTAAGTGATAATCTATTATCTTCAAGACATTTTACCTTTAACCATGATGGCAAATTCTCATTGGCAAATCTGACCTTTGAAATAATATCTTTTGCATCATCTTGTCTCAATGATATAATAAGGATATTCTTGTCTTTATTGAATATCATAGTCCACAATGAAAATGCGGATACTAGGGTAGAAATACCCATCTGACGGGATTTTAAAATAATATTAAACTTATAATCATGGAATGATTTAAGCGTTTCTTCTTGAAATTGAAATAGGTCGAAATTAATTGTTCCTCTTACAGGATGTTGAATTTTTACATAATGCTTCATGAAATATACAGGGGAATCTGCACACTTCGAGTATTGTTGCTTAACTATGTCCTGATAACTTAATTCGGGTTTATCAGACATATGATTCTAGTTTATTTTTCTTGGCGAGTGATAAATATTTCTTCTTTTCAGTATTTTTTATCTTAGAAATTTCAGATATTTTGTCCTCTGCCATCTTAAGATCTTTCCTAGCACTATCTAATATCTCATCTTTATTAGTAGTCCTCCATCGTTCAATAAATCCTTCAGAATTACAAATAACTTCTACATCTCCCGAATCATTTGTAAAAAATTTAATGACATCCAGTAATTTTGTTTTTATATCATTAAGTATCCCTAATTCATATGATGATAATTTATAAAGTTCGTAGTGTGGATATATTCCCAAAATTCTAAGTTTTGTTTCGTAATCTATGAGACAATTTGTACATAATCCAGTACGATTGAATAGTTTCCTATCAGAATTGGTACCCCACTTTATATCTTGTCCACATTTGCATTTTTGGGCGATAAGTTCACGGATAAATTCTCCTTGAGTTTTGGTAAGACGAACATTTTTACCGTCCTTTCTCTCCCATTCGATTCCTTTAGTATCCGTCCACTTTTCCCCGTTTGAACGATGTTTTTTCGCATCCCCTACAAACCCAACTTGTATAAACGGACGCACACCTGCGACGTAATCTTTTAAAATATCAATATTGCTTTTTCCATTATATTTTTTCATAACTTATATCTATATATACTTAAGTATAGTCTCGGAATTATAAAATCTTAAGAAAGTTCTGTTTTAGTACCACTCGAATCAATAAATATTTTACGCCCATGTCCAGATCCATATTTCGCCGATATAGACCTTCCTACTGTAGTAGTAACTCCAGCTATAGTAGATAGTGAGATGTAGTCTGCCTCATTATTGGAATTTACGAAATTCTTAAGTTCTATAATATTTGTATGACAAACTTGTCCATCTGTACCCTGTGGGGGATATCGTGGAGGAGTGTGGGTTGGATAATGATATGCTAATAGACGTGTATTTACCGAAGGACATGACGATATATTTGGAAGAAACAAACTTTGGGATACGGTCAAACTTCCTTTTATAAATGATAAATTTCTTGGATCTAAATTTGGATCTCCTATGAATGTGAATAAACTTACCCCGTCTACATCGAATGTCTGAATAGTCTTTAAATCTGAATATACTAAATTCGAGTTAATATCAAATAATTCGGATCTAATTTGAAATGGTTCCCCCTTTATATTTATTTGAAATGGTATATTACTAAATAAAACATCGGGGGAGAATCCATAATCTCCATATACCTTTAATGATAACTCGGATAATGTTATATTACATTGATATGGTATAATTATTAATGTTCCGTAATAATCATTTACAGGAGTAAAAAATATCATTTGCTTTTCTGAAAATACCTTTTTATTTGTTATATCTGGAATGAGAATTTCTCCCATTTTTAACCCATATGGTTCTACGTAGGTTTTTTCCAGTTTCATTGATGGAATCGATCCTGTAAGGTAGAACGAAACCTTGGCATCAACATTATGCTTATTTTTTTCTGCAACAATATTAGTAGAAATAACATATAACGTATCCTTTTTTAAACTTATGAAATTTGAATTATAGGATGAACCTGTAATATTATAAAATGATGCGCTATTATATGGAATATATTTCTCATCATTTATTGTACCGGCAGAATCCGCTTTAGCAATTATATATTTCGTTCCATCCATGTCTGCATAATTCGGAGAGGCAATTCTAACTGCATTTATATAAGGTGTAGTAGAATGTGAGAGTTGTACTGAGTTAGAACTAGTATACCAGTATTTATTAATATGTCTTTGATTATAAAACTCTCCAATTAAATTATATGTTTTATTATTAGTTACTGGATCTATTAAAAGTTCTCTTGCTCCAAGAGGTTCGTCCACTACTAATTGAAAATCACCTGGGTATATTAAGCTTTTACGATATAATTTATGACGGGCTACAAATCCAGAAAATGTACGTATATTTCTATAAACTACTTCAGCGTATGATTGCTTTCCATACACAAGAAGTCCAGTTTCGGAATTAGTATATTTTAAATAAGCATCAGATGCCGTATTATATGCTACCCATGTATATGAGGATGTAAGTTCGCCATGATTTATACTAGAGATAATTTGATCTTTTCCATAACTTATATAAAGTGGTTCTGCAACTTGGATAGTACTACTGTTTAAAACCTTTTTAATTTTAAATGATTGGGTTATATCTGTAGATGTATCACTATATGAAAATGGACTCTGTATTGTATTTACAAATACAGTAATATTCTGTCCTTCCATTTGAGTATTAAATGATGTAGTAGGATATAATGTAGGTTGTGATTGATCGACTGGAGTGTTAAAAGTTATCCTATAATCAATATCTGTTTTCTTAGAATCAATATTAATCTTATTCTCATCTTTTTTTGGAATTAACGGAAGAGAATAAACACTCCCCTCAATTGAGATAGTTTTTGTTAATTCACTGGCGGCTTCATTTGTAACAACTGGATATAAAACACCACGACATTCTAGTGATGGTTTATTATAAAATCTAACTTTAGAGGTATTTTGTAACGTCTTATCAATCGCTATGTTACCTATCCATCGAACGCTCTCTCCTTTTTTTGTTGTACCAACAAAAATTAATTTACCATTTCCATTATACGCTTCATTATAGATGTGAATTGATATAATAAAGTTAGAAACATCGGTATATGATACATTTCCCTTTGGTCGTTCTATATACATAGAATTTCCTTCTGAATCCAAACATTCTATCAGTATCTCACTGCCAGATTTAAGAAGCGAAGAACCATTAAAAGAAACGGGGTTTTTTCCACTAGTTAATACAGAATCAAATTCGGATATAACAAAATACTTTGATAAATGAGAAGTATCATTAATATCAACTTTCAGGACATCTAATCCTAGATTAATCCCACGTTTACCGAAACTTGATAATAATTTTGACATATGTATTTATAAGCGTTTGCCTACAAATACATATATGATTCATTCAAAAATAACTTTACTAAAGTTGCCTTCTTGTGTTATTTCTATGGTTTTATCAACGGAATCTTTCAATGCTTCTAAATGAGATATGACGATAACAAAGTCGAAATAATTCTTTAATAGAGAAAATAGTGTATGCATTGACGCAAGATTGTCTGGATCTAAAGTCCCGAACCCCTCATCAATTTGCAAATTGTTGCATTTAGGTAAATTCGAAATTTCTGTCAATGCAACTCGAATTGCTAACGAAGCAACAAATCTTTCGAACCCCGAAGTCAATTCAATTGGCCAACGTCCGTAGTCATAAACTACATACGGAATAATATTCTTTCCATCTGTTTCGAATTGGATAGTATAATCTACCACTTGATTTAGAATGGAATTTACCTCCCGTTCTATTTCTGGAACGGTATTACATATAATCTGATATGGAACACCATCTCTCCCAATAGATTCCAAATAACTCTTATATGAATTAGATTCATTTTCCAAATTAGTAACTTCTTCAATTGTAACAGTAAGATCGTTTATTTTATTTTTTAATAATTCTATTTTGACAGATATATCCATCAATAATCTATTCTGCTTCCTAAATTCTATATCTAAATGTGTCAAATTATTTCTATAATTTGAAATTTTAGTGTTTATTTTTTCATTCTCTTCCACAGAAATTCGGTTTCTATGATAAAGTTCAATGTTTGTATTTTCTATATTTATAGATGATTCCACCTTCTCCAATGCATTTGTAATTATAATTATATTATTGTTTAATGATGCACATTCATCTTTTAGTTTACCATACTCACTCAGAAATTTGGTATAAAAACTATAGGATTCTTCAACCCATTTATATTTTTCAAAGTCACATTTAAGATTACTTAATTCAGATAACAATTTATCTGCCTCGATCTTATCATTTTCCAACTCTGATTTTGCTTTAGTAGCATCTTGAACAAATGAGTTGTTATTACAATATTTGCAATTAGGGTCATACTGATGTTTGTCAAGTCTCTCAACTTTCTCAATCTTTCCCTTTACTTGAACCTTTTTAATATCAATTTTTTGTTCAACATCTATTATTTTATCATTGAGTATTTTATAGGTCTTATGACTTTCCACTAAATTTGATGATTCTATTTTAGAAATGCTTTCCCTCACCCTAGATACTAAACCTTCCTTTTCACTTAAAAGTTTCTGTAATCCTTCTAGTTTTGTATTATACTCTTTATAAGAAGTTTCCGAAGTCTTCTTTCTTAGCTCTAATGCAGGTAAATTTGTAGGGACATTGTTATCTAATTTTATAAGATTTGAAGATTCTGCAATTATTTGCTCATTAACATCTGAACTTAATTTTATTAAAGATTCTACTTCTTTATTTATATCACTATGTTCGGAAATTGAGTTATCAAGTGAAATCTTAGTATTTTTTATTTCCTCAGTATAATTTTTATCCTTATGTAATTTCAACAAAGAATTCAATTCTTTATTTCTATCACCGGCGGATTCATATAATTTATCAAATATATTAAGTCCTATGAATTGAACTAAAAGATCTTTCCGTTCACTGTTTCCTATATCAATAAACGAACTATTATTTTTTGCATTTTGAAATGATGCAGATGTTAAAATGAAATCCTCGTATGTGCCAATATAATCACGTATAATATCATTCGTGTCCCTCCTTGCTGTTCCATGCAATTCTTCCTCAATCCCATCAACAACTTTCCAGAATTTAACATCCACTTTAACATTTCCACTTTTGGCAGAAAGTGATCCCTTTCGTTCGATAAAATATCTAACACCTGCTATTTCAAATTCCAGTTTACATTTAAACGATGTCTTCTGAACATTGAGAACATGTACACCTTTGAATCCTCTATCGAATTTATCAAATAAACAAAATATTATCGCTGACAATATACTGGATTTACCACATCGATTTGGACCAAATATTCCATAAATTCCATTCATCTGAGTAAAATCTAATACATTATTTTCACCATATGTAAACATATTATCAAATTCAAATCGAATAGGTTTCCATTTCAAATTACGAGCAAATTCGTCATGCTTAATTAATGTATTGGTGTGTCTGTTAATTGATAATATACTATCAATTGTAGATTGCTCAGTTATTAATAGTTTTTTATTGAGAAATTCAGATATAATGCGATTTTGGTAATCTATATTTGTTAAATCGGTAAGTATAATATCAGTGCAAATTGAAATAACATCCTTCTTTTCCTGTACCTTATCCATCCTCATGTGTACAACTTCTATGACTTGTGTTAGTTCCTTTACCTTAGAAATAACAGACTTTACTTCCGATGCTATACTTTCATAACACTTGATACGCAATCTTACTTTATTGGGAAGATTTGATATGTCAGATGTTAAGTGTCCCTTATTAATTTCAATTGTAACATACCCATAATCATTTTTAATTTCGTGATGAGTATATGAATGATTAGACAAATCCCATAAACTATATCCATGTCCATTTAATGATTCACCATGATTCTGTTGAATTAGGCTACCCGCATATCTTATACAGGGTTTATTTTCATCAGGAGAATATGATTGCATATCTTGCATTTTATGTATGTCTCCTAATAATGCAATATGATGATTGTCAAATAATGGATTCATTATTGAGGGATTGCTTATAGAATATCCACTGTCCAATGACGCATTATCTACTGCCCCATGGAATAGTGCAATGATATGGTCATATTGATTCTTATAAATCGCAGGAATATCTTCACCCCTAATGTATTTTTCAGGTGGGTCGAACACACCCATATTATTGAAAAGTATATTTCCAAATCCATATAACCCTGTAGTCTTCAAGTAATATAAATTGGGATGATTCACCGCATCAACAACTGGAGTAAGACTATCCAATCTGCTTTTGTTAGATAAAGTTGCGTCATGATTTCCTGCAATTAAGATGAGTGGACGTAAGTCTGCAATATTCTTAAATAAGTCAGCTGCCATTTGAACACATTCTGGACTTAGATCGGACTTAGAATGAAATATATCTCCTAATAATGCAATAACAGTTGTTTCTGGACTCTGTTTTATTTGTTCATAAAGAAGTTCAAATACCTCTTTATATTCATCATGACGCTTATTCAATCTTATGTGAATATCAGCAACATGAATAATATGCGTGAACTTTTTAATTGAATGATTTAATATATTTATCATAATCCTATTATTAGATGACCGTCACTATTTATATCTGTCTGTGCAGAATGAACTGATTTTAAAAACCTTAAACATTCTTGACGAGTTATCTTACACTTAACCGAAGATTTAAAATCTATCCTTACCATAACATAAATTGAATTATTAGGATTATTATCTATCCAATTAATAATATCAGATGTCCACATTAATTTAGTATATTCACTCATAATTTCTTATTCACAGTTTCAATTCATAATCTATCAATTCATTAAAATCAACTGGTTGAGACTCATTGATAAGTGAATTTATTTTTTCAAATCCCAATATAGATGGATCTTTACCATTTAATCTAACAAGATGTACATCGATTCCTAGTTTCATTACCATTCTACAATTTTTCACTGCATCACCCAATGCATCATTGTCTAATATCATATTAACTCGTTTAACTTTATTGAGAATCATGTTTTCTCTAAGTTTGGCGGATGGATATTTTCCAAAAAGTGGAATTGCATTGTTCCGTATCGCAATCGCATCGAAAAATCCTTCACATAAATTGAGTGGTTCGTTCCAATTTATAAATAATTCCAATCCAACAATATTAAGTGATGCTACAGGTTTTTTATGAGGTATTACTCCTTCGGTATTATAATATCTTCTTCCCATGAAAAAATTTAATTTTGCATTAGCATCATATGAAGGAATTATTATGTGTTGGTCATAATCTCCATTTTCACAATACCCTATGTTATATCTAAGAATATCTTCATGAATAATACCTCGTTTCTTCAAATAAACCATTGCATTTCTATATTCGGGAGTATTCCTTGAACGTGAAAGTGACCTAAAATCTTCTGGCAAAGATAATTCGTCAAATACTTTCGGTTTTCTATTCCTTAATACTGTTCGTATATCGCCTGTTAATTTAAAGAGTCTATTATGATAGTTCTTTGATGCATTAACTTTAAATAAAAATGCTCCTAAATTAGAACCTTTAATATCACATGTCCAACAATGCCATTGAAAAGTTTCTAAATTAAATTCTAGTTTTCGTTTATAATGATTACAAACCGGACAGAAATAAACTGCTTGACTTCCGCCTTTCCTGAGACGAGCATCTTGATTAAGCAATTCATTTAAGAGAGATACTATTTCTGATTGTAATAACACATTCCGATAATATCCTAATTCATGCTCAAACTCAACTTATTTTAATATTTCTCAGGATCATTATTATAATCATCGAGAGATTCGTCTAATCTCACTTTAGAAACTGCCAGTGATACTTCAAACCATTCTTTACGTTGAGATGTAGCAAATCGCTTCATCATTTCCTTAATTTTTTTCTCTGCTTTATAACAGTCGGGATGAAAAATATAATATTCTACTTTATAACTTCTCTTTGGGTCACCGGTTTGATAAGTGTGTAGTCTAGCATTAATATCTTCGGAAACTCCTATTTTTAAAAATCCTGGAAATGATGGATTTGATATGATGTATAAAAAACCTGGTTTCATTAATTATATTTCAGGAGAAAAGACGCTTACTACAATAGCATCATATACGTCTTCCATTTTTTTATCTGGAACATCATTTCTATTCAGTTTTATCCACGGAGTCATATCATAGAGTTTCTCTATCTGTTCCTTTACAAAAACCTTGGGTTTAATTCCTTTTACTCTTGCCTTACCAAATAATTGTTTTCTCATTGTGGTTGCATTTGCAAAATAAAATTTCTTTTTATAATGTTCTTCTAAAATATAACAAATTACTGCCTTGTTCTTAGCCAACATTAATAATGTCTGCTGTGATGTTTTTCCGAATGAGAATCCGGATAAATTTTCCTCCACATTAACAGAATCAAATTCTTTTCCAATTAATCCATCTATAATTAATTGTGCCTTTTCTTTATAAGTCTTAACCTTACTTATATCAAAATATCCACAGTCTATGATTTTTTTATCTTCTGTGATAGCAAAACCACAGACTGTGGAACTCAAATCTAATCCTAATTTTTTCATATTAGAATGAACTCAAATATGCTGGCGATACTGAACCACTGGAACATAAACTATTTGCATTAGATGCACCGATACTAACATTATTACTATTTCTCATTGTAATATATCCAGTATTACTTGATATAAAGGAATCTCTCCATTCCCACTTATTTCTAATATATTTATCAAATTCAGTATTATCCAATTCAATTTCTTTGTCTACACTTAATTCTAATCTACGTATAGTTCCTATGTAATCATCGGAATGATCTTCTGGATATTTACTCTTCATATATACGAATGCACCATCTTTATTCTTTTCAGATACCATTAACAATTCTTTTTTAACTTGTTCCTTTATTGTCTTCTTAAAATTACGAAGACTTTTTCTCATGTTTTTGAGTTGTACTTTATGATTCTTCTCGACATCAGAAATCGAATCCTTTTCGTATTTTTTTAATTTAGTTTCCGCATCTAACCAATAACCATCTATCGCATTTGTTAAAATATTATCGTGTTTTTCTTTATTATCTTTAACAATTTTTAAAATTTCTTCTCTTTCTACCTTGATTTCTTGTAGTGACATAACTTTTCTATCCTTTATATTTAATTTTATAAGCAAATGTTATCATTGCTATAAACATATATAGTAATTTATTTACATAAACCATTAAATATATCACTTCAATGAATTATTTTAAATAATAAAAAACCCCCGCATACAGCGAGGGTCTAATTTAGATTTATTAATTATAGATTAAGGTTTATATTTATTTGAATTAAATCCTTTGATATATCTCGAAAGTTCTTTTGATTTAGGAGATGGTGATGAATTAGCTTCTTGAGTATCTAAAAATTCACTTTGACCGATAATTTGCTTGACTGCAAAATCATCCACCGAGTATAGTTTTTCATTGCCATCAATTGGCATTCTATCACCAGTCTTAGGCGATGATCCCGGTGATTTTAAACGTTGCTTAACTTCAAATGCTCCACCCGCATGTTGTGTAGCATAACGAGATTCTAAATTTTTTGTAAGAGATGGTCTATTGTTTGGCATATATATTATTCTTTCATATTATAAATATACAGAAATATATTAATAATCCATTTTTACAGAAAAGTTAATAGGTAATTCTGGAATAATTTTTATAGGAGTTCCTAATTTTGCAACCGAAACTAGATCCAATCCACTATACAATCCAATTGTTGTTGCCATTGGTGCTAAGAATGAACCTGTTTTATCTGATGCGGTTAATCTTTCATAATCAAAAAATGCTGTATTAATATTAGGAGAAGTATTTTTTCTAGTTGTTAAGTCCATATACTCAATAATATCACTAAATAATCGCTTATTACATGAAGGTGTAATATAGTTTGTATAATTCTCTTGTGTTAATCGGTTAGTGAAATATTTCCACAATATATTCATATCGTTTAAATCGATCCGATTATCGTCATTAAAATCTATGATATCTTGCATCCATGTATCAGTAAACTCCCATCGTAAAATACTTTCGCTAGTTATTCTGGCGATATCTTCGGTATTATAACTATCCTGTTCTTGATAATAATTCAATAAACTGATTTCATCATCAGACTTAACAATCGAAGAACTCCAATCAGTTGAATATACTGCACCAAATATGGAAGTATTTTTATATTGCATATAACGCAATATTACATCCATATCTTTAAAATCGAATGTTCCATTTTTATTAATATCCAACGAAGATGTATTTTTTGTTATAGAACTTGGATTAGTACTTACATTAAACTCTCCGGGATTAACTGTGCAAATAACTTGTTTTTCGAAAATCGTATGTTGTCCTTTTAATTGTATATCATACTCGTAAAGGTGAGTATTCACTGGATTTAGAAATAGTCCACTGAATATTGACCCAGATGACATTAATACAATCTTTCCATTTCTATAAAATACATTTCCGATATGAAACTTCTCTCTTAAATTTGCTAAATTATAAATGTATGATTTACCTGCAATATCATCCAATTCAATCTCACCACTTCGAGTTGTAAATACATCTATCTCTCGACTACTGCCCGTTAAATTTAAAGGTGCTCCAACAACCATAGATCTATTTGCTATAGATACATCATTTCCAAAAGCACGATATGGACTTAAAAATTTCTTTTTTCTCTGATAAACATTCGTAATTTCCCAATCTAACGATGAGGTGTTTTTCTGAAGAAGCATCGCTTGTCCACTGAGAAAATGTTCTAAATCTCCATTACATTGGTGAAGTTGGTTAATTGTGCCTCCCATATAACAAGCAGTCATAGTCTGATTGTTAATCTTCGGCACACCAACAATAATATTATTTTGGAATATATCTACCGAATACCCCATCCTATTGTTTTTTAAAGTAAGCGGTGTGCCGTAAGTTTTCAATACCAACTCAAATAATGTACGTGAACCAGGACACTTTTCAAATATATAAGTTGAACCTTGTTGATACAATGATGATCCACTAAATTCATATGTTGTCCTGTCCATCGGCGCACCTATGACAACCGTATTTCCAAATGTAGATACAGCATATCCAAAACTACTGGAATAACTCATAGTTGGGTGATATGGAGTATAACCACCAAATGTCAATGGAAGTATATCTCTCGTTGGTAAAAAGTTAAAGGTTTGTGTCCAACTTCCTGATACAAATTCAAAATAATATGCTTGATTATTATGATTATTCCCACATCCTACAACCATACTTTGACTTATCGAACCACTTTGCTTGTTAAGTTTTAAATCCCATCCAAACGAAGAACTACTAACTGAACCAGATGATTCTAATTTTTGAAAAAATGACCAACTATAATTGCTTCCAGTGGAAATATTTTTATACATGTAAACCATTCCTTTGGAAGAACTGACAGACGGAGATCCAACAGCAATCCACGTACTATTTATACTAACAGATTTTCCGAATGATTCAGTTATATTTGAATCTGGATTATAAAGAGATACTACATAACTACTTTGACTTAATGGAATAAATTCGGTTCTTGCAAAATCATGAACCTCAACTGATGATACAGATGCACTAAAAATACTTGCACTGGTTATTACAATTTGCGTTGAATATGGATTTCCAATGACAAGTAATTTATCATACATGTCAAGTGAAGTTCCGAATCCATTATCAATAGATTCAGTATAATTGTTTTTATCAATTAACAACTCTATGGTGGTCTCGGTAGTAATATCTATTGATGCTTCTGTCGCCAAAATTACATCAATTTCATCATATGATTTATAAATAGTATTGATATAATCATGTTCATCTGTACTTCTATTATATCTAAAATAATCAACTGACCCAGTATAATATACACTAGACGAGAGAGCAGTCCATCGTAGAACATCTAAATTAGACACAACTACATAATCACCATAAGTGGCAACCGAACTACCGTAATTTTGATTTTTTACTTTTACAAACATATAAGTTTAACTATCTATATCCCATCCTCTTGATATTAATATATTTTTATTTATTATTCCAGCAGCAGTTGGACTTCCTACATTTGCATATATCCAACAAAGTCCATTGGTCTTATTATGATTTACTAAATTAAGTAAAATATCATCTATTGCATCGGATGATAATAAATTATTAGGACACTGCAATCTTATTAATGCAGGATTATTACTTATGTCCAATGTGGTTAATGAATTAAAATCAACCTCCAATCTTATTAATGCAGGATTATTACTTACGTCCAAAGTGGTTAATGAATTATTAAAGCAATAGAGAATTGTTAATGCAGGATTATTACTTACGTCTAAACTGGTTAATGAATTATGATGGCAAGGCAGTTCCTTTAATGCTGCATTACCACTTACGTCTAAACTGGTTAATGAATTATGATAGCAAGACAAATATTCTAATGCAGCATTACTACTTACGTCTAAACTGGTTAATAAATTATAGGTTACGTCTAAAATGGTTAATAAAGGACTATTACTTACATCGAACACAGTTAATAAATTATTATTACTGTATAACTCAGTTAAATTTTGACACGTATATCCATGAACTTCTTTCCATGTGCCTCCAGATTGATCTATAGCTCCAACCGGATGTGATATTGTAAGTTCGGATCCTGAGAAATAAAGTATATCATAATATATATTATAAGAAGGACAACCATTACTTGATGTTCCTTCAAACAAGATATTTCCTAAATGTCTAACTTCTTGAACCTTGGAGAATAAGTTATCACCGGCAATTAAATTTCCATATGAATCATCCACTATCTCAACATTATCATCCAAGTTTGTATCATACATTTGAATAGATCCCTCAAGTAATCTATCGCCCATCACTTTTCTAGGAATCGAAAACATCAAGAAGTGATTTGCCAAATATCTATTTGTCTGACTCAGTGGGAAATCAATATTTTCCATTCCGAGTATTTGAAGTGGATTGCGGTAATTATTATAAAACGACAGTTTCATCTGGTCGTGGATGAGACGCTTATAAGACCCTCTTGGATTAGTATCTTCTGTATCTGGATAGAAAATTCCACTTCCACTATTTCCTTCTTCATAAACTGCTAAATCATCTTCTTGTTGTTCAAGAGCAATATTACATTCACGATTTATAATAGGATTGCCGGAATAATCTATATAATCTTGAGCGACAAATGTTCCTAATATATTAACACTTGCAGAGAATTCTTCTAATAATACTAAGTCATCATTCTGTACATTGAATAATTCCCATGCCTTTACAGCTACGAATGGTGTTGTAGAAATAGAATGGCGACTTATATTTTTGATCATATCACAATAATAAGTATCATCACCCAATACAATTTAGAATAATAGATGGATCTTTCTTAATATCAGATTCCCATAAGCGAATAACTTTAATTCCTCTCCTCAATGCCATAAAGTAGCAAACAACATTCTCAAACCTAAGTTTTATTCGTGGTTCTTGGTCAAAAGTCGAGGCGAACTTTCAATAATAACTCCGAAGAAAAGTCTTTTATAGCAGGTCTACTTAATTTTGCTACAGCCACTAATTCATTGCTATCATTATATAATCCAACTGTGGTGATATAAGTCTTAGGATCAGTTATGAAATCAGTATTTCGTATTGTTCCCTTAGCATGAGTTCCGTCAGTTCCATCATATATGTAAGTTGGATTATTACTATAATTAAAATCACGGTTCATTACACGTATAAAATAGTGTCGGGCTGGTACATATTCACTTTTACGAACCTTCATTGTATCTGTACATAATTGTATTGATTTTGCCAACATTTTGTGATTATATGTAAATGCCCTACTTGTAGCAGTCCCCGCTTCATATATCCATCCACCAGTTGTACTAGGACCACCTTCATCAGAACCTAATCCTGCCTGTGCAATAGTGGTTGCATAATTTAATTTTTGGGCTAATAGAGAAGCATTTAAAATTACAATTCCATCTGAAGGATATAAAAGTCCAAGTCCTTCATAAACAGGTGTTGTAGGCGGATTATCAAGTGTTCCTGCTATAATTTGATATACAGATTGATTTTGATTAACATATTGAGAATTATCTATAAAAGAAAACTTAGTTGGATTTCCACCAATATGAGAACCACTTAGAGTTAATTCAAAAAGTCCTTCATCAATACGGTCTTTCATTTTATAAGATGAAAAATTTATAATCCAAATTTCAGGAGCATTAACGGTAGTACTTCCACTTTGCATTGTAAATAATCCATCCGCATCAGATGTTCCTAACAGTACATTTTTATACTGAGTATAGATAGCTTTTGCAGGGGATGCTTTAATACTCGCAGATTCTATAGTAAATGAACCACTTCCAATATCACCGGCAATACTTCCGTACGAAATTGAAAAATATGGGTCATTATTAATCATAACATCTGCCCCAGGAAACATATTTAAATAATACATTGTTCTGCGAACATCATATGTAGATGTTCCGTAAGAAGGAGTTCCTGCCGATCCGGTTAATGACCAAAAATCATCTACCATTGAGCTTTGACTAAAATTAGTCAACCCAGATGGCCACAATCCACTGGCAACTCGTGTAGTACGACCGGATACTACGTCTTTATTTTGGTCAAAAGTATTGAATATCATATTATTTATTTTTGTTATGAATTGCTTGTAGGTACAGTAACGGTTACTTCAATTGAAACATTCCCGCCTGACTCGTTTCCAACAATTGTTAGATTGGTTGTAGTTGTTTTTCCAAGAGTGCTATTTGGAATAAATCTAAATGTATTTCCAACCGCAACTTGAGCACTTGTTATATTAACATCACCCGAAAATGTTGGTATAGTATTTGATATAGAATTTATTGAATTTGTTTGTTGAACAATTAAAGTACCGACATTTTTATTACCTAAAATAAGAGTATATCCAGCCTGAAGATTATATGCCGGATTTGTAGATGGACTGATTATAATTTCACCCGTATAGTCTCGTGTAATAAGAATCTTATCTTGAGCAATAGTAATCACCGGAATTGCGGTTACTCCTTGATTAAGCGTGACTAATTTATATTTCATAGTTTGCGTTTCATCCGTAAGCGGCTCGAAAACTGGCGTATTACGCAATGCTATATCATAAAATGCGCTTCCATTTGGATGATTTGATTGATAAAGGGTATAATCAATTTCGTCATCTGCCAAAGCAAATGATGTTATATTAAGATTCCCAGTTTTAGCAAGAATTTCTCGGCCCTTCTTCGTTAAGACTGCATCGACTGTTATGGTTTGGTTATCTATATACGCCATATATTTCCTATTTTTTTCTGTTTTATTATAATACGTTAATTAAAAGGTATTCATTTAATAAGTATCATCAACAAGTTGTTTTATTTGTTTATTACATTATCACCTTGAATTAAATTGAGATTTCCAACCTGAGTAGATTGGACTGGTGATGATCCGTCCTCTAATCCATCTTCTCCTACAGTTGTACTAATCAATTGTCTACATCGTTTATAATATCCATTTACGATTTCACCATCTACTTTATCATAAGTAGGTGTACTAAATAATGAAAATAACGATCTTTTATGTGTAAGGTGATTTCGTGGATATCCACCTACAACTTCAAAATATTCTCCACTATCAGTTTGAATTGATGGAAGTTTGTACACATTTCTCATATAAATTGCAGAATCTAAAGCATTATATGTTAGTAAATAATTATTTGAAGTAGCATTTGGACTTCCTATGAATGTATTCATATTATGTCTCCATGAATTAGGGAATACTTCTGACCCTCTATCAGCAGGAATAGTATTGATAACAGTATCTTCATGAACTACACTATGAAACCATTCTCGTGAAACTGCCACATAATCGTAGAGATATATAGAATTTGTAGAATATAAATTTTGCGAAATATTATCAGTGCGGTTATGTGAACCGCTTTTTGCGTAAATAGAATATTTTTTCCATCTTTTAAGTATGAATTGTGAGGCAGAACCTGTCGGTTTAACCTCGGCATTCATATTAAATACTATTTCTCCATATCTCATAATTTTCCTTATATTGGACAACCTAGAGTAAAGCTCCATGCATCGCTTGAAGCTGGCGAGTACACATAAACTGTTGCATATCTATTGCTCGTGGTTTTTATAAAATCACCAGTTCCTGATGGTGGTTCATAAATAGTTTCTGGAGGCAACCCTCGTAGCCTCAATGCATTATTCAATGCGGTTTGATAACTGGAAAGTCCTCTATATCCAGTATCAATCACGGTAACTCCATCATATACTACTATAAATTTATTTGGGATACTAATTGCCTCGAATGTTAATTCGACATATCCAGTCCCGGTACCTAAGTCAATTATATATGTTCCTGGGAAAAGATTACCAACACCGCTTATCAAAGTCCCACATGGATATGATATTACCGCAATTACAGACACAAATCCTACTTTAATTTCGGTATCTGTATTAATGCCATTAATAGCTACTAAAGTTACTGTAAATGTTCCGTTTGTAGTATAGGTATGAGTTGGATTTGTGTCTGTACTAGTGTTTCCATCACCAAAATCCCATTGATATGAAATAGCATTGGTGCTTAAGTTTGTAAAGATTACTACAAGAGGAGATTCTCCGGTTAATATATTTGCTGAAAAATCAGCATTTGGAAGTGTTGGATCTATTGGAACAATTGGTTCCATTGGCGCATAAGTTACACCATTTCCTGGGAAATGTCCAAGTTGAAAATCATCCATTATATCTGGAATATAGTTTGGATTTGGCAAGTAATTAACAGGATAGTCACAAGTCGGGAGATTGATATATGAAACATTAAGTCCAATTTGGTTATTAATTGGAAGGGTTGATGTATCAAAATTACTAATAGAACTAGTATCAGTTCCAAAATCGCCATACAATAGAGATTGAGTCATTCTCATTAATGTTGTATTGGAATCATGGGAATAGTGAGCCACTGTAAAATCATAAAAGAATACTGACCCGGTATTTACTTCACTATATATAGGTTTTACAGGATATTTTGGTCTTTCCAGAATAGATGGTTCAATCAATACCCCTACTAAAGCATTGTTACGTGCAGGTAGAACATTCTTTATTGAATCAAATACAGAACGATTGAAATATAATTTGTATAAAGTTATCAATTCATTAAATAATGTTCTGCTTCCACTTCCTTCATTTAATGATGTAGCATATTCTTTTCGATATATGTTTAATGATTGATAACTGTCCGCATATTGATTATATGGATTGCCAATAATATCCATGAAATCTTGATTTCCGAAATATCTTACTACATCTTTGTTTTTAAAATCTTGTGGGTCTGCAAAAAATCCAATTTGATTTGAATCGGGCGAGGTATTATTTCTTGGAGTATATGTAGAACGGGACTTGTCATCCAATCTAGTAGATATTGATTGGGTCACATAATGAACTTTCTCATTATTAAATTTATTTGGTCCATATTTAGAAATACCCCAAGTGCTAGGATAATCAATTATTTTGAATTGATATGGATAACATGATTGTGATACATTACGACATGATGAAGTATTATATACCAACTCTTGTGATCCACTCCATGCTCCTTGATTTACCATCATATCCATATTAGCTGGATATGATTGATCTAAATACTTGACCTGATTATTAAATGAATTAGAAGAATAAAATGGATTTGCATTTTGCCACTTACCAATCCAAGCAGTGGATGTTCCACTTAATCCATTATATCCAGGTGGGATTGTCCCTGGAGGAACCTGATGCATATCAAATGGATAATCTGTATGCATACGATAAATTAATGATTGATGTGCGGGGCGAGATCCACTGAAACTATAAGCATTTATACTATTGACATAATCTTCATAATTACTATCTGTAATAGAATCATTCCATACCTGAAGTTTGTCCATCGCTCCAGTAAACCCCTGTCCATTATGATACGAGAACCATCCTCCAAGCATCAAATATGAACCAGATGCTACAGTAGAAAATAAATAGTTAGTACTATAATCATACGAAACCTTGCTTGATGTTGACTGGATAATTTGACGCCCAAATTCGTTTCTTTGAACATATAAATCAAACTTACTTGGTACCGCATCTTGATTTATGTTATATTGAAATCCATCAGGGAATATATTCCTCCTGACCATGATGCTGTAAATATTACCGTCAAATAACGGAAATGCAGAACTAGTCATTTGAAATATTGCATTATCTATATGGCCAATTCTAAAGAAAATCTTGGCCATATTATGACCATTTTCACGAATAAATCCAACTGACCACTCTCCAGAACCAGAGATAGTATTATAAGCAGCACTACCACTAACTAGTCCCATCAGTATTTGTTCTTTTCCATGAGTGTATACGGTAGCATCATCTACACAAACTTTGAGCAAAAATGTTTTACAATCAGATGAAAGATTTGTTCTGAAATAATCAAATACAGATGAGGTGTCCCATTGATACATATATGCTCTTTCATATGTTGTATATGCAGCTGTATCATCAGTATAATTAACTCCACCATATTCACGTATACTCAATAAACTAGATGGAATACCATAACATGAGAGAATTGTTCGAACAGATTCCTCAGTTCCTTTTGTTTTATAAATTCTAGGTAAATTTAAAAGAATACGATTACGAACTTCTTTCAATCGTTCTTCATCCGACATTTCCTTCAATCCATACTGTTGATTGGAAGTTAAATAATTTCCTATAAGTGTAGATTGCTCTATTGAATCTCCAAGATTCCACCCGAATGTTTCCAACATGTAATCTATAATACGCCGTGTAAATGCTTCAGTCGAGTTATGTCCAACTCTACTTTCACCTGGCATACTCTTGATATAAATGTAAATCTCATCAAAGAAATGTCCTATCATAGATAAGAACGTAATATACTCGTCATTTGACGGATCTAATAAAATATGAGATGGGCAATTGTTGATCAAACTATCACGGTTATTCCTATCATAATAACTCGCTGAAGAATCCATTTCTGCAATATAACTCGAACTTATGAATTGTCCATTAGTATAATTATAGTTTCCAGTTCTATACAGATATGATTCATATCCATCAAATGAATCTACAATATCATTTAATTGACTTTGGGCAGATTCATATTCCTGTGTATAAAATGGGTATATGCTTGAACTTGCGGATATGAAATTCGTATTTTTTTGATTTAATACTTGAATAGATGCACTCAATGCCGACGAGTTTATTATCTTATTTTTGAATATCTTAATCCGAATTTCTGCGGACGAAAACACTACAAAGTTATTAAAATTTGTATAATCCAAATTTAATTCCGTTATATTTTTACTTACAACAACTTCTCTCTCCGTGGTACTATCGTTTAGTAAGTCGTTTGCGGTATATGATAAGTTTGTATTTGTCAAACTAGCATTAGGAATTGGGATTGAAAAATCGGGAGGTCCAATAGTATGGACTATATTATTAATCGGATTCTTAATAATAGCATTGACAACATAGGGTGTAAATGATATGTTAGAAACCCAGCACAAACTCTGTATTGAAAAATTAATAGGCAACTCTGAATTTAATTTTACTAATAAGGTAAGTGGATCTTCCGGATTAACCCGCTCATCCATCATTCCGTGTGTGACAATAGGGAGTAATAGGTTATCTCCAAAATTCAAGGCATTTTTTAATGGAGAAAGGTATTTTTCTTTATATGATGTTCTTAATATATCTGAAGTTAACTGATAATAATATTTAGTAAAGAAATCGTATACAAATGCCTTTGCCTTAACATATGGGGGTAATGGATGAAGTCCAACTGGACTGAATTTTCTTTCTATTGATGCGGACACATATCCATTAAATGTATTATCTAAATCCGAAAAATCGACGATATTATCTGAATTGGATAATAGATAATTTTCAAAATAGGTATGAATACCTTGAATTCTAAATCCACTTCCACTATTATTTATTAATACCCCATTTTTAATTACAGGATTACTTATATGAATAATACTATCAGTATATAATGACTGTAAAAACGTAACTACTTCTCCATCTGTAGTTAAGAAAAATATGGTCTTAATAATATTAATCTCATCTTTATATAACGGACTTATTCTATTGTAAATTTGATTACATAAACAATTTTGTACTGCGGATTGGTATAGTGGAGAAACATCTTTGAGTAACACTTTCTTATTTACGAATGCATCATAAGATTTGTTATGTCCACTAATAGGGATCAATTTAATTTCCCGTCTTGATGGTGAAATATCTTTAATTACAAGAGGACTTGCAAAATTTCCGGCCATGTCTCGTGTAAAGTTATAAACTAGAAAATAACTCCCATCAACAATTCCAAATGAAGATGATATTTGGTCATTTGGATTTACAAGTATCTTATCATTTTTATATAAAATAAAGTCACTTTGTAATTCTGTATAAGAATATGGAACTGAAATATCTACTGTATTCAAATAAGAAAGTTGAACGTCAATATATTTATTGGACTGAGTTATTACATTCCATCCAATAAAATTATTTGAACGATCCCATACCGAAAGTTCGATTGCATCATTAGGAGAATATCCATACCACAAGTCAGATGTGAATCCATTTACTAATAAGGAATGCTCAGTACGATTCAAGTATGATGCCGTATTCAAACTAGAAGTATTGTCAGATACCATTTGATATGATGTAAATTCCATATTAAATATTATCCTTTCTAATAGGAGTGTATGGGAAAGATTCTGAAAAATCTGAATCTACTCTTCCCTGTCCTATTGTTTTACGAAGTTCTAATATAACTTCCTTTACTGCCATCTTATCTGCTTCGGAGCTGGTGCTCTCACTAATGGAAATAATAGAATCTAATTGTGCTTTTAATGTTGTATTTTCTTCTTGTACAATATCCAACTTTGTTTGAATATTAGACTCCGCAACATTATCAACTACAGTGGATTCAATAATTTGTGGTATAAATTCTTCGAATTCAGTATTATATATCGTATTTATTTTGGAATCACCATATATAATATTTCTAAGAGGAAATGCTATATACACTTGATTAAACTTAATAGATGAACTATCAAATGTAATATTCCCAACATTATCGAACTTATATACATAAGTCCCATATTTTTGAAAATTATTTATTTCTTTTGAAAAATCGCTCATATTTTATCTAACAACTTTAAATGTTTTTCCGCAATCAATTGTATAAATTGATGTCCCGTCTTCCACACGAATCAATACTTTATAATACCTATCTTGAGGAAGACTAGTTGTGTCGATAAAGAAATAATTTCCATATGGATATTCACATGATATCTTCGTGTATTCATCAAAATCCATTACTATTTCATCAGTCTCATTCTCTTTTAATGCATAATAAGATGATGTAGGTAGATATTCGGGTATAAGATATTGCACTTGCTGTGTGCTTTTTCCAAATTCTTTTAATGGAAATTGTTTTCTACCAAATACACCAATTTTAGCAATGTCACCTGCTTTATAAGTAGGGTTTGAATTCTGTAAAGCAATACTAAATGGTCTTTGAGTATCCATTGGATAAATTATACTTGATGTAAAATCTACACTGCTAGTATAATCATATGATGACGTAGATACACTTCCTGTAATTTGAATGAGAAACGAATTTCCTACCAAATTTCCATTTATAAATTGACCGAAATAACTGGCACTTCCAGGTCCATCTAACGTGTAAGTTCCCAATGCTTTTCCGTTTACATAAGGACCCGTAATATATGCATAACCATATGTTCCAAAAATAGGAGGGAATGGTATTGTAACAAAAGAACCGGAAAAGGCATTAGATGTCCAAGGTCCATAAAGAAATGCATTCTCAAATTTAAAGTCTACATAATATGCAGTAAATACACTGCTGCTAAAAGGACCATTATAAAATGACCCAGTTGCAGTTTGTGCAACGAACGAGTTTCCGCATAGTCCGGTCACAGTTGAGGATGATAAAGATACGGATGCAGATATAAGACCAAAAACAGGAACTCCTATAATGTTACCACTCAAACCAAACCCATCTACAAATCCACTTGCAGATAAGTCTGATAACAATACACTCGCAGAGTAATTGTTATTAAGTATTAGAAATGCACTGGCAGAAAAATATCCGGCAACATATCCACTTCCATTATTAATTCCATTTCCGTTTAATCCTCCACTACCACTATCGTTAGCAGCATTACTGCTTGTGAAAAATACAGAAGACCCACTCACAATCATTGCATTATTTATTCCTGCAGTTACGTGTCCAAATGTTACACTTGACGTAACTATACTTCCGGTGGAAAGTGTGGAATCCGACCACATTACATCTAAATACGGAGAATAAATTGTATTGGTATCTCGTCCAAAGAAATTTAAAATATATCCAGACCCAGTAGGTATTAATTCATCTGAACTAATAAAAATTATTCCTTCATTAGGAATACTACCACTCAACCATTTCATAACCATTGTAGTTATGTCCATGTCAATATCAGATGATTCATAGTCGAAACTCTGTGAACACCAACTAGAAGTATACCACGTTCCTCCACCATATCCAAATACAGTAGTTAATAAAGATGGATCACTAATAAAATCTATACCACTACGACTACTACTCAAAGATCCGGTGTACCATTGAGTTCCATAATTATTATCACGATATGTCCAACTTACTCCTGAATCAGACCCTCCATTTACACAATATCCATTTCCCATATTCCAACTTTGACTTATTGGGAATGCATATATCTTATAAGTTATCGGGAGATCATAATCATTACATGATTTCAGTTTAATTTCAAATTTAGGATTTACTATTGTTCCACTTGATATAGACGCTGATATAGCAGATAAGTCAAATTTTAGAAGTGCTCTATCAATAAATTGTGTATCAGTAGTCGTCCATATTTGTTCATTTCTTGTATCTGTTCCAGAACCAGTCCCTGTTAAGCAACCATCTGAACCTGTTAGTTGTCCGGTAAATATTCCAATATTATTAGAATTTATGATTGAACCTGATATGTATCCTATAATAAAGCTAGATGATACGCTCCCTACACTTCCACTCCCAATTAATGGAACTCCATCCACAGAACCAGAAAAATAAGATGCGGTAAATCCTAAATTACTTCCGGAAATACTTCCACTTGAAAAAACAATGTTGCCATCAAATGAACCGGTAAATATTCCAGTAAAATATGTTAGTCCCTGCCCTTGGAAAATAGCATCTACATAAACATAATCTCTGGTTGGACTCAACACTCGTTGTGGCACATTCTTGGTACCTACCTGAAGAAGTTCATCAATTCCAAAATTTTTGTCATCAAATCCACTTCTATTTGTTATGTAAGTATCTTTTGTAGGGAAAATGAAATGGTGCATATTTTTTATTTTTGTTAAATCGACGATCCACGTATATCACTATCAGGATATTTTATTTCCCAACAACTTGGGTCTACTGATGGATATATAATACCATTTTTAGTTGCAGATTCTATATCATATTCTACTGAAGAATAATTTCCATCTAGTGCAGTCTTATTATATACTGTTACATCTACAATTGATTGAACTCCATCCACCTTTGCAATTTCAAGATTTAATTGACTTAAATTTATTGGCTGTGAAAAGCTCCAATTGTCAATATTAAAAAAATCTTGTACCGCTTTGATGCATGATGATAATGTCTCCTTTTTGTTAAATCCTTTGTAAATAGTAATTGTAAAATTAACCCCTAAATTAATGATATATCCATCTATTACATTAACGCCATCGGTAAGCATACGGAATTGCTTCAAGTGTGTTATAAGATTGGTTATTAATGCATTATTTGGACGAGTGAGATTTTTAGATGAATCATACGCAAGTGCATATATATTAATCGCAAAGGGATTTGTAGAATCATATGCAATATGTCTAAAATAGTTGGAATTGCTATTATCGACTACTGTAGCATTGTTATTCTGGTCAATAGTTCCGAGTAACATTTTATTAACACCCACCTGTAAATTTGTATTTGTTACAACTTGAGATTTAGCAATTGAACCAAATCTTGATGGAAGAGAATGAATTCTGACTAAATAATCGTTTTGCGTAACTGCTCTACTTTGAGCTGCAAAATTTGCCATGGAATTTAATTTTATTTCTTCATCTGTTTCCGCATCCTTTCCTCCAGTGCAAGGTGAAATATTAGATACCTTCAATGAATTTTTTACAGTATTTAATAAACTTATTTGCTCAGGCAATAATCCTTCGGATGAATTTTCAAACTCCGCACTTACAATTGTTCTAATCTCGTCTGCTTGACAATTACTTACCAATCCTCCTCCTACTAAATATCGAATAGTTAAAGTTGTATTAGCTGGTGCTCTCCCATAATTTTCATTTTTTAAAAATGAAGATGGATCAAGTGGAACATTAACATTACTCAAGTTTGTTAATCCAACATTAATAAGATTAGAATCAAATGTAACGATTTCATCATCAGTTCCATTAATTCCTGCTCCAAATTGAATTTTTGTTACATTATTTTCATTAACCATAGTAATGAATCTTCGGGAAGTTTTTAAAAACTTTAAAATATATGGTACTGAATCCTTATACTTGCTAAGTGTCCCCTCAAATTGTGAATCATTTGGAATAGCAATTGGAACCAACTCTTGTGCTAAATAATCAGACTCATACCATTTGTTATTGTCAGAGTCAACTATATCAAGTATTCCAATAACATTGTCTTCATCTAAATTTATTTCATAGAATAAAGAAGGTTCGGCTACAACGACTTGTTTAGTATAAACTTGACCAGCACTTACGCTACCTTGCTTTTGAAGCAGGAAAAATTGTGGAGTTCCATCTGGATTACGTGAATAAACAGTATCAACTCTTGTTGAGATAGATGAACTTATTGAAAAATCAATGCCTTGTGAAAGAATATAATATGACCCTCCATTACTAGATAGTTGACTATTTTCCTTTACTGAAAGCATATAGTCTGGGTCTGGATAATAATCACCGTAACCATCATCTGTGGAGGGACATAGTTGAAACATATTAACTTCACCCACGGATGGTCTACTTGGTTTTACTTTATATCCAAGATATCCTGCTAAATTTATGATATTTTTTCGTTCAGTTGCACTTAATATCAATCCTTCTTTAAAAGCATAATCCGTATAATAACTTAAAATATCACCTACATACGCCACTTGTTCCATAAACATCATACCAGGAGATGCCGCCGAAAAATCGGTATATGTATTTGGGTAATACGTCTTACTGAAATTAATAAGAGATTCACGTAATTGTGAAAAATCACGATTTATGTAGCGAATTTCTTTACTGTTTGGTAAAAAGCTCTTCTGGATATTGCTGCTCATGTCTATAAATATCAATACATTTGTATTTTATCACAACGATATAACAAGAACTTTTTATATACTAAAAACAAAGAGAGTTTCTATCAATCCTATACTTTATTATTATTCATCATAATCTCAACGACATCGGACTGATTTATTGAATCAATGGTGAATTTAACTATAATGTATAACTTATAGATATCTCTCAGGTTGGTGCTCGTATCATCTTCTAGGTATTTAACTTCAACCGAATTTACGGATACACCTGGTATCCATTTAGATATATCTTCTCTAACTATATTCCCAACTTTATCAGAGATGAAATCGTCATTAGGTTCAAATACAAGATTCCATAAGCGACATCCAAATGTAGGATTCATTCTTCTTTCCCCAGGAACAGTTCGTATAAGATTAATAATATTCATCCTATATGCAGTAAAACTATCAGTGGATTGATCGAAATATCCACTAACATTTCCACTTTGTATAGGAAGATTTAATCCTATAGGGGTGTTCTTGATTATAGGCATCTTATATTTTCCCTCGTTTTTTATCAATAAGCTTAAGCATTTGAGAATAATTTCTGGTTAAAGCATGTTTTAATGCTGGAGGTGCTTGTACTTGATTTACTATATCTAAAGCAGAAACTCCTTCGTTAAGCATTGGCATTGGGGCATGATTACTTTCTTCTCCATCAACCAATCTCTTAGGTTTACTTATTGGAATTGATGGAGTATTTTTCATGAATGAAGATTCTTCCACTGCTTCACTAGCAACCATTGGACTCATACTTACTGATGGAGAATATCCCCCTTGATATGCCGCTGCGCCCACCAATCTTTCACGAGAACCAAGATCCGAAGTTGTTTCATTTAAAATTTGGTTAAGTATTGGATTTTTAGTAAAATGTCTAGGTGCTCTAGGTTGAGAAACCTCAGATGGTTCCTTCATGACAGGAGTTCCGGCAAATAATTCTCTTAAAGATGTCTTTAAATTTATTGGATCATCAATAGATTCATCTATTTTCTTAATATGTGGATTTTCCGCAACATTTCGTTGTTCTGTTACAACAGATTTCCCCATCATATTCTGAAAGGTTTCTGCTATTATAGAAGGAAGTTTTTTTCGAACTTCTCGTTCTACCAAATGTTCAATTATCTGTGTGAGTTGTGTGAGTTCTGATTTCTTCATATATATAAATATGGTTATTAATTTCGTTTATTCTTACCTTTCCAATCTCCAGGAACACCTGAACCATTTCCCACGCTTATTTTTACAGGTGGTGTTCCTTCAGGTATAGACTCTCCATTCTGCCCAGGTGCTAATCCACCTCCAGTTAAAAATACTCGTCTACTCATTAATGTATGTAATTTATCACGCAATGAAATCAATTGTTGAACTTGTACTGGGAGTTGTGTTATTGATGGTGATTCTTCACCTGCATCTTCATGTGAATGTATATACCAATGAGTATGTGCTAACATCCAATTACAAAGATCATATAACCAACTTACGGTAGTCTGCCCAAGTAATGCAGGTTCATTTGTATTATCATATTCGCCGAGATATATCGCAGGCGAATTTATAACTGTTTTAGTATTAGTTGTAAGAACAATTTGCTGATGTGCATCTATTGTAAATTCATTGTCAGTTACTACCGAAAATCGTTTTTTGGAAAACTGCATCATTTCACCATATCTAGCAGATAAAATCATTCTATCAGTATTAATAATAATCTGATCTCCATTTAATACAGGATATTTAAAACTGCTTTTACCTGCAAATTTAGATACTTCTTCACCCACTCCAAATTGTTTTTTGTAACATGTTGTTACCCACTTACTTATCGTCTGTCCACATGTTATATGAATGGAAGACCCATCGTGATTTATATCTTCTTCTATAAATCCCCCCACATTTTTTTCAAATTTAGTACCGATTATAGTTGCTTTATTAGGACTGTGTTGTAAAGATAATATCTGTCCATTTTTTAATAGTGGACGTTGCCTATTCCGAATCATAATCATCGGATTGCCGCCATTCTTATAATCTTTATTTTTAGGGTCTCCTATATCATGACTTCTAACTGTATCATATGCAGTCATATGAATAGTTTGCCCATGACGACTCTCAAATAATAAATCCCCCTCGAATCTCTTAACAGTACGTATCTTATTATTGGCTACAAAATATTTTCCAGCATATCCGTTATATCCAGTAACTTGTTTTTTAGGATCAGGGTTTGGAGCTTTAATAACCGATTCTATAGCACCCGAAAATAAAGTATTCGTATATAAGTTTGTATTGGGTTTTCCAGAACATGCGGTATTAATTGCAAAATCAAGATTATTATTTATCCAGTTATGATGATTGACTTTTCTAGTATAAAAAAGTTTTCCATCAAATGTTGCTAATACTACCAATTCATTTACGAGTGGATATTCGGAAATATTATTTTCCATTGGATATGCCCATGCTAATTGATCTTTATTAGTCAACTTCTCAGAAATTAAAGGACGAACTAATATTCTGCCTATCCATGTATAATCTATATCAGTAGATGAATCTGCCATTTTATCAGACAAATCCACCGGCCACCTGTCAGCATCAATTTTATTTTGTAATTTATTTGTAGTAGTAAAAACTGGGTGCGTCTCGTCTAATACGATATCCAGTACTACTCCAAGTTCTAATTCATAAAATTCTGATAATCCATTTGATTTAGAGTTACCATTGTTATATAAATTGAAATTATCAGATGTTCTAGTATTTTGTGAGGTTAAATTCCAATAAGACATAAATTACTTTATAGAGGATGTTAATGGTAATACTGCTGATTTAAGTTCTGTCTTTATCTTATTAAGTTTGTCAGCAGATAAATTTTGAATAAGTTGTTCCTTCTCTTCATCAGTCAATCCAACAGGTTCTCCACCAGATACATCTATTTGTGTAGATTGTAATCTTTGAAGAACTGCCGCTAATTTAATCAATTGCTCGTCATTTTTAATACCAGAATCAATGAACTCTTTAATCTGCGGAAGAAATACTTGGGCATCATTTACATTTTTTATATAACTTCTCACATCTGTAAACAAAGAATCTAATTGATTTTTCTTAGTCTGCGATCTATTTATGACATCCGCACACAAATCACGAAAAGTCGTTCCATCACACACCTCAAAATCCATATTAGACACTTGATTATTCATTTATGTACATAAATAGAGTCATACGTATACTTTTATACGTATGATCATAAATTAGTTTCCCATTTTATGTCGCAGTATATCGATTAGTATTAATGTCACCATCTTCTATATAAGAACGATTAATATTTTCATGATATTGTTTCATTCTATTAATAACTTTAGTGATTTGCTGAGTCTTGCACATAGCCATCTCTCTAATATAAAGGTACAGTGCCTTTTTATTATATGCATCTATTCTATCGGACTTACGAAAAAGCTCAATAACAGCATTTGCAATATTTAAATCTCGTTGCTTTAGAAATATTTTATCAACATTTTTTTCCCAAAATTCCACAATTAACCTAATAAAATCTGACATTTCTTGTTGAGCATAATATTTGTCATTTGCCTGAAGCTGAATAGTATGGTCATCTCGATCTTCACTTATTTCTACATTTTGATTGAATTTTTTATAATTAGTATTATTTAATAAAATGAGATAATGCTTTGCTATTATTGAAAAATATGAATATGCCTTTGCCTTCTTATTGGGATCAGTCTTACTTAATCTACTTGGGTCAAACTTATGCATATTAGCAACAAGATGTGATAAACATTCTCGTTGCACATCTTGAGGACCTGTTTCGAAATAAGAAAATTTAAATGTATTGAAGACATTTTCTACTAATTTCTGAAATGCTTCGTATATAGAATCTCTAAATATTTTTTCACGAATAGATATATCTTCCTGAAGATTATATGCCACAATTGCATCTTCCGTTTCTTGAGTAAAATACATGCGAGATGTCCCGTTTTTACTCCTCCGTTTTCGTGGATTCTTAACCATTGCTATCAATGGTTCTAATTCAGTTGAAATTTTTATAAGTGGTATTTTTAAGACTAATGGTTTAGATTTTAAAAAATTCTTTTTTTTCTTTTTGTTTTTCTTAAATGTAATCTTTTTGGATGTAGTCTTTTTAAATGTAATCTTCTTCTTCTTAGATGTAACTTTTTTATGTTTTGTCATAGTTATTGTATTTTAACATTTAATTCTTCCATAACATTTAACAATTCCTTAAATATTTGCCCAACCTGATCGTCGGATTCAAATACTCCCTTATCATTCACTGATGTAGCAAATGTTCCCTTATTATCAATCTCACGCATTATATCAAGTGTATTTTCTACATCTTTCTTAAAATTAACTATCCATTGTTCATAAACATTAATTTTAAATCGCAAGATTTTTATAAGTCTAAACATAAATACCGTAAGTAATAAGAGTAACGAAATAATTAAAATTAATGTGAATATCATATTTATTGTTCATCGCCATGATGTTTGGAGTCTAAAAATTCTCTCAGAACCTCCTTCGCTTCATCAACGATATCCCAATCTCTATCTGTTGTTGCATTTTTTAAAAGTTCAATAACATATTTAATATCAGATTGATCCATAATTTATAAGCCTTAGTTTAAGTTTCATAACTCATATATATAGGAAACTAATCGTAATACAAATATTTATTTAATTTTATATATGCAATAGTATATTAATATAGCATATTTGTCAACTTATTATAACTTAAACATTCGCCTCATATCCGCATCTATAGCTGAAGATAGATCGGGTTTAGGTGGAGATTCTACAATAGGGGAAGTATCATTATCTAAAATTAATTGCTTTGTAGGAGATAATACAGGTTCTACAGTAGGATTCACCAACGGTTCTACAATAGGGGAAGTATCATTATCTAAAATTAATTGCTTTGTAGGAGATAGTACAGGTTCTTTAGATGGAGTAGGAATAGAAATAACACTATTCTCTGGTTTATAAACAACTACATTATATGCAAGTATTAAAGCAATTGCCAATGGATCGAAAACAAATATAATTACGAGAATAAACCATTTGGCTACATTATCTAAAGTAGTTCCAAATTGATCTGCTACAAATTTGAAAGTTTGGATGTCCTTCTTCCCGGCTGAATCAAATTTCATATGATTTATTTGATCATTGATTTCCATAATCTTAACTTGATTTTCTTTTATTTTAATATCTTCCGATTTTATTTCCGAATTCGATTCATTGATAAGTGCAATAGTTTGGTCTTGTAATTCTTTTAATTGTAATGGATTTCTACTTAAAAATGCGTTGGTTATTCCTTCTGAAAGACGTGATTCTTGTACCACTCTCATTTCAGATAACATTTTTATTCTTAATTCTGACTTGGCAATTGTATTTGTGTAAAATCCTTTGTTTGATTCTACCATAGCAATCTTATCTTGAGTAGACTTAAATTCAATCGAAGACTTTTGATAAGCGGAACTTAAATATCCAAAAATTCCAATTGAAGTAACTAGCATAAGAACTACTGAAGCAATGCTTAAATATGTCTTCAATAACTTATTTATTTTATTCCAATACCTGTATAAAAATGTAACCGCAACTAATTTTCCTATTTCTAATGATGCTGCCATTATTGCAGTCAATACAAATGCACCTGCAAATAATGTCGCAATTCCATACACAGAGAAGAATGCAGAAACAAAGGCAATTGTTATAGCGGTTAATCCAAGTAGTTTATCGAATTTAATAATATGATTGGATATGAAGTCTTTCATTAATATCAGTAATTAAATTATACCACACTAACCAATATCCCGCCTTTAAAAGTACATGTCTTAATACCAGGAGTAACATCAGTAGCAGATCCACTCAAAATACGAAATACTCCGTCAATTCCACCTGAACCAGAGCAGAAATATTTTTCAGTTGCATTGATTGAACCACTTACATTTAATGAATATGGATTTACCATAGATGCAAATGTGGCGGCACTTCCTGTTCTATCATTTACTGTAGGCCAAATTGTAACTGGATTCCCATGAATATTATAATTTCTAGGAGAAGAATTCGAATTACCATAAACTCCAGGTTCCGGTGGGAATATTAAATAAGGACCTTCAGCTGAGGATGAACCAAAACTACCGGTATCTTTAAACACAGGAGGGTCAACATTAATTTCACGCAAAAATTTAATACTTCCATATGAATTTAGTCTAAGAGTTACAGTTTCGTCAGGTAGTAATAGTCCATCAATATATAAATCTATAGTAAAGAATGGGTCATTTATCGAATATCCACCACTTCCGTTCTGTAAAAAAGGTCGCCATTGTGATACACGAATATATCTAATAATATCATATCCATACAGTGGAGCATAATTGACTCTGGCATATATTGCTTTATTCATATATTGTTGATTGTAAATATCTACATCAATATATTGGGTTACATTACTTTGAAATGGTGGTGAAGGTCTATTATTACTAGTATTAAGAGTTATAGTTATTCTTCCTATATATCCCCCGCAAGTTGAAAATCCAGCATTTGTCTCGCCTTTGGCATAATCAGGAGAAAGAACTGCTCCACCACCGCTATAATCAAATAGACTATCACATGCTATTCGTACCCATTTCTTATTAAAAGACTGACTTATGCTACCTTCGGAAGTTCCTATTGTCGCATATGATCCATCAGCTCCGCTTCCAGACCAAAACATATTTGTTAATCCATTAGTTGCATCAACACTTCCGCTAAATCTATGTGTTATAAAATCAGTTCCAATAAACGAAGGACTCACTATATTGCCAGCCGAATACATTCCAACAGAAGCTCCCGTAGTTCCAGTTCCTAGATTTGTATTGGATTTATAATCAAATCCAAATTGACGACTATAACCTGGCCAATTTACCGGGTCAATTTGAGGATCATATCCATCTGCCGCTGCGTATGGTGGATATACTAGAACGACATTTGGAGTAAGTCCAGTACTCCCTGTTACAGACAAAGGTCCGTCAATTCTTAAATTTCCATTCACGCCACTTCCTGTCCATGAAGGAATATATTTAATTGTTCCATTTAAACTTACATTATCCGCAAAAAGCGCATGAGATGCAGAAATTGATTGTGTAGCAAATAATGATTGTGTAGCAAATAATGATTGTGTAGCAAATAATGATTGTGTAGCAAATCGAGATTGTGTAGCAAATAATGATTGACTTGCAAATAGAGATTGTGTAGCAAATAATGATTGACTTGCAAATAGAGATCCACTTGCAAATAGAGATCCACTTGCAAATAGAGATCCACTTGCAAATATAGACCCAGATGAATATGTACTTGCCGACAGACTGCTTTTTATAGAATCCAGAGATACTCGATATGTAGTTAACGAACTACTATCTACTAATGGAAAGAAATCTTCTCCTAAAATTGCGGCGAAAGAATCTAATTGACTTATTTTTATGCTCATATTTTATATTAAATGATAACAGTCCATGCGTTAGATTTCAGTGTATTAATATTGGTTTCTATACTTGATGAATATATCGATCCGACTATTGGTTGACTACCGGTTATATTTAAATATCCATTAGTAAGTCCATATCCTGCAAGATCGGAACATATATTTGCTTGAGATGCAGGATTTAAATTTGGAGAATTATTAAATGTGAATAATTTCAATGAAGTAGGTAGCGTGGAAGTCCATGCGGATAATAATGAACTACTATCGAACGACATAGAAACTATACTATTTGGAAATGTAGTTGATACACTTGTTAAATTTGTATTACTACAATAAAATTTTGTCAATCCATATGGAAGTGCTGCTGGCAATGATGTTAATGGATTGAATGAACAACTTATATATGACATAGTTCTAGCTAAATCAGGAAGTCTAGTTAATACATTAGATGAACAAATTAGAATTGATGCAGATGTATATGTAAGTGGTGCTAATGACATAATACTGTTATCATTAATAGACATTGTAACTATAGAATTAGGCATTCCACCTATATCTTGCATAAGTGGATTACTTGTACAAGTGAATTTTACTAAATTAGGTAATGTCCATACATATCTAATTCCAGTAACAGATGATGCATCGATAGAATACATATCAGAGGAGGATGTGGCAATATTTGCCGCAGTATTTACTGCAGGTCCTCCAAGAGATGATGAAAATGTAAGAGTTTCATAAGAGTAATTAGTCATTAATCGTAAAGATTCTCCTGCGCCAAATGTTATATTATTAGAAGGACTTACCACACCAAATCTTACTGACCTAGTTGTATTTAAGTATATATTATTAGAAGAACTAACATATAATACATAAGAACCACTTAATAACGCTTCTCCTCCTAATGAAAATGGGATGTTAAGTGTACCGGACGTAGTAGATGTTCCGCCAATATTTACATTAACATCAGCAGAATCAATGGATGCGGTTATCCCTGACCATCTATTTAAAGCAATAAGAGTTATATACTCATTTCGAATTGTGGAAGAAGTATATGGAACAATCAAATTTCCCCATGCTTGAATATCCGTAGTTTCTGGGATTGATGTAGGCGAACTTATATTAACCAAATCTATAGATGCGCTTGAAATTGATTTTGTAATTGCATTTTTAATACCCCAATTTATAGGAATACCTGAATTAAGTCCCGCTACTGCTAATGCATATGATGCAGTCCCATTTGGGACTCCAGTATAACTCAAATTTGCTGCTGTTAGAGCATATGAAGCGGTTCTTGCATTTGCTGCTGTTAGAGCATATGAAGCGGTTCTTGCATTTGATGCTGTTCCATTATTTATGCCAGGTGTATAAATTAAATATGATGCACTGTCTGCTAAATCTGCCAAGTCTGAATTTGTGACAGATTGATATGAAGTTGATATAGCATATGATGCTGTGAAAGCATACGATGCTGTTCCATTTGGAATCCCTGTATAAAGCAAGTATGACGCTGTTTGTGAATATGTAGCAAATGCCGCAGAATTTACAGTTTCACATGAACATGATAATGCATAAGATGCTGTAAGAGAATATGATGCAGATAAGGCATAAGATGCTGAAATAGCATGAAGGATATAAGATGCTGTAAGAGAATTCCATGACCAACTCGAAGTGGCAGCGTAACTAGCAGAGGGACAACATGGAGCCCATGAAGCAGATAACGCTTGTAATGCATAACTCGCAGTGCCGTTGAATGACCCAGTTATATTCCCGCCATTTAAGATATACGAGCGTAAGTCTACTATCTTTAATTTTTTAGATTCAAACTCCGATACATCTGCCAATAGAAATAAGTCATCTACTGCTAATTCTATTACACTTATCGGAGCTAATTCTGTTACACGTTTATTTGCCATGCTAATAAATAGCAATCACAGAGCCTTTTTTACTTTCTTAATGATAAATCGTACAAGTCCACTTCGAACTATATCGTCTTCTGTAAATCTAAAAACATGAATTCCGTTTTGACGACTCTCTTCATCATCAAAACTTCCAATCATTTTCACAAATCCACTCTTTCCATTTATATCACTTTGCTCTGGATCGCCTAATATAAATACTTTTGAAAACTCCCCAGTGCGTGTAATAAGTGTAAATAGTTCTTTAAATGTCATATTTTGTGCTTCATCAGCTATAATAACTTTAGCATTCCAATTCAAACCACGTAGAAATCCAACCGGAACACCCGATACTCGCTCTTCTTTCAATAAAATATCAATATCCGATTTTGGCAGCATTTCCGCCATTTTATCAAGAAGTGGTTGAATATATGGTGCTAATTTATCAGTCGCTTCACCAGGAAGAAATCCAATTTTAGCATCAGAACTCTCCACAGCACTTCTTATATAAATCAAATCACTAACCCGCTTATCATTAATCATATTAAGAGCATGATATATGGAAAGAAATGTATTATGAGTAACTATAAAGTTATTAGTTAAATATAAATGAGAAGGATTGTCAACTAATATACATTGACATTCCTTTCTTCCAATAAATTCTACATTTGTTATGTATCTTGTTGGAACATATTTAGATTTAGGAATTATTTTAATAGATTTTCTTTCCAGCCAACAGGGATTGATGGATGGATGCATCGCTATACACACTGAATATGAATTCAACCCCTGCCGTTTTTGTTCTAAATAAGTATAAAAATTTTCACGAATTGATACATGACAAACTCCTCCTAAAGATTCGACTATAAATCTAATATCATTTGCTAAATTCTTAGAAGTGGTAGTAAATATCACAGAACTTGATTTTGAACAAACATGTCCGTCACTATCCATCAACCCTCGTAATAATTCGATTCTATTTTCTATAGAATCGAATAAATATTCATGTGGAATAAATTTATTCTCGGATTTTAACATATCCAATTTTAATTTTATGATCTCATTTTTTATAAGATTTCCATTGTTATAGGCAATTGATTTCTTTTTGTGGATAATCGAATATTCATATTTTGCCGATGGCAATTTATTTATTTTAACTTCATGTGGAAGTTCTTTATTCATTTTCAATATAATAGATTCGTCCGAAGTTGTAAATGTGACATTTCCTTTTCGGCGAAAACATCCATCACCAAGTAAAAACCCCATTATGTATGGAGAAATTATATGGGATTGGTGCTTAAATTTAATTGGCAATGTTATTGGTATAGAATGATTAATTCTATTTTGTCTAACGTATAATGTATCTTTAATTTCCGATGTCGTTTTTGTAGTTCCTTCTCTTGAGGTTGTCCATTCTCTATGTCGCTTTCCATTGATAGTTGGCAACCATCTTCGTTGATTTCTATCATTGGAAGTTTGAGTTTTCCACAAATGATCCTCCGTGCATTCAGTAAATGTTCCATCTGAAAATGATACTTTGCAAATTTCCTTTTCTCCTTGTGGATGTAACGATAAAACCGACCACAAATTTCCATCTTCTCCAAATATTTTATCCCCTACTTTAATGTTTCCCATTTTTATCCATCCATTTTCTCCTAAAATTATGGAATCTAATGGTTGTGCCTTGCTTGTTCCAGCAGGACCAGAAACAAATACAAGACTTACGTCTTTATTAGATGCTAACTCTAAAAACTGTTTCTGCTTATCATTTAATTTTCTGTTATATATTTTGAGATTTCCTTTGAATTTAGATCTCTGAGGAACATCTGGACTATAATCTTTTACGATGGATTCATGTGGGTTTATCAGGGTTTGATTTATCCGTTTTTTCTTTTTCATCATGTTTATATTTTAATAGTTTATGCAGTTCATCTACTCGTGGACATAATTCATAAATTTCATTTTTTTTATAAAAATTACTTATATGAATTAAATTGGGAATATATTCTCTTTCGCAAATAGTCACGACAAAGGATGTGTTATTAAATTGAAATACTTCTACTAGATTAAGATTATTTTTGTGGGCAAATTTTATGGAAGAAATTACATGTTCCATCATATCAACTCGAAATTTGGAAATGAATTCTCGCATTTCATCATTGGTTGATGGTAAAAGATATGGTTCATTTTCGGAGACTTCAATCTTTTTATTTTTATTAACCATGTTAATAAATATCATCTGCCAATATAATAGTACAAATTATAATTGTGTACAAAAAAAAGGCAAGACCGTTTGGTCTTGCCTTTTTTTATTTTATTTTAAATTACCATACCCGATGTAATCTTGAGTCGTATTGAACTATTTCTACGGGTTCTCCATGAGAATGCTTTTTTGAAATAAGCTTCCAAAAATCTTTTTCTAAGATTGCATTTGTGTCCGTAGAAGTAGAATAATCTCTACTTGATACCCGATTCCCATCTCTAATTACTACATATGAAATATTCTTTTCAGAAATATTTTGTTCTACATTACTAATTACCGTATTTTGTATTTCAACGTTATTTGTTTTCATTATATTCTTCTTTAGGAAGATTTTCTAATATGAATTTAGCAACTCCACGAGCATCATTGTTTGTTGCGATGATGCAGTCTGCCCATGGATTACCAGTTTTTATTATATTCCAACACCATCGAAATTTTTCTTTCCATCCACGAATTTTAGAACCATTGCGGGAATAATTCCAAATTGTAAAGTTGAATCCATTATCGTGTTCATCATAATTATAGCGTTCAACTTCAAGAACATGACAGGTACACTCACATTTAATAAAGTGTGATTTATTTTCCATATTCATAAAATTTTGAATTAAAAAATGATAAAATAAAATACATCGCACACCATGTCGTTATATTAATAGGTATTTCTAATTTGAATAATGTATTCAATGCCCATATAATAACTATTGGTGTAACTACTAAAGGTACACATAACCATATAACTCTTAGTAAACTCATGTGAACAATATACCATAGATTAACAATTTGTCAATGTTTATTTTCATTATTCAAACTGATATTTATAATAAGTGAAGAGAGAATTTGATTTACAACATCTGAATTTGCATTTTAAATGTATGTATAAACTTATATTTAAAACTTATCCAAATAAAAATTCACCGAGAAAAATATTCTTTTATTTGAGAGGGATGTTAAGAAGTATAGGAATTATTAAAAATTAAATGGCGGATAACTGAGTAATCGAAACCCACCCCTGTTAAGGAGCAATCTGTTTTCGAGGCAGTTCTAGTACCCTGACTAGTTAATTATCCATTAAATTTGGCGGAAGTGGAGAGAATCGGAAAAGAACAATAAATCTTTAGTATGGTGGAGATCCCGGGCTTCGCTCCCGGCACCTACTGATTGCAAATCAGTCGCTCTACTAAATGAGCTAGATCCCCATTATTATAATAAATTGGTTGCGGTCGCCAGAATTAAACTGGTCCAATACCTTATGAGAGTATTATGCTATCATTACACCTCCCCGCAATAAAATTCAACCATCTACTTATAACTATATCACAAAACTATTAAATGTCAAGAAATTTCTTCTATTGGAAGACTATACCATTTATCAGGAAAGAATTTTTCATTATTTTGTTCAACAAAATATTCATTTCCGCTTCTATAAATAACAGAAAATCTATTTCCATTATAACCTAATACACTTTCAAATTCTTTTGGTGTATGTATAAATATATTGTAAGATATATATTCTTTTCTGCATTTATCACAATATGCTTCAAAATAATATTCTCCACTCTTATACTTTCCCGATTTTCCACATCTAATACATGATTCAGAAATCCATTCATCATGGTCTATTTTAATTTCTTTGTATTGTGTTGGTATAGGTTCCATTTTAGAAATAATATTATTTCCAACAATTATCTCGTCAAATATGTATTGTCCATATCCAGATTTTACACAATAAACTTGTTTGAATTCAGTAATAATTTTCCCAATTTGAATATCTTTACTTCTATGAGAATTATACTTGATTATATCACCGACTTTTAAATTATTTATATTCATAAAATTAGTTTATTGGTTTACCAACCTAAATTGTGAAAATACTTTGTAAATAATTCCATTCCTTCTTTATATTTTAAATATGCATCATCATAATCTGATTTTATTTTTATTTCAGACCATTTGTCCATAGTCAATGTGAATTTAAAAGCAAATATCATTTTATCTAAAATATGATTCCATGCTTCTTCCGATACTTCTCCACCAGGATATGCATTAGTTACTCCTTTAAATCTAATCAATCTTGGAAGAATAAATTCTGCGATTACTTTATCAAGACACCAAGTTTCAGTATCGGAAAATCCGTTTGACTTCAATTGCTTCATATGCCTATTATAATGTTTATCATTCTTTTTAATATAGAGCGGCATTTTAATAGACCATTTACTAATTAAATTCTTTGATATTTTTTTCATAGCTTCTTATTTTTAATTCTAAGTTGTTTCAATCAACTCATCACCCCAAAGGGTGATGAAAATTTTTAATTCTAAGTTTACGAGCATCATCCAATAATTTCTGCTTCAACTTAGCATCTAATATAAATTGCCTAAAACTTCCTTTCGGACAACCGCATACTTCATCAATTGTAATTTTCTTATTCATAAGGATTTGCTAATATAGATTCTAATGTTCCCCTTGGCATATCGTCCAAAGTCTTTACAAAATCACGTAATAATCTGAAACTATTTGGAATCAATTCATCTGGAATATCAGTTGTATCCGTCACAAATGGTTTTATTAATTGTGCAGCATGAACAGCTTTTAAATGAGTACGTGCCATTAATTTATCATGAGATTCAGGAGTAAATCTCTCCCATGTCTTATCCATCATTTGATTATTATCAAAGATGTTAGACACCTTACCAAATTTATCTATAAATTCCTTTTCTGAATCATAACCACATTCGTAAGTGAGAATGGAATTTCTTTTTAATTCAGGTGTTCTCTTTCCGAAAAGAGGATGAATACTTGTTACTTCCGAAGTATGTCTTAACAAGATATTAGTACTTGATTCTTGTACTGAACACACGTTGATCAAATGCATTTTTTTTGTAAAACACAATTCATGTGCCACACTTTCATAAGCAGAAATGGGGACTGCTAAAATAACGCTGTAGGCATCATTTGTAATATTAAATCCATGCACTGGTAACAATTCTTTTAAAAATTTACCAAAAGATCCATCTCCTATAATATTAATTTTCATACTAAGGAGTATATACTAGATACATAATATGTCAAGTGTAAAGTTCACTTGATTTTACAGGTAGATAACACTTAGAATTTGGACAAATAGTGCATATTATTTCATGACCAACTTTCATTGGTGCGATGCGGCACTTGCGCCCAATCCCTTACGGAATACTCCTTTCGGGAATTTGTCCAAAATTTTTGTTGCTGCCGTAGCCGATGTTCTGTTTTATCTCTACATTAATCTCAATATTTCTATTGGCCAAACTTTATGTTCAGCTGCTCCAACCTTGACTTAATAACGTGTAGAACTACACTCAGTCACTTTAGGATTACTTCTAATATGTGGTTATATCGAATATAGAGTTAACGCTCCAATTCTCCCAATCATCTTCTATGAAGCATCGAACTTCCTCTAACCTTTCGGTCAGCGTAGAGTCGCATACAACAAAATTCAAATAACTGACAATATCCTACACTGAAGGAGGAACATTGTCAATCTTTTTATCTTCAGGTTTCGGAACAATTTCCAATTCGGTTTTAGCTGATTGTAATTGTGCCATCTGAAAATCATAATTTAATTGTGATTCATTATCCTTACTCTCAGCAAATCTCTGAACTGGTTTCATTAGACTAAATGCAACGAGTATATATACCCATTCTTTTGGAGGAACGACTAATGCCCCCGATGACATTGATAGATAGGATACTATTGTCATAAATGTTGCAATAACAATAAATCCAATTATGCGTGAATATGAAAATGATGGAGGATCGGTTGCATCAAGAAACATTGACCATATAGGTGGTGCTTTTGGCTTTGCCGGGGTTAAACTTTTTATTTCTTTACTCATATCTATTCAACATAACTTAAATACTTTTTGGTCTATTTTCTTCGATGGATTTCTTCAATCCTTCAAGATCATCCCGATACATCATGATCATATAAGTAAATCCAGGTTTATCATTATCTTCGACCATTTCCATTATGAAATTTTTAATATCAATGTCCGATGGTTTCCAATCAAATTCTTCACAAATTGCAACTACCGATTCTCCTAATGGAGATATATTAAATGCACATTCTACCACTTTCATTTTTGCAAGTTTATCGAGATAACTTATAATCATCATCATCGAAATATATTCTGGCTGAATAACCAGACCATCAATTTTCGTACGCTCTATAATTGCACTGAACTTTTCATCATTTGTCATAGTTTATAAGTATACCTTTTTAGTTAAGAATGGTCCGCCCGGTCAGATTTGAACTGACATTATTCCTGACCCCAAATCAGGTGCCATAACCAAGTTAGGCGACGGACGGATATTTATGTTATTTCTTTTTAGAAATTAAAGTTTTTAATAGATTTAGGAACATCTTCAAAGAATTTATTGATTTCGGCTTTGACTTAACCAATTTCTTTTCCTTGCACTTCGCTTTAGGAACGTGTTTTTTTCTCATTTATAATTGAATTACTAATCTCCCATATCTTTATTCTATGAATGTCAATGGAACTTGTTTCAATTGTCCCTTACTCAATATGCTAAGATCAAGTATTCTAACTTCATATGTGGACCTTCTAGTTACTATTAACTGATTACCAACACCTATAGGAAATGCAATGGTATTCCAATTTGTTTTAATAAAACCATTGGTATCAATGTATGTATAATATCCTTCAAAATATCCATTATAACCATTATATAAATTATAAGTATGTCCTGGAACAATGTTAAAGTAAGAATCTGAATATGAGACATCATATGATGTTGGCTGAACACTGTATGGATGAATATAATAAAATGTGAATCCTGCAATTGTTGATACGCATATTGCAAAACATATAATACTGACTAATATTGTCTTTAGAATTTTCATATTTTTAGATGGCGGAAAGCACAGAGCACGATTCTGATGCACACTTAAGGCACGAAGAGTTTAGCAAACTCTCATGGCACCCCGGCCATTTTACTTTCCATTGTGTATAACTATAACACATATTTTCAAAATGTCAATAAATATTATAACGAACATTATAGATAATAAATTGGTAGGAGATAGTGGAATCGAACCACTCACTGATGGATGTAAACCAACTGTTATACCGATTAACTAATCTCCCATAAATTGTTTTCCGATTGCAGATTTAAACCTGCCCTAAGTGTTGACCACACACTCGCTTTATTATTGGTTACAACCTTCTTATTTTAAATAAGATCTTGACCAGAATCTATCGGAAAAAATGGCGGATGACTGAGTATTCGAAACCCACCCCTGTTAAGGGGCAATCCGATTTCAAGTCGGTTCCAGTACCCTGACTGGTTAATCATCCATATAATAACTATAAGTTAATATTCTCAAAATGGTGCTCCCATACGGAGTTGAACCGTAATCTTCGATTTAGGAAATCGTAGCTCTATCCATTTGAGCTATAGGAGCATAAATTATTTCAATATTTTCAATACCAATTTTGCTTTCTTTAACTTCTGTTCCGTCAACTCATATTCTTTAGGAGTTGCTTTTCTTTTAAAATTAGGACTACGTAATCTATTCTCAAGAAATAAAATGTAATCCTGTTCGTGTTTTAGTCGTTTATTCTTCGTCATAAATAAAATTATATATCCATATCAGTTTTAATATTTGTCATATCGTCTTTATCTTTAAATAAGAAAAAATGATTATTCGCTTCTAACAAATAATAATTACTTATCTTACAAAGTTTTTTAGCCATATAAGAATATACTTTGCTTCTTCTACCTTCATCATAATCTTTAAATGATATTCCTCGTGGAGAATGACGATTAATAAAAGTAAGCATAATGCTTTGTAACTTCTTCAATACTCGTATCGGAGAATTAGAATTTGTCAACCCATATTCAAATTCATCAAGTTCCTTAGAAAATGTCTTGGTATCATTACCAATTAATAATGGCTTTTTAATATATTGAGATGATATACGCTTAAAAGAAAAGCGATAGAATCCAACAAGAACTCTTGAAATATCACATTCCACTTCAAAAATATCTCCATCTATATTTATATTTTTTCTTAATGTATTTTTATCCAGTTTAAAAATATTATGTTCGTCTGAATCTTCCGGGTCTAATAATTCTGAAAAATATTTTTTCATTATATCTTTTTTATTATCTACAAAATAATTTTCGGTTATAAATATTTTACCAATTTTATCAGCATACCAATCTTTCGCTAAACTTTCAGTAATTACATTCTTCTTAGATGTTATCTTACATTTCATATTTTAATTATTTATCATAAATCGTCAGAAATATTATCTTCAATATTTACGGTTCCGTTAAGGTTCCTATTGAATGATTAACAATCAATACCAAGCATTCCCAAATATAATGTCACCTTGTAAGGATTTATGCATTAAAGAAGTCATTCTTTCTATCTGTCTTCCATATGTATCCGTTTTATTTGCATCATCTGATACAAAAATTATGTTTATACATGTAGGACTCCAAACTGCACTTACCAATGCTCGATGTTCATTTCTTAGAGAATCAATAAATGTTACTGAATCACCTATTTTTACTATTGCTGTTTCGTTCATATTTCTGTCTTTCTTTTTACTCTAAATACATAATTATATTTAGAAAACAGAAGTTCTAAAAATGGTGCAGTCGGAGGGACTCGAACCCTCAACCTTACGGGTAGAAACCGTTTGCGCTATCCAATTGCGCCACGCCTGCATAAATTGGTGCTGGTAGAGGGAGTCGAACCCACACGCCTTTCGGCAAAAGATCCTAAATCTTTCGTGGCTGCCAATTACACCATACCAGCAAAATCATTTTTTCTTTTCATCGGGACACGATGATTCAAGTTCAAATTCAAATTGTTTTTCTGAGGGAAATGGTCTTAACATTGCACTCAATTTTTTTGGAAAATCAAAAAACACACAAAGTGAATCAGTACCTACATAAACTGTATTTCCAGTTTGACGCTTGATTGCTTTTTCAAAAGTCTTCATAGACTCGAAATCTGCATCTTCGAATTTAAGATTTAATTTCATATTAATGTTTCCAAGGGTCTGGTGTTGGTAAAGTCCAAGTTGATTTTTCTGGTTCACCTATGGGATGATCATTAAAAAATGTCGTACATCCACTTAGCAGTATTAATATGATTGAACCTAAAAATAATTTCATAATTCATTAACTATACAGTAGATTAAGATAATGTCAACTAAATTCTTATAGCTGCTACTAATATTTCATCATGATAAAACACGTTTGCCTTATTTAACTCATCCTATGAGCACTATAATATTTACGTAATTATTTTTAATAAATCAACTTACTATCAAATAGTGTAGATTCTAATTTGGAAATCTGTAATGTTATAAATTCTCTAAGTTCCTCATCATGACAAATATAAGAAATTCTAAATCTAATACCACCCATTTTTAATTTAATCTGATGAATTTCAAATCCTTCTATTTTAGAGTTCTTTTGAAAACTAACTAAATATTCAAGAAATTCATCTATAATTAAATACCATAAATGATGAAATGGCTCTCCGAAACTCATTCCATACCATCCAATAGGAACATATTCCCGCCATTTACTTAATAATTTTCTCTCCTCTTCAAAACAACCTTCACTGTATTTTGCTTTAATTTCACTATTAATATAGAGATTAATATCCGTTACTTCAGGAAACCAATAATTTCTATATCCATCATATTTACTCAAGATTGTTGTTATCATAAAACACATGATACACTGTATTTACGGAATGTCAATAATATTTTATTGGAAATTGGTGCGCCTGGAGGTAGTTGAAACCTCATCATATCCGGTTAAAAGCCGGGTGCCGATCCACTGTAGCATCAAACGCATTGAAAACTAGATACCATTTTTTTGGTCTGCTGTCTTACCACTTGACCATATCATTCGAAAATGATAAATGGAATCGAACCATTGTATGCAGATTGAGTTTTATTATGCTGTTAGTATCTAAATTATAAATGGAGCCGGATGACAGAATCGAACTGTCATTCTCTGTTTACAAAACAGTAGTTCTACCATTGAACTAAACCGGCTTAAATCTTTTTAAATTCTATTCCATTTTCTGTCAATAATGCATAATCACCATCTTTACTTAGTCTTCCTATGCATATTAATTTTATGAGGAAATTATTATATTCTACTACAAAGTTTCTATGATTATGCCCAATTAAAACCGCTTTTGTTTTATTATTCCATGGATAGGTTTTAATAAATTCATCTTTAGTAAATGTTTCTTCTGTAAAAGACCATAAATCATTAGGACGATTATGAAAACAGATATAATTACTTTCATCTGGTAAAATCAACTTAAATCCTCTTGGCAATCCCTTTAGATAATCAATATGTTGTTGAGTTAAATCATAAATATCCGACTCAGCTAAAACTGATTCTCCCTCATTATATTTCGGTAAAACCTTAACAAAACTGTCGCCGGTACTACAACCTAAAATATGGGATTCATGATTTCCTTCCAAACATGGAATCTGGTTGTCTATGAAATATTGAATTGATTTTTCATTCCACTTTTCTTTCACTTTAGAAAATAAAAAGGTAATATCACCCAAACAAATAAACTTATTATTCGAATAAATTTCTTTTAATTTTCTAATATTTGTAATATTAGTATGAGTATCTGTAATTATAACTAACGGAAATTCTTTAACTTCAATTTCTTGAAGATTAGGTTTATTGTCGTATGACTTAGTTAGTATTAATTCCATATCGTAACATAATATCATATCCCTTGATTAGAGTCAAGTAATTAAGTTGGCATTATAATGTCCGATATATGCGGTCTTATACTAGAATATTGTCCGATATATGCGGTTTTAAATTGGTACCTCCAGCGAGACTCGAACTCGCAAACTCAGTTTCGAAGACTGTTATGATATCCAATTTCATCACAGAGGCATCTTAAATTAATAGGTACTCGCAGTGCGAATACCCAACTCCTTCCACCGTTGGTGGATGAGATATTTTGCAACCAGAGCACTCAGAAATCCCACTTCGTTATTTCGCCTGTGCTAGGCTGGAAGCAGTACAATCCTGAACTGGTGCAAATTGTTTTATCCTAGAGATACTGTCCAAAAATCCCATGAAAGGTTTTGGTTTGCAATATACTCATAAGGCATGGTAAAATATCCTTGGAGATTTCCATCTTTTATCCCCCAATTTTTTCCCCATGAATTTCTAATTAAAAATCGTTGTGTGGCATCGTCATATCCAATTGCCATTACCGCATGACCACCAAGTAAACGTTCATTTTGGGTTGGCATATTTAATATTCCTGTATCTTGCATACTTTTAGATTCAAATCCATCATAAACTAGAAACCCAAATACAAAACATTGTCCAGCCGCCAAACATGCTTTCATATCATTTAATGTATTTAAAGAATAATAACTATGAATTTTATTAGAGATAGCGTTAGCATAGCATGAATCATATGGTTTAGTTGTAAACTTGTTAATAATATATTTCCATTCTCCCTCATTACACACTCCCTCGGTTGCTAATGTCTTTGCACCACTTCGTAATTCTGCCCCAGAATCTTCATTAACATTACCTTCCATAACTCGCTCATTATAATAAACAAATAAACGACTGACATCTCGATATAGTTTTCCACCAAAACCATTTTTACATTTGTTATATTGAACAAGACCTGCCCAAGCATTTGCTGTACAAGAACCTAAACTCCCTTGATCTTCGATATATGAACAATACTTTCTATTGCTAACTGAAGATGGCAATGAAGTTGTAGAAATTGCTTTAAGTGTTGATAACTTTTTAAAAGTATAATCTCGTGGATCATTCTTCTGCTTTTTGACATGGTATTTTCGTTTATTCATATATTATAAATATGATGAATAAGAAGAATCGTATTATAATTAAGCAGGAACTAATACATTTCCATTGGCAGAATCATCCCCATGTCTAAATGATTTCCATGCTTTGTGAAGCACTTCAGCTGCTAAATTCAATGATTTGAATTTATTTTTTTGACTTTGATTTATAGACTGATTTCTATGAGGAGTCGATATTAAACTTATAATATATCCATCTGGTTTAGCTATTAAAGTTCCTAAAAATATACTTCCGTATTTTACATCAATTGGATAATTAAACCCATCCGATGTTGCTAATTCCTTAAATGTCTCAAACTCATATTTATTCATGTATGTATATATATTATTGAATTAATTTAATAATGAGAAAATTTATGGATCTAATGTTACATAAGTTTTCTCAAAATCTTAAA
>Ga0315284_10000384_pt1 | contig 60669 bp, 44 predicted proteins | sample YL17G09_16_MG_FD_203696 | JGI IMG/M metagenome (GOLD analysis project Ga0315284, IMG submission 203696) | Sediment microbial communities from Yellowstone Lake, YNP, Wyoming, USA - YL17G09_16 | ecosystem: Environmental > Aquatic > Freshwater > Lake > Sediment | place: USA: Wyoming | collected...
ACCTTGCCGAACGCCTGATTGCCTTTGGCCAGCCGCTTCCCGATGAACCGGACTTCCTTCTCTACCGCCTGCTGACGGGGCTGACGGAGGCAATAACTGCCTGCATCTACGCCGGGAGGATCCTGCCCTGAAAAAGCTTGCGAAAAAACCCCTCAGTTTGAGGGGAATTGAACTTTCGTGAGTGAAGCCAACTCGTCAACCTCCCCGCAGGAACTGGACATCCGGTCGCTGTCTGTCACGGCCCCGGCGCGAAACCATCCCCTTCCCCGACGGGGGAGACTTTCAGTTCTCGTGTGGCCCAGCCGCCACGGCCAGGGCCATCATCAAGAAGCCCGTGGCCGCCTACGTGGAGAAGGTCTACGAGGTCGGCGACTTCAGTCTGCTGGGGATCGAGACGTGCGGAGAGGTGCAAGAGCGCGAACCAGGACCACTATGTTGAATGATGCCCACAAGAGTAGAGCGGCAGAGTATAGGATACTTGGCCACACATCCGGCTTTGTCAAGTGTTCCCACGAAAGCGGACGGTTCTCTGGTTCCCGGAGAATCGCGAACGACAACAGCACATATAGGCACGATACGATGAACGCTAGTACGATACTGCCTCGACTTCCTCGAACTACCAAGACACCAAGCCATAACAGCAACGCGGACACTGGATCGCACGGGAATGCCGCGTCCAGGAACATCCAAGCAAGGATGCTCCAAGCTAGTTCGAAAGCAGCGAAGCATGCCGTCGATTTTCCCGCGAGACGATACTTGGCGGTGGAGATATTCCCCGTTTCCATAAACAGCATTGGTATATCACGACAGCCAGATAGTCAACGCTGCATCGTTACGGTCACTCGCCCAGGTAGAGGTTCTGCCCCCCGGTGATGACCATTTTTTTAGGATCGACCTTGTCGGCAAGCGCCTCGGCGCTGTCGGCGAACAGCGGGGAGATTTCGATGGCCGCGGCGACCAGGCCGTCGGCGTCGCGTGGGACGGTCACGCCCGCCCGCTCCAGCCAGGCGGCAGAGCGGCGGACCTGGTCGTGCAGGCTGCTGGGCAGGCTGTCCTCGCCCGTGGCGTTCTTGATGGGGCTGAATTCCTCGTTGCGTCGCGTCTGAAGGATCACCGTCCTGCCGGCAAGCGGCATGGCGTCGAAGACGAACATCTCCAGCTTGACGGCATTGGGCTTGTCGGGCTTGACGAGCCTGCCCGATTCATCCACGCAGGGCACGACCTTGTCGGCGCGGTGGAAGGGAAGCGCCGCGCCCCGGCCGGCCGTGAGGCGCTCGACGAACGCGCGAGACAGGATGTGTATGGCGATGCTTCCGGAACTAAACCGCAGGTGCCCGTCAGCCAGGGTGGCGCGGGCGAGGTCATCGGGCATGTCGGAATACTCGATGACGACGACCTTGCCGTCGATGAGGCAGAAGTTGCCCAGCCGCTCCATCGGGTCGCGCTTGGGCAGGGCCTTGGCGCTCATTTCCGCGCCGCGCAGGCCGTGGAGGCCCAGGAACAGCGGGTCCAGGCACCGCACCAGGGGGTTGTCCACCTGGAAGTAACTGATTAGTTCAATGCCCCGCCTAGCCATGTCCGCCAGCGCCCCGCTTTTCTTCATCGCCGCCAGGCACCCGCCGTGGCCGTCGGGACTCAGCGCCAGCGAGCCTTTATCGGCCAGCAGAAGCTTTCCGTCGGTGCCGATGGCGGGTATGGTCCCCTGGACCAGGAAGAAGACGTCTTCGGGCTTGAGGCCGAAGTAACGATTCTGCCGGAAAAACGCCCGCGTGGCCACGTCGTTGGCCCCAGAGGTCATGATGTACCAGGGGATCGCCGCGCCCGTCCGCCGCGAGGCGGCAAGAATCTGCTCGGCGAAGACGCGAAACAGCGGCTTGTGGGCCACCGGGGTGGCCTCCAGGCAGCCTTTGGGGCCTTCGTAACCCAGCCGTGTGCCCTGCCCCCCGGCGACCACGAACGCCGCCACCTTTCCTGCCCGGAGAAGCTCCTCGCCGCGCTGCGCGGCGGCCTGGTGTTCCGCCTGGACAGCCGGGTCGGTGGGCTTGGCCGGAACCACCGCCGGCGGCTGGATGTCCCCGCTGGGGCGCACCAGCGGTCGCTGATGAACATACTGGGCGATCCACTGGTCCAACTGGTCGAAGTCGATGGCCGCGATCTGCTCGGTCAAGACGACCCGCTGAGGCTCGTCCAGCTCCTCCCAGAACCGCAGCAGGTGCGACTGGCCGTGTTTTTCCAGCGTCTTGCGTAGCGAGGCGATGTCTGGCATTCGAGGTTCTCCGCCGGCCGGCGACAAAAAACGCGACAACCCGCGCCAGCCTGGCGATGGAAGACTAGTGCATCCCCCCGGGAGATGTCAACGTCGCTTACGCCAAACCTGGCCGCTCAATCCCCACGGCAATGGCATAGCCGCCCATTGAACTCCCCCATCGTACCCCGACGGTATCACCTGGCCGCTGCCGGGGCGGCGGGCGAACGGCCAATTGGCTCATGGTTGCCGTTGATTGACCGCCGGGGCGGGCAGGATCACCGCTTCGATGCCCTCCACCCGGACCATCCATGCCTTGAGGCGCCCGGCCAGTTCCGCGCGAACGGCGGCCAGGGACACATCCGCCACCAGGTTGTTGCGCTCGTGGGGGTCGGCCTCCAAGTCGTAGAGGTAGGCTTCCACGAAACGGTCGGAGGTGGGAACCTGGCTGCCCTTAAGCCCGGGGGTGACGACGGCATACTTCCAGCGGTCCGTGCGGATGGCTCTGCCGATGTGGTCCTCGCTGAGCTGGACGAAGATATCGTCGGGCCAATTGGCGGCCCGGCCGGCCAGGAGGTCTTGAAGGGGCCTGCCCCGCATGGTAGCCGGTGGCGTCAGGCCCGCGGCCGACAGGAGCGTGGGGGGAAGGTCGATGAGGCTGACCATCGGCGAGACGACACGGCCGCCGAGGAAACCCGGCCCGTGGAGGATCATCGGGATGCGGATGGAGGCCTCGTGGCAGGACCGCTTGTACTCCCGGTTGCGCGTCCGGAAGTGACAGCCGTGGTCGGAGGTGAAGGCAATCAGGGTGCGATCGGCCTGGCCAAGCTCTTGGAGCGTGGATCGCAAGCGGCCCAGGTTTTCGTCCAGGCTGTGGCAGCAGCCCAGGTAGTCGGGGTAGTTCTCCCGCCAGTCGCCTTGCGTGCCGAGAAGGTCGCCGGGGACGGTGTAATCCCGGAACCTCTCCTGGCTGCCGATGGGGCCTTCAAATCGCAGGTGGTCGTTCTGGAAGTGCGGTTCCAGGTAGGAAATGAACAGGAAGAAGGGTTTGTCCCCGCGGCGGGAGCGAAGGTAGTCGATGGCGTAATCGGTCAGGCAGTCCACGCGGTAGCGATTGGGGGGAAACTCCACCTTGTTTCCGTCGGCGTCATAGACGTATCCGTCGTAGCCGTGGGAGGTGTGTTCCAGGGCGTCGACGGCCAGCCAGAAGTCCTTGTAGCCTCCGCGACGATGTGGTGGGACAGGGGCGCGGGTGTCGTCGGAATTGGGGTCTCCGGCGCGGCGGTTGCACGACAGGTGCCACTTGCCGATGTAGCCCACTTCATAACCCGCCTGGGAGAAATAGTGGGCCAGCGTCCGTTCCTCTGAGGGCAGGGCGATGCCGTTGCGGAAGCAGCCGGTCTCGGTGGCGTAGCGCCCGGTCTGGAGGCAGGCCCGGGCCGGTCCGCAGACAGCCTGGGGGGTGAAGGCCCGCTCGAAAAGCACGCCTTCTTCCGCCAGGCGATCCAGGTGCGGCGTGACGGGCAGTGGCTGACCGTAACAGCCCAGCGTGTCCCACCGTTGTTGATCCGTGAAAAACACCAGGACGTTGGGAGGTGCCGGTTTTGGGCTCACGACATGACTCCTTGCCGAGGGGCCGCCAATCGGACCGGGGCGATCACCGGGCCGGGAATGCCTCGATGGCCTCGTCGGCGCCGATGAGGACCAGCACGTCGGTCGGTTCGATCACCGTATCGGCCATGGGAACGGAGATCACCCGGTGTCGCACCGCGGTGCTTTGGCCTGCTTCGGCGACGACGGTTCGGCGAATGGCGACGATGTTGACCCGGTACTTCTTGCGGACGGCTAACTCCTCCAGCGTTTTTCCATGGAAGGACTCCGGTGCGGCCACCTGCACCAAGCTGTATCCCTCCGCCAGTTCGATGCGGGCCATGATCTCCGGCGACAGCAGCCGACCGCACCATCGCTCGGCGGACTCCTTCTCCGGGTTGACGATGTCGTCGGCGCCGATGCGCTTAAGGATTTGCGCCCGGATTTCCGAGGCCGCCCGACTGATTACGCGGCGGACGCCCATCTGCTTGAGAATGGCCGTGGTCAGGGCGGCGTCCTCGAAATCGGCGCCGATCCCTACGACGGCGACGTCCACCTTGTCGATGCCCTGGGCGCGGATGGCGTGTTCCTCGGTGCTGTCCAGGCAGACCGCCAGGGAGACGGCGTCGCGGATGTCTTCCACCAGTTCGCGATTGCGATCGACGGCGATGACCTCGGCGCCGGCCTCGGACAGCAGCGTGGCCAGCCGCATCCCGAATCGCCCCAATCCAATGACCGCGTAGGTTTCCATAGTTTTAACCGATCACGACGTTTTCCCTTGGGTAGGCATACTCGGCCGGGCGAACCCTGCCCCCCAGCGCCAGCAGCAACGTCAGCGGTCCGACGCGACCGACGAACATGCCAGCCACTATCACCATTTTCCCAAAGACATTCAAGCCCGGTGTCACGCCCGTGGAGAGGCCCACGGTCCCGCAGGCGCTACAAGCTTCGAAGAACAAGTCGATGAAGGCATACCCCGTCCGCATCGCCACGCATAACAGCAGGGTGATGACCCCCACCAGGGCCAGGTACAGCGCGGCGACGGTCACGGACCGCCGGACGATATCGGCGGCGATGCTTCGGCGGAAGATTTCCACTTCCTCGCGCCGTCGCATCACCGAGTAGATCGTCGCCAGCAGCAGCGCCGCGGTGGCGGTCTTCATGCCGCCGGCCGTGCCCGCGGGACTCCCGCCGATGATCATCAGCCAGCACATCCAAAGCTTGCCAGCGTTGGACAGTTCGGACAGATCGATGGTGTTGAAACCGGCCGTGCGGGCGGAAATGGACTGAAAGACCGCCGCGCCGATCTTCTGGCCGGGAGCCATCCGCAGCCAGTCGCGTCGGATGCGTGTCTGTTGGTCATACACGGGGGTTCGCCCGATGTCGCCGTAGCGGCTGCGATCGTTGGGCGGCTCTACCAGCAGTAACCCCGCCGCCCCGCCAAAGATCAACACCAGCGTCGCCGTCAGCACGATGCGGGAATGCAGCGACAGCCGGGCCTTGGGGGCGCCGACCGCCTGGCCGGAAAGGCCCCGTAAAAAAGCCGCCCCGCGTCGCAACGCGGCCCGGGCGTAGGCGAGGCAATCCAGCAGCACGGGAAACCCCAGTCCGCCCAGCACGATCAGCGGCGCCATGACGCCCAGAACCTGCCAGTGTTCCCGCATGGGCCTGGACCATCCGGTTCGGACGCCTTCCATCATGTTCTGGTCGCAGAGGCTCAGTCCGGCGTTGCAGAACGCCGAGACACTGTGGAACACGCTATACCAGACGGCCCGGGCGGGGGACAAGTCCAGCCCGCCCAATCGACCGGCGAACATGGGGTAGAACATCACCGCCCCCGCGGCCTCCAGACCGAACGTGGCGGCCATGATGAACAGAACCACCCGTTTCATGGAGCCGACGTCGTCGGAGGAGACCATCTGTCCCATGGCGCTGCTTCCGCGCAGCGAAAGGCCTTTGCCCATCAGCAACGCCAACATGGTCCCGAACAGCATCACGCCCAGTCCGCCCAACTGAATCAGCGCCAGGATGACGGCCTGTCCGAAAGTCGTGAATTCCGAACCGGTCCGGCGGACCGTCAGGCCCGTGACGCAGACGGCGCTGGTGGAGGTGAACAGGGCGTCGAAAAAGTCGACGGCCTTGCCCATTGGCGGGGTGGAAACCGGCAGCATCAGCAGGCCCGCCCCGGACAGGCAAAGGAAGGCAAAGCTTCCGATCAGCAGCCAGGAGGGGTGGATGCCGCTGCCGGCGAACCGCAGATTCACCGTCAGCCCGCGGATGACCAGCACCACCAGGATATACCCCTGCGTGACCAGGACGTAGAACGTCCCGGCGGAGACGATCTTCTGATGAAACCGGTAGCTGACGGCAACGACCCCGGCGGCCAGCGCCATGAGGGCGAAATCGACCCAGTTCTCGCGGAGATACCCCCGGCGGTCGGAGGCCAACAGGAACCGCAGCAGGCGGTCCAGCACGAAGACGGCAACGATGATCACGTCGGCCAGGTGAAGGGCCTTGCGCTGGTCCGCCCGAAGCTCAAAGCCCCCATACTCCAGCAACAGCGCCGCCACCGCCGACAGCGCGGTGGCCGCCAGGACGATGTTCATCACCGTCGCCAGCCAGGCGGGTTGCACCCCGCTTTCGATTGTCGAGCGCCGAGGACTCATCATCGACACCGTCCCGCCGGGGCGTCAGGTCCCCCGGCCGTACACCTTGCCGGGATCGAAAATCTTCTCACCGACGATCTCCCATCCGCCGTCGGTGGTCAACCGGCGGTAGAAGCAGGAACGGTATCCGTCGTGGCAGGCCGCCCCGTGCTGGACGACCTCCACCACCACGCAATCCTTGTCGCAATCCGTGTAAATGGCCTGGACGTCCTGGGTATGGCCGGACTCCTCGCCCTTCATCCAGTATTTTTTGCGGCTGCGGGACCAGAAGTGCGTCTTGCCCGTGCGGATGGTCTCGGCGAGGGCCTTGGGGTCCATGAAGGCCACCATCAGCACCGCCTTGCTCGCCGCATCAACGATTACCGCGGTCAACAGCCCGTGGCCGTCCAGCTTCATGGATTGAATGGTTTCTTCAAGTTGGCTCACGGATTTCTCCAATGTTCCGGCCTGTCCGCCGTCGTTTCCGAGATGCTACCGGGAAGGATACCGGGGGTCAAATAGTTGTCCCAGGACGGCGAATCCATTATTGTGATTATGAAGCGGCTGGTGTTTCAGTAATGGAATGGAAAAGATCGGTGTCGTTAGAAAGGCACGGCCATGTCCAAGGACATCTTCGACATAGAACGCATTCCACCGGCCCTGGATGCCTATCTCCATGACACCAATCCATGGTGGCATGGAAAACCAGGCCCTCTGCCTCCACGATACCGCAGGTCGGCTTTCCACCTGATCCGTAAGAAGCTCGCAGCGAATCTGGCACCGGTAGTTGTGGTGCGTGGCCCTCGCCAGGTTGGTAAGACCACCTTGCAGGCTCAGCTCATCGAGGAGTTCATAGAAAAGGAGAAGATAAATCCCACGCGAATACTCCGCGTGCAATTCGATGAACTCCCATCTCTCAGGGGACTGTCGGACCCCGTGCTCAGCATCGCCAGGTGGTTCGAGAACCGAATCCTGCAAAAAACCTTCAACGAATCGGCCCGCAAAGGCGAACCGGTCTTCGTTTTCCTCGACGAGGTGCAGAATCTTAAAGACTGGGCGCCTCAACTTAAGGCCCTCGTAGACCATCACACAGTGCGTGTCGTGGTGACCGGCAGTTCCTCTCTGCGAATCGCGGCTGGGCACGACAGCCTCGCCGGAAGGATCGCAACCGTTGACCTCGGAACACTCACGTTGAGGGAAATCGCCGGATTGCGGTTCAAGCAGGAGTTCAATCCTTTCCTAAAAGACAACGGGGTGTCCCCATTGGCGGACCGGGAGTTCTGGCTTGGTCTGGCCGAACACGGCAAGAAAAATTGCGACATCCGTGACCAGGCTTTTGCCGCGTTTTCCGAACGAGGCGGATATCCCATCGGTCATGCCAATCCGGATGTCCCCTGGGCGGAACTGGCCGACCAACTCAATGAGAACGTCATCAAACGCGCCATACAACACGATCTTCGTATAGGAGACCGTGGACGGAAACGGGACGAGAACCTGCTGGAGGAGGTCTTTCGGCTTGCCTGCCGTTATGCGGGACAATCGCCCAGACCGGCGGTCTTCGTCCAGGAGGCCAAACAGTCACAGGACGCCAACGTGGGCTGGGCACGAATTCTACATTATCTCAAGTTTCTCGACGCAGCCATGCTCATCAGATTGATACAGCCCATGGAACTGCGGCTGAAACGCAAGAAAGGCAGCAGCAAGATATGTCTCTGCGATCATGCCTTGCGGGCCAGTTGGCTCCAGGAACAGGTTCCGTTGACCCGCCAGGAACTTCAAGCCAATCCTGAATTGGCAACGATGGCAGGACACATCGCCGAAAGCATCACGGGATACTACCTGGCAGGCACCGCCCATCTGCAAGTCTCCCACTTCCCCGAAAGGTCCGTGGAACCGGAAGTTGATTTCGTGTTGACCGTGGGCACAAAACGAATCCCGGTGGAACTAAAGTATCGCCGGAGAATCGACCCGCACGGTGACACTGTTGGACTGCGGGCTTTCCTGGAAAAGACCGCCAATAACGCGCCCTTTGGAGTTCTGGTCGGAATGGAAGACGACATCACCGTGCACGATCCCCGCATCCTGACAATATCCCTGCCCTCTCTATTGCTCCTGAGATGACCCCTACGCCCCGCTTAGCAGGTCCAGCTTTCCGCTGTAGGCCCGCAAGACCTGGCGGCGGAGGACCTGGTGGTGCGGGGCCTCCAGGGCGTGGTCTTCCTTGACGATGGCGAAGGCGTCCCGCCGGGCCATGCGGAGCAGGTCGAAGTCCTCGATCAGGTCGGCGACCTTCAGTTCCGGCAATCCGTGCTGGCGGGTGCCGAAAAACTCCCCCGGCCCGCGGAGGCGAAGGTCCTCCTCGGCGATCTTGAATCCGTCGTGCGTGGCCGCCAGCACCTCCAGGCGACGCCTGGCCAGGGGGTTCCTCGGCGAGGCCACCAGGACGCACATCGCATCCTCCCGCCCCCGGCCGATGCGCCCGCGAAGCTGATGAAGCTGCGCCAGGCCGAACCGCTCGGCGTGCATCACCACCATCACCCCGGCCGTCGCAACGTCCAACCCCACCTCCACCACCACCGAGGCGATCATCGCATCGATCTTCCCGGCGTGGAACTCGCGCATCGCCGCCTCCTTGGCCTTGGCGGGCATCTGCCCGTGGATCAGCCCCACGCGGAAGCCCTTCAATGCCCCGGCCGAGAGTTCCTCATAGGCATCCTGCGCGGCCTGGAGCTCCAGTTGCGGATTGGGGTTCACCAGCGGATAAACGAAATACGCCTGTTGCCCGGCGGAAAGCCTGCGGCGGACCATCTCCAGCACGTCGGGAATTTCTTCGGCGCTCACGCACCGCGTGGTCGTCCTGCCTCGGCCGGGCGGGCAGGCGTCCAGCACCGAGACGTCCAGGTCGCCGAAGACCGTCATCGCCAGGGTCCGGGGAATCGGGGTGGCCGTCATGACCAGGTAATGGGGCGCGAAGCCCTTACCGCGAATGCCCGTCCGCTGACGGACGCCAAACTTGTGCTGCTCGTCCACCACCACCAGCGCCAGGCGGGTAAAGCGGACATCCTCCCCCAGCAGCGCGTGCGTCCCGACGACGATGTCCACCGCTCCGGCGGCCAGGCCCTCCAGCACGGTCTTTCGCTGGGCGGAGGACTGCCCCCCCACCAGCATCGCCGTCCGTACCCGACTGTCCTTGAGGTAGGCCTGTATCTTCCCGTAATGCTGGGCGGCCAGGATTTCCGTTGGGGCCATGATGGCCGCCTGCTTTCCGTCGGCCACCGCCACCAGCGCCGCGTACAGCGCCACCACCGTCTTGCCCGAACCCACGTCGCCCTGAAGCAGTCGGTTCATGGGGCGCTGTCGCTTCAGGTCGGCGACGATCTCGGCGATGACGCGGTCCTGGGCAGCCGTCAGCGAAAACGGGAACCGCCGCCGGATCCGCCGGTCCAGTTCCGCGTCAAGGCGCAGCGGATGCGCCGGCCGGCTGACCTGTCTCATCCGCGTCAGGGCGATGCCCAACTGCATCAGCAGGCATTCGTCGTACGCCAGCCGCCGCCGCGCCTCGGCCCATTGCTTCTTGTCCTCGGGTCGATGCATCGCGACGATGGCCGAGGGGCGGTCCATCAGCTCCCGCGCGGCCAGATAGTCCCGGTCGAACCATCGCTCCACCAGGCCGGCCGCCTGCGGCAGCACCTTCTTGATAATCTGGGCGATGACCCCGCTGGAGAGGTTCGCCCCGGCTGGATAGACGGGCATCAGTTCGTCGCTGGAAAGATCCGTCCCCCGCGGGTCCCAGATGATCTGGTGGCGGGGATTGATGAACTGGTTGTACTCCTGGTAGACCGACACCTTCCCGCTGACCGCCAGGGTAATCCCCGGCCGGACGGTATCGCGGAGGTAGCCCCCGTGGAACCACTTGACGATTACCCACCCGGTCCCGTCGTCGATGGTGCAGGAGAGAAAAGGGCGCTTGCCGTATCGCTTCTCTTCAACTTCCAGGACTTCCCCCGCCACCGTGGTGGCCGGCTCGTCGCCGCGCAACGCGCTGATGGGCTGGACCTGGCGGCGGAGGTCGAACCGCCGGGGGAAATACGTCAGCAGGTCCTCCAGCGTGGCGACGCCCAATTGGACCAACTGCTCGGCGCGGACCGGTCCGACTCCCTTGACGTATCGGACCGGCGTGTCGAGTGTGATCTGGCCCACGAGACTCGCCCAGGCGTCCTGGCGGCGGCGCCTATTTCTCGGGCAGATTGATGACCTGGCCGACCTTGATGTGGTTGGGGTCGATGCCCGGATTGGCCGCGATGATGTCCTTGGCCCGCGTGTCGGAGCCGAAGACCTTCCGGGCGATCCCGTAGATCGTGTCGCCCTTTTCCACCGTGTAGGTTCGCGGCGGGACCAGCGGCGTCGGGGCGGAAGGTTCGACCGCTTGGGGCACGGCGGCCATCGCCGGAGGCGGCGGAGTTGTCTCCGCTACCGGGGCCAGCGTGTCCATCGGGCGGACCGGAGGCTCCACCGACGTCGTCTGCGGACCCTTGGCCTGCTGCTTGCAGCCGACCATCACCATCACCGACAGCAACAACATCAGTGCCACTGTGTATCGCATATCGCATCCTTTCGCCCCCCATCCATGACCAGCGGATCATAACATCCGGACAATGCCTGTCAAGACATCGCCTTTGACTGAAGCGTTGACCGTGATGGAGCGGCTTGGTAGCATCCGGCCCTTCCGGAAGGAGACCATCTGCCCATGACGACACACAACGTGGCACTGATTCTCGGTGACGGAACAGGCCCGGAACTCGCTTCGGCCGCCCGGCGGTGCATCGACGCGGCATTGGCCGCCACGAGCGGCGCGGGAACCATCCAATGGCGCGATTGCCAGGCGGGCGTGGACATCATGGAACAATACGGCACGCCCATGCCGCAGGAGACCATCGATACCGTCCGCGGCAGCGACGCGACGCTCAAGGCCCCCATCACCACGCCGATTGGAAAGGGCTTCCGCTCCGTCAACGTCCTGCTCCGCCAGACGCTGGACCTCTACGCCTGCCTGCGCCCCTGCAAGACCTACCCGGGCGTCCGCAGCCACTACAAGGACATCGACCTGGTCGTCGTCCGCGAGAACACCGAGGACCTCTACGCGGGCGTGGAGTTCGCCCAGGGCGCGCCCGAGACGGCCGAGTTGATCGCCCAGATCAACCGCCTGTCCACCGACCGCAAGATCAAGACCTCCCCGGCCACCACCGGCGTGTCGATCAAGCCCATCAGCGTGGAAAACACCACGCGGATCGTGAAGTTCGCCTTCGATTACGCCCGCGTCAACGGCCGAAAAAAGGTCACCGCCATCCACAAGGCCAACATCATGAAGCACACCGACGGCCTGTTCCAGGCGGTGGCCGAGGAAGTCGCCGCCGGATACCCCGACGTGGCCTTCGAGCAGATGCTGGTGGACAACATGTGCATGCAGCTTGTGCAGAAGCCCCAGCTCTACGACGTGCTGGTTCTGCCCAACCTCTACGGTGACATCCTCTCGGACCTCTGCGCGGGGCTGGTCGGCGGGCTGGGCGTGGCGCCGGGGGCCAATATCGGCGACCACGGGGCGGTCTTCGAGGCCACCCACGGCAGCGCTCCCAAGTACAAGGGCCTCAACAAGGTCAACCCGACGGCCCTGATCCTATCGGGCATGTTAATGCTGCGGTACCTGGGCGAGAAGTCCGCCGCACAGCGCCTGGAGCAGGCCGTCGCCGCCGTCATCGCCGAAGGAAAATCCGTCACCTACGACATGAAGCCCCATCGCGACGATCCCTCCGCCGTCGGAACCAGCCAAATGGCCGATGCGATCATCGCCAAGATGCGATAAACGAGTTCTTCCGACGCCGTCGAGCGGTCCGCACTTGTGGTGACCCGATGGACCAAAATGCGGCGATGGACATCCTGAGCGGCGCCTCCAAGACCCCCGGCGCCAGACTGGCGCGCCTGGCGATGGGCGCGTGCGGCATATCCTATTCTGCCGCGGTAAGACTGCGCCGCTGGGCCTATCGCCGGGGCCTCCTGCCGTCTCATGCCGCCGCGGCGCCGGTCATTTCCATCGGAAACATCACCACCGGCGGGACGGGCAAGACGCCGATGGTCGCCTGGGTGGCGCGACAATTGATGCTGATGGACCGTCGGCCAGCGATTGTCCTGCGCGGATACAAGGCCGCCGGCGGCAGGAGCGATGAGGCCGAACTGCTGGCCGGGCTGTTGGAGGGGAGAAACGAACCTATCCCCAGCCGTCCGGCGGCGGAATGGACCGTCCCGGTGATCGTAGATCCCAACCGCGTGCGCGGGGCCGGGAAAGCAATCGGCCAGGGCGCGGATGTGATCGTGCTGGATGACGGTTTCCAGCACCTTCGTCTGCGGCGGGACCTGGATATCGTCCTGATCGACGCGACGAACCCCTTCGGTTTCGGCTATGTGCTACCGCGCGGGCTGCTCCGCGAGCCGCCCTCGGCGCTTCAATACGCCGATGCGATCGTCATCACTCGCTGCGACGCCATCCCGCCCGCTGACCTGGAGGCCCTCCGCCGGAATCTGGCGGTGCTGGCGCCGGCGGCGTCCATTCACACCGCCATCCACGCGCCCACGCATATCATCGACCCCCACGGAGCCACCGTGCCCCTGGAGGCCCTAGCCAATCGGAAAGTGTTGGCTTTCTGCGGCGTGGGCAATCCGGAGGCCTTTTTTACCTCCCTGGGGCATCTGGGGGCTGTGATGGTGGACAAGATGGCCTTTGGCGATCACGTCCATTATGGACCGGACCAGATGGACTCCGTCTCCCGCGCAGCCGACCGTTGCGGGGCGGAAATTCTCGTCACCACACAGAAGGACCGCGTCAAGCTCGATCCCGCCGCCTTCACCAAGCCCCTCTGGACGCTGGCCGTTGAAATCCAGTTCCCCGCCGGCAGGGACGAGCTGATGGAGAGAATCCGCCGCGCTATGCAAGGTTAGGGGATAGAGGTTAGAGGATAAGAGGATAGAGGTTATACCATCCGGGGGCGAAGCCTCCCTTGTGACCTTTCTCTGAATAACGTGTTCCATGTTCCTGGTTCCGGGTTCCTGGTTCCGGGTTCCAGTTTGCCTTGCTGGGGGCGGGTGGTTAGAATCGCCGCGTTATGCAAGAACTCATCGATCGCCTTGAGGGCTTCACCTCGCCGCGGATTTTGCTGATCGGCGACTTCATGCTGGACCGCTACGTCTTTGGCGACGCCGATCGTCTCAGCCCCGAGGCGCCCGTTCCGATCCTGAACGTGGTTCGCAGCGAGACGCGTCCGGGCGGGGCGGCCAACGTTGCCGCCGCGATGCTGGCCCTGGGCGCCAAGGTCGTCTGCGTGGGGCTGATCGGACAAGACCCCGCCGGGGAGGAACTCAAGGGCATGCTGGCGGGCCTGGGGGCGCAGATCTCCGGGCTGGTCCGCGTCAACGACCGGGCCACCACGGTAAAGACCCGCTTCGTGGGCCTCGCCCAGCACCGCCACCCCCAGCAGATACTGCGGGTGGACCAGGAATCCACCGGGCTGATCCCCGCCGCCGTGGCCATGACGCTCCGGGCGGCCGGGCGGGGCGAGTTGAAGAACTGCCGTATCCTGGCCATCGAGGACTACGACAAGGGCGTGCTCAACGACTCCAACACCCCGCAGATCATCGACGACGCGCGGCGGGCGGGCCTGACGGTCATCGTGGACCCCGCCCGCGTCAACGACTTCCGCCGTTACCGCGGCGCGACGATGATCACGCCCAACCGATACGAGGCCCAACGGGCCAGCGGAATCGCCATCACCGACGACGCCTCGCTTCATCGCGCCGCGGCAGCACTGTTGCTGGCCGCCGAGGCCGACAGCGTCCTGGTCAAGCTGGACCGCCAAGGCGCTTACCTGCTGACCAAGGACGGGAGGGGCACGAAAATCCCCACCCGCCCGCGCGCGGTCTACGACGTCACCGGCGCGGGAGACGAGGTGCTGGCCATGCTGGCGGTGGCCCTGTCGGAGGGCTGCTCGCCGGAGCAGTCGGCCGAACTGGCCAACATCGCCGGCGGGCTGGAAGTGGAACGGTTCGGCGCCGTGCCCATCGCCCGGGAGGAAGTGCTTGCGGAGCTGCGCCGCATCAGCGGGCTTCGCGGGGGGAAGGTCCTGGCCCGCAAGCCGCTGGCCGAGGAGCTGGCCAAGCGGCGCCAGGCCGGCCAGAAGATCGTCTTCACCAACGGGTGCTTCGACCTGCTGCACATGGGCCACCTTCGCTACCTGCGCCAGGCCCGTCAGCTCGGTTCCTGCCTGGTGGTGGCGATCAACTCCGACCAGAGCGTCCGGAAGCTCAAGGGTCCGTCGCACCCCGTCATCGGCCAGGAGGAGCGGGCGGAGATGCTCGGCGCGCTGGAGTGCGTCGATTACGTCACGATTTTCAGCGAGGACACCCCCGAGAACCTTCTGAAGACCCTCCGCCCCGACATCCTGGTCAAGGGCGGGACCACCGACGTGGTCGTCGGCAAGGAAATCGTCGAAGGCTACGGGGGGCAGGTCAAGATATTGGATAAGGTCGAGGGGCTGAGCACCACCAGGATCATCGACAAGATTCTTACGTCGTTCAACGGTGAAAAATAGCCCCAGGCTACGGAGAGCAAGGCCATGTCCCAATCGGCTGTTTTCCTGGACCGCGACCATACGTTGATCGAAGACACCGGCTATCTCAACGACCCGGCGGGCGTGAAACTGCTTCCGGGGGTGGAGCTGGCGCTGAAGAGCCTGGCGCAGGCGGGATTCAAGACCGTCGTGGTGACCAACCAGTCCAGCGTAGCCCGAGGGATGGTGACCGAGGAGATGATCGGGAAGATTCACGTGGAGATGTGCCGCCAACTGGAGGCCCATGGCGCGAAGCTGGACGCCATCTACTACTGCCCTTATCACCCCGACGGAACGATCGAGGCCTATGCCAAGGAATCCGAAATGCGCAAGCCCTGGCCGGGCATGCTTCTCCAGGCCGCCAAAGACCTGGATATCAATCTTCTGGAAAGTTGGATGGTAGGAGACCGACCCCGTGACATCGAGGCCGGGCAGCGCGCCGGGTGCCGCACCATCCGCATCCGCACCAGCATGTTGCCGGTTCCCGGAGAGGCGCAGGACGAGGACATCCAGGCCGACTTCACCGTCCGCAACCTCGTCGAGGCGGCCCGGATCATCCTGCGCGAGGCGGGCGCGGTCCGCCCACCGCACGGCGCTTCTGGCCAACCGGTCGGGGCGCCGTCCCCCACGGCCACCGCGCCGAGCCAACCCCCCTCGCCTGCAATCCAGCCGACCGACGACGTCGAGGGCCTCAACGATCGCCAGATCCGCCTGGAGGTCCTGCGATACGTCCGCCAACTGGCCCGCGCGGAAGGCCACCATGAGGAATTCAGCTTCTCCAAGCTCATCGGCGGCGTCGTGCAGGTCCTGGCGATCCTGGCGCTGATCATCGCGCTGTGGCGGATGGCCACCGAGGCGGGTGGGCAGGCGCAACTCTGGGCGACCCTGGGCGTGACGCTCCAGGTGATGGCCCTGACGTTTTTGACCATGCACCGGGGGCGGTGAACCGGCGAGAACCTCATGGAAATCCGAGCGTTTCAAGGGTGGCGCTATGACGTGTCCGGCGGGAGGGACATTTCCCCATTCATCGCCCCGCCCTACGACGTGCTTTCGGCGCAGGACAAGTCGCAATTGCTGGCCGGGTGCGACAAAAACATCGTTTCCGTGGACATGCCCCACGTCCCGCCCAAGGAACTTGGACCCGAGAGCGTCTACTTCGACGCCGCCCGGCGGCTGGAGCAGTGGAAGTCCTCCGGCCTGCTCCGCCGCGACGACCGCCCGGCCATCTATCCTTACCAGCAGGAGTTCACCTGGTCCGGCAGGACGTATCGCCGTTCAGGCGTCCTCTGCGGCGTGCGGGCCACGGAGTTCGGCAAGGACGTGATCCCCCACGAACACACCTTTGCCGGCCCCAAGGCCGATCGGCTCAAGCTTACCCAATGCACGCGGATGCAACTGTCGCCGATCATGGGCTTCCACCGTGATGGGGGCGGGAAGGTGGCCAAGCTGCTGGCGACGGCCATGGCCGATCGACCGGCGATGGAGGGTGGGCTCCGCGGCGCCACGGAGCGGTTGTGGGTGGTCAACGACCCGCGGCGGATCGACGAATTCACCGCGGAACTGCGGAGCGAACCCGTCTTTATCGCCGACGGACACCACCGCTATACGACGGCGTTGAACTACATCCAGGCCCTGCGCGCCGGCGGGGACATCGGCTCCGATCACCCGGCCAACTTTGTCATGTTCGCCCTCATCGCCCGCGACGATCCGGGGATGCTAATCCTTCCGACACACCGAATGATCAGCGGACTGGCGGCGGGTTTCACGCTGGACAAGCTGGCCGGATCGGCCGGGGAGTTCCGCTGGCAGCGACGGAAGATCGACGCAGCGGACTTCGGTGACATCGGGGCGTTTTTGTCGCGCATCGGCCGCTCGGCCATGGCGTTTCTGGAAAGCGGCGCGGGGTCGATGTGGATCGCCACGCTGTCCGACGCCTCCGCCATGCGCGCCGCCGCCCCGGGGGAGGCGGAGGCCTGGCGGGCACTGGACGTGGCCATCCTGCACAAGCTGATCCTCGACAAGGCCCTGGCGCCCTGGAAGACCGATAAGACCGCCATCGAATACACCCCCGACGGGGCGGCGGTGCTGAAGGCCTGCCGGGCCGGAGAGGCGCAACTGGGTGCCTGTATCCAGGCCACCAGCCTGGCCGCGGTGGAGGCCATCGCCACGGCCGGGGGGACCATGCCCCACAAGAGCACGTACTTCTATCCCAAGCTGGCCACCGGGATGGTGCTCATGCCTCTGGAGTAAGACCGGCGGAGCGGGTCAATTTATTCCACGGGAACCGCACCGCCATCGACGCGCTGGATGTCGGCGCCCAACGCCGAGAGTTTCTTCTCGAAGGACTCGTACCCGCGGTCGATGTGGTAGACACGGTTGATGGTGGTGGTTCCCTCGGCCACCAGCCCCGCCAGCACCAGCGCCGCCGAGGCCCGCAGGTCGCTGGCCATCACCGGGGCACCGATGAGCTTCTTAACGCCCGTGACGATGGCGGTGTATCCCTCCTTGCGGATGTCGGCGCCCATGCGCCCCAGTTCGGCGACGTGCATGAAGCGGTCGGGGAAGATCCGCTCGGAGATCGCGCTGTTCCCGTCGGCCAGGCACAGCAGCGACATCAGTTGCGCCTGGAGGTCGGTGGGGAAGCCCGGATACGGCTGGGTGGTGACGTCGGTGGGTTCCAGCCTCCGCGCCGAGGACACCTCCACCGAACCGTTGGCAGACTCCACGTCCACGCCGACTTCCCGCAGCTTGTCCACCACGGCCATGAGGTGGTCGAGGTTGACGTTGCGGAGGGACACATGGCCGTTGGTGATGGCGGCGGCGATCATGAACGTCCCGGCCTCGATGCGGTCGGGAATGACCGGATGGTTCGTCCCGGTCAGCCGCTCCACGCCGTCGATGACGATCCTGGGCGAACCGGCGCCGCTGATTTTGGCGCCGGCGGCGTTGAGGAAGTCGGCCAGGTCCACCACCTCCGGTTCGCAGGCGGCCGACTCGATGATCGTCCGGCCTTGGGCCAGCGTCGCGGCGCACAGGACGTTGGCGGTGCCCAGCACGGTCGAACCGTAGGGGCCTCCCATGAAGATGCTCGTGCCTTTCAGCCGCGGGGCGACGGCGACGATGTCTCCGCCTTCCAGGCTGATGTCCGCCCCCATCGCCCGCAGACCGCGGAGATGCAGGTTCACCGGCCGGGAACCGATCGCGCATCCGCCGGGCATCGCCACGCGGGCCTTTTTCCGCTTGGCCAGCAGCGGCCCCAGCACGCAGATGCTCGCCCGCATCTTGCGGACGCGGTCGTATTCGGCGTGGCTGCGTGACTCGTCGCGGACCTCAATGGCGATCCGCCCGTCCGGATCGCTGCGGACCTCGGCGCCCAGGTCGGTCAGCAGGTCGGTCATGTGCGCGACGTCGGCGAGTTTGGGCACGCCGGAAATGACCGTGGGGCCTTCGCAAAGCAGCGCTGCGGCCATGATGGGCAGGCCGGCGTTCTTGGAACCGCTGATGGTGACCTCGCCACGAAGCCTGGTGCCGCCTTTGACTACGAACTTGTCCATCGCTAGGGATGTCCCACGAGTGCTGAATTCATCTCGTCGCGTAGGATATCATCGACCAGGGGATCGGGCAAACATCAGACTCCCCGGGAACGAAAATGTTTTTCTTGCCAGAGCGGCGGCTCATCGCCGCTGGGCCACGATCACGCGTTCGATGCCCGCATGGTCACGAATGAGCCTGACCTGGCCGAAACATCCGGTTGAGTCGGCCAGGTCGCGCACGGACCGGGCCTGACCGGCGCCGAACTCCATCACCAGTACCCCTCCTGGGGCCAGGAAACCTCCGGCGTCACGAAGGATCGGGCGGATGAAGTCCAGCCCATCGGCGCCACCAAAGACGGCCGAGGGTGGCTCGTGTCGGACCGACTCGCCAATGGCTTGTCCGGTTGGCACATACGGCGGATTGGCGGTGATGACATCGAAGGATCGCTGCTGGGTCCAATCGCCGGGGATGCTCAACAAGTCCGCCTGGAGACACTTCACGCGGTCGGCGACACCGTGCGCCACGGCGTTGTCGCTTGCCACGGCCAGGGCGGTGGGAGAAATATCCGTCGCCAGCACTTGTACCCCCGGGACGTGAACCGCAATCGCCACGGCCACGCATCCGCTGCCGGTGGCCACATCCCACACCCAACCCGGTCGATCCAGCCTCCGCAGGTGCGCAACGGCCTCGCTGACAAGGATTTCGCTCTCCGGCCGTGGAATGAGAACATCCGTCGTGACCTTGAATCGAAGCGAATAGAACTCTTTTTGGCCAATCAAGTAGGCGATCTGCTCCAGGTTTTTGGCGCGACGGAGGAGTTGGCGGAAGGCGGTCAACTGTTCTTCGCCGGGGTGATAATCGAAGCGGGTGTACAGCTCCAAGCGCTCACAGCCCAGGGCGTGGCCCAGCAGGATTTCGGCCGAAAGCCTCGGTTCCTCCACTCCCGCGCGAGCCAGGAAGTCCTTGGCCCAGCCAAGGAGCTTCAAAACGGTCCAACCGGAGTCTTCCATGTGCATGGCGAGGAACTACCAGAACATGCCGGCATTTACAAGGCGCAGAGAAGCATGACGCCAAGGGTCCAGGGACACCGCACCATGCCTGTGGCGGAATGATCGGGGGCCTGCTAAATTATCGCAGAGCGGGAGTTGCCAGGCGGAACGACGCGGTGGGCCGGCGAGGCGCGGGCAGGACGATCCTGGCGGTGGGGATAAAGGCCACGCCCTTGGCTTCCATCCGCAGCCGTGCCATCAGGGCATGTTTGTCGCCCAGGTCCAGCACCGCATCGGATGCCAAGACCACGCTGAAACCGCGAAATCGCAGCCCCACGGCCACCTCGACGATGCCCTTGGCCACACCCGCCCCGCAAATGAAGAACGTCCCGCCCTCCAGCTCGGTGATCAGCCTCTCGGCACGAGTATGGGCAAGGATGTCGGTGTATCTCTTTTCGAAGATCACCTGCTGATGCCACCGGAACAAGTCCCTGGGCAGGTCGGTCACATTGCGAATACCGAAGTTGATCCGCCGGGGGAGCACCGTGCGAGGCATCTTCTCCTCACCGGGCGTCTCTTCGACACAGTGAGGCACGTCCACAAGCGGACCCAGTCGATCCGGACGGATACGAAGCACCGTGCTGATGACCGGGATTCGGTGCTTCCTTGCCCAGGTGAACAGACGGTATATGTTCGCGGCGACTTCGGCGGCGGGCTTGGTGTAGAAACTGCCCGATCGGTCAAAGAAATCCCGCTGGACCTCGATGTCCAGAAGTATTCGTTCAAACTTCACTTAACATCTCCTTACAGACATTAAATTCTAGGCTCCACCCTGGCCATTATCCACCTGAGAACGTGTATAAAAACTACACGTGTCGCGACGGGGCGGATTGTGGCGCAGGCCAAGGCCGGAAGGCCCCTTCCGGGGCGCGAGGGCGACGGCGACCTGGCAGGAAGGTCGTCGAGCCCGAGCAACGCCGGCATGCGACGCAAGACGCCCCGTCCCGAAGGGTTGCGGCGAAAACCGGCCGTCTGCCGCGTCGGGCCTCCTCGACAACCCTCGCGGGGTTACCTGCGTCGGCCCTCCTTGCATCCGATCCGTTTTGGCCACAACGCGACTTCGCGTAGTTATCATGCACGTTCTGAGGCAACGACAATCCTATGCGACAAACCAGGGGAGAAGAATTTCACGCAAAAAAAGAGTACAACTCTCTATTTGGACGGATGTTACATCCAAAGACGCTGCACGATATACAGCCCGACCCCCAGCCCGGAAAGCCCCAGGACCAGATAGACGCAAAGCAGCAATATCTCTAATGGAAGGCGACGGAGGTTCTCGACACGGATTGTCTTATAAGTTATGGCCACAAAGGCACATAGTGGAATAAGCATCCAAAGCAGACGGTAGAAGTCCAGCGTCATGGGGTGATAAAAGAGCGTCCATCCGTTCATTGCCCTTGTCTCCCCTGGGACACTCTGTCGGTCGCTTCGCCCCTGATCCCCATTAGCGACAGCAGGGCCGCATCGAAGATACACATCATGTTCAACAGCCCGGCCACGCCAGCGAAGGCACGCGCGACGGTGTCCGTGGGCGCCACCAGGGCCAGCCCGGCGTCGCTGAGTTTCTTGTCCAGAAGGGCCTGCTGTTGGGCGGGATCTAACTGCCCCAATCGTTGGGCCTGACCGTCTTCGTTGAGGAGCCGATTCCAGACATGATCCTGGCGCTGCCAGCTTACCAGCCCGTGCACGCCGGTGAACATATCGGCGATGAACCACCATCGTTCGTTGCGGCTGTCGACGGTCATTACCCCGCCCATGGCCACGCCGATCCAGAATGTCGCGCCGATGGTCAGGAAGATAATGACGCCTCGCGTGTTCCGGCCCAGATACACATGGCCTGCCCCAGGCACCAGCCAGGCCAGCAGCAGGGCCAGCATCGCTCGCGGAGAAGACCTCACAGCCGTATCAACCATGATGAATGCCCGTTATCCAGCAAAGAGGAAGCGGACACTTTCGCCTCCACAATGGCGCATGTCAAGGGCAACCGTTCGAGGATTCGTTGGGGGGAATGCGCCAGTCCGTTGAATTCTTCCCGCATTTGGGCGACGATATACCCATGTCCGCGGCGCAGGCACAACCCAAGGGCGGAACGCCCCGCATCCTCAACCGCAAGGCCAGGCATGACTTTACCATCCTGGAGACCCTCGAGTGCGGTATCGCGTTGACCGGAACGGAGGTCAAGAGCCTCCGCGCCGGGGCCGCGCGGATCGAGGAGGCCCACGCCCGTCTCCGCGACGGCGAGGTCTTCCTGATGGGGGCCAGCATCTCCACGTACCCGCAAGCCTCCGCGGCGGCCCAGCACGATCCGGACCGCCCCCGTAAGCTGCTGCTCCACCGCCGCCAGGTGGCGGTGCTGGCCGACCACGTCCGCCAGAAGGGCCACACCCTCGTGCCGTTGACGGTCTACTTCAAACGCGGCTGGGCCAAGTGCGAACTGGGCCTGGCCGTCGGAAAACGCGCCTACGACAAGCGCCAGACCATCCGAAAACGCGACCAGCAACTGGAGATCGACCGGGAATTGCGGCGAAGGTCCAGGGGAAAGTGACGAATCGAGCCTGGGGCGTTTCGATCAGGCCAAACCAGGCAGAACGAGCTGTTCTTTTTTGGTGGTCGTTCGCCTGCGGCGCCGAGGCTTGCTTGTCGACGCTTCGGCATCGCCAAACCGCCGGGCGACACGCTGCGCCCGCAGCGATTCGGGATTCTCGGCGATGTCGGTGACCTTGGCGCGGCCCGCCAGCATATCCTCCAGGCGACGGTGACTCTCGGCGACATACTTTCTGGATATTTCCAGTCCCAGATAGCGGCGCTTCAGGCGTGCCGCCACGCAGCAGGTGGTGCCCGATCCGCTGAAGGGGTCCAGCACGATCTGTCCCTCATTGGAGGAAACGCGGATGATCCGCTCCAGGACCCGCTCCGGCATCTGACAGGGATGCCAGCGGACTCGCTCCAGAAACGTCCCGCAGAGTCGCGAGAAGCTCCAGACATCGTCGGGTAGTTTGCCGACGGGGTTGGCCCGACGGTCGGCGTAAGTGGTCTGCCGCGCGGAGGGAATCCGCACGGCCATGTCGTTGAATACGAACTCCTTGGCGTCCACCGTCCAGTAGAACAGGTGGGTGTGGGAGCGGGCGAATTTTCGCTTGGTGTTCTGGCCGAAGGTGTAGTGCCAGATCACCCAATTCCGCAGATGCAGCCCCAGCTTGCGTCCGATGAGGCGGACCTCGGCGGCGTAGTCATCCCCGATGGCCACCCAGAAGCTGCCCGCCGGCTTCAGCACGCCCTTGCAGGCGGACATCCAGCTTTCCGTCCAGGCATAGTACTCGTCGTAGCGCTTGCGGTCCTGGTAGAGGTCGTACTTGTAGCCGATGTTGAAGGGCGGGTCGGCGAAGATCAAGTCGGCGAACGGCCCCGGCTGCTTGTTGAGCCATTCCACGCAATCGGCCACGATGATCTTGTTCCATTCCATGCCTGTTTCCGCAAAGGGTAAGGGTTCGCCTGGCTGCTACGGTGTCGTGGGCGCCGTTTGCGGCGCGGGCGCCGCGTCGGGCGTGGGGAGTTCGAAGCCTTCGGCGATCTTGTCCATCATCGCCTCGGCCGAGCGGGCCGTGGCGCCTTGGGCGACCAGCACCAGCAGGAAACTATCGGACTTTCCGGCCGCTCCGGCAGGCAGGCAGAGGTTCCGCTGAACGATCACCACCGGTTGCGGCGCATCGACCGGGGCCGCCTGGGTAGCGGCCTGGGTATTGGCCTGGGTAGCCGCTTCCGTCTCCGGCGACATCCGCGACGCGGTGGCGGGCGAAGGCTTGGGCAATTGCTCGAAGACGATCTGGCAGGCGTCACGCCCGGCCAGCTTGAGGTTCTTTCGGGACACCAGCCGCCCCTGAAGTTCCCTTTGCGTGGCGGTTTTTTCAAGTGCATCAAGGCACTGATTCATCTGCTGTTCGGCGGAGGTTGCATCGGTGGTTGTGGCGACCATGTAGGCGATCAAGGCAGGCTCTTGGCCCAGAAGGTAATCGGTCTGCGCCATGGTCGCTCCGGCCGGAGCAACCGAGGCGTACCAGCCCAACGGCGGGCGGATGGACCAGCGCCCTTGTGGATCCTTTATCGCCGCGCCCAGGGGACCGATGGCGATCTGGGCCGGATGCCGCAACGCCGTAAGGCGAACGGTCTTGACGACCTCCCCCAGGGTGGGCAGGACATCGGCCTTTCGCTCGGCCAGGGCCTCCACGGTCAGCACGTAGCACAACCGCATCCTGGGCTGGTCCAGTTGGCGCACGAAATACACGGTGGCCGCGACGGTCTCCTCCCCGCGCAGGCTGTAACTGATCTGGCGCGCGGCGCCTTCCAGGTCCGCCACCTTCATGGCGGCCTTGCTGAGGACCTGGAGGTTGCGGATGGCAAGGTTTTCGATGTGACCGGCGATGCCCGCCTCCGCCAGCGACTCGGCCGTCAGATCGTCACGGTCGATGGGAAAGACCGCCAGCGACACCGCTTGGACGGGCTGACCGTTTTGCACGGCCGTGGCCCGCATCACGTCCAACGGCGCCGCGACATTCTGCATCAGGTGGTCCTGAGGCACGGCCAGGGCGATTCCCGCGTGAGGGAACTCCACGACCTCGCCCATGTTCAATTCCGCCCCCGACGCGATGAGACAACAAAACATCGTCGCCGCCAGCGCCGAAACGATTCCTCGAGCCATCATGAACGCTCCTGTTCCGCCCCTCCGCCATCGGTCGCTTCACTACCGGGGGCCTAAAGGGGGATATTGTACCGAAATAATTGCCGCCAGGTACATCCCGGTCCGGTCAATTTCACCGCCTGCCGGCAGGAAGAGTCATATCATGGTGTGATTTCGGGGGCATACCGCCGTCGCCGTGGGCGGCGATCGTGTTGGCCTGTCCCCTGGCCGGCGGCCTCATGGGCGGGTCAACGAAACTGAAACGCGAACAGCTTGGTCGCCTGTCCGTGGAAGCAGAGTCGGATCGGTTGGGAAGTAATGCTCGCCAAGTCGGTGCTGCCCCGCCAGCTTACGGCTGAATCGACCGAGTTAGCCGTGACGGCGTAGCAGTCGTCGATGCCCAATCCCCGTAGCGGTCGGCCGGATTCGTCCTGGATCGCCACGGCAAGGGCGCCGCCGGAGGCATTGACGTTGAGGCGAAGCTCCCTGCCGGCCGTCCGCATCGCCGGCGTCGTGAGGGCGCCCCCGCCGGCGGGGAAGTCAGCGCTGACGAATCCATCGAGCCGCTGGACCGTGCGATAGACCCGCCCGGAATTGCGGCAGCCCTCCAGCCCATAAACCTTGCCCACCTGCCCGTGGTGTTGGATATCCGTGCCGAAATGGTACTGGTATATCTCGTCGCCGGCGCGGATGAGTCCGACGTGCATGTACAGCATGCCGCTTCGCCCGCTGCCAGCCGGCCCGAAGGGGATGTACGCCTCGGTGCTCGGCCAGTTCCAGGCAATCCCGTCGCGGCTGACGGCCATGCCGATCTCCAACGTGCTGTGGTTGGGAATCTTCGAGTCGTGGACATAATGGTTCAGCGACGGGAACGCCAGGTACGCCTCCTCCGCCCAGGGATACCGCACGACGGCGGGGTTGTAGATATCCGTCCAGTGGCCGTCGTCGGTGTAACCGGGATACGCCAGGACGGTGGGAACCTCCGTGCTGACGCCGGCAATCCGCTCCTTGCCCCAGGGCTTGAACTCCGGATCGGCCGGTTGGTGTGGCCACGGCTGCATGGGGTCGTCCAGCTCGATCCGTCCGATGGCCCGGCCATAGGTCATTCCCGCGCGGAAGAATCCCCTCGGCCAGGTCCGGATGTACGCCACGTATTTGCCCAACCGCTCGTCGTAATCGACCTGGTTCTGCGAATCGGGATACAGCGGAAGAACCCGCCGCGGCTGCCAGGTCCAACGCAGGCCGTCGGGGGAGGTGTAGAAATACACCCCGCCCTTGTGCAGATCGAGGGCGTCGAAGATGTTCTTGGCGCCGATCTGGGAGTAGGCGCAGCAGAGCAGCTTGTAGCGGGCCTCCGGCACGGCGTGGGGATCGATCATCACATCGCCCCAGTCCAGGCAGGTGAGGTGGTTGGCCTTGGAGCCTTTCCAGTCGTGGAGTCCCAGCTTGGGCTTGACCCAGTGGACGCCGTCGGTGGATTCAGCATAGCCCAGCGGCATCATGGCATCCCCGCCTTCGTCGAATTTCCCGGCCATCATCTCCGCCGAGCGGCAATTGAAGTAACACCTGAAAATCCCGCCGTCCTGGAAAACCCGCCCGCCGCTCCCGGCCGAACCATCGTCGCAGTCCCCAGCCACGCCAGGCTCGATCGCCACCGAGGTGGGTGCCATGGCCACGCTGGCGTGGCCATGTTTTGCCGCGGAGAGGCTTTGTGCGGACATGCTCATGGCTAAGCCATGAGCATGGCACCCCGCTAAAACAGGTTGGTTGGCCGTCAGATGGACGTTCTCCGAGGCGGCGATGAACCGCTCGTCAATGAAAAGCTGCTTGCGATTGGAGACATCAATGGGTTTGCCGCTCATGCGCTCGTCCCTTCCACGATTGCGATTTCTTCTTTCGTCAAACCGTACAGGCGGGCGGCATGGCCATGGCTTAGCCACGTGGCCATGTGTTGCCGCGGAGAGGCAGTCCGCACCCAGCTTCTACAGAACTTTCCGCCAATGCCGTTTCCTAGCTCCCGGAGCGTCTGAAAATAGCCCCGCCTGGAGCGCCAGCGGAAGGCGGGGATGTCGTGCGCCTGGTGTTTGAAGCCCTTTATGGGCGATTGAAGCCTTGGGCCTGCAATGTCTCAATCGCCCCCAAGGGGCTCCGGAAGGTTTCTCCGCATTTTCCCCCCGCCCTTGCTTCGCCGCGGGCGGGGCTATTTTCAATCGCCCTCCGGGCTAACAACCGGCCGAAGACTGGTTCCTGGCTCGCGCGGCCATGCGTTACCGTTGGGTGGCAAAAAACGGACATGCTCATGGCTAAGCCATGAGCATGGCACCCGGCACCCTGACTCATCAGTCCATGCCCACAAGAACCTTATACCGGTCCATTTTTTGTTTATAACTTGCTTCAATTTTGGTAAGCCAATCATCCTTGTAGAAGGATGGAGCGCCAAGCTTCATCAACACTTCAACAGGTATCTCCTTGCTGCGAGTAGCGTCGTACTCAACCCGAATTATATCTCGGTGGAGGTCAATTTCATTGAACACTTCCATATCGTTTAGGTCAATGAGGTGTCCGCCTGTATTCCCGATGTTGATGATCTGGTCGATCTTTTCCCTCACCCTCTTGATGTAATCATTCCCGGCTTCATTAGTTGCCGTAACCTCACGACTGACCGATTCCATCGCTGAGTCAGCCCAATCCCGGTTGAAATACACAGCAGACCCCTGCCGAACAACTCTACTACGATCTATGAGCTTTTGACTAGCGGTCAAAAGATGCAATACCGGACCGTACACCTGGCGAAGGGCATCATCGAGGTACTTAATTTCAGACGCCCGTCGGGCTGCGCGCGATTGGGCCCAAATGGAGATAATTGTGGCAATCAGCCCACCGCCAAAGAACCCAGCCAACAAGGTCATGACTTCCTTAGGCGTCATCTTCCGTTCGCCCCCTCCACGATTGCGATTTCTTCCTTCGTCAAACCGTACAGGCCGTAAACCAGCCGGTCGATTTCCGCATCCGTCGCCTCTATCTGTCGCTGTATCGCCACGCGCTGGGCCTCGCCCTTGGCCGAAGCAAGCTGCTTGTGCATCGCCAACATCGAATCGACCAGCTTTACCATGCGGTCGTGGGCGGCCCCCTCCGTGTCTTTCTTGTGGTCAATCCTCCGAATAGGGAGTTGGTCAAGATGAACCTTCTTGACCTGCGCAATGCTATCCTTATTTGTCAAACAAGCGGTCTTGTAGTACCAGCCGATCAACTTGGAATTGAGAATGCCGAGAAGGTACATCGGCGAAAGGGGGTCAACATAATCGAAAAGAAAGTAAAGTGATTGTTCTGGAAATATACCGCTATCGTCATATGTGGCTATTATTGAAGTTCCAGTTTTCCGAAGTAGAACCTTTGGCCTTGCGCCCAGCTTGCTCTTGTCGGTGGTGCGCCCCGTTATGTTCTCTCGTCTGAAGTCAAACCAGTATTGTTTACGTACGCAATAGCGACCAATACTGTCTCCCTTGAAAGTTGGTATCTGCCTTCTATTCTGTTGACGTTCCATAACCAATTCAGACTTACCTCCGTAACCAGAAGTTGTCTTACACCAATTGGAAAGAGGGATTACTAACGGTCCGGAGGTAATTTTGTGGGCCAGTTTCATTTGCTCCGAATCAGCAAAGTAAGCCCATTCATGCCCTTCGGCATCCATGAAGTCCTTTTGCCGTATCTCGACTGGAGCTTTCCCGTATTCTGACACGTCAATCTTGTCACTGTCACAATATAGCCCACGCTCTAGTACGAAAACCAGTGTGTCGACGGTCACTCCTGGGAACGGCATCTTATAGACAAGAGACATGATCTTGAAGGATTCAAGAATATGTTTGCGCAACGCAATGAACTGTCGGTTAAAACCAAGACGGTCCGGCACAATGTACCCGAATCGTCCCCCGATGGTCACAATATTGGTTCCTTTTGCTACAAAGTACTCGTACATGTTAGGCATATACGTGTTGCCACGATAGGCCCGTATGAGATACTCCATTTCTTGCTTCGGACAAATATCATTACCAAATCGCCCTGTGATTGAAACCCATGGCGGGTTTCCGATGATGCAATTGAACCCTCCGGTCTTCATGGCGGCGGGGAATTCGCGTTTCCAGTCGAAGGCGTTGACGCGGGCGAATTCCTGGGCGTCGGGGATCAGCTTGCCGGTAAAGTAGTCCGGGCCGATGAGGGAATTGCCGCACTTGATGTTTTCGGCGAGGTTCGGCAGCGCCCGCTCGTGGAAAAGCCTCATGGTGTCGCCGACAGTCTCGGCCGACTCGCCTTCCAGCACCTTCAGCAGCAGCGACAGCTTGGACACTTCCACGGCCTGGGGATCGATATCCACGCCGAAAACGTGCGAGGTGAGAATCCGCTTCTTCTCCGCGATGGTCAGCCGCCAGTCGCCCTCGCGTGCGGCGTAAACGGCCTTGGGGAAGGCTTCCGGGCCGTGGTCGATGTACCATTTCAGGCAATGGTCCAGAAGGCACTGGTATGCCCCCAGGAGGAAAGACCCGCTCCCGCAAGCCATGTCCAGGACGCGGAAGGGCTGTTTCGCATCTTTGGAAGCCCCCGGCATGGCCGGGGGAATCTTCCTCGTTTTCCCCTCGCGGCGCGAGGGGCTTCCCGCCAATTGCGCGGGGCTTTTGCCCTCGATCTGGCGAGCCACGGTCTGGCGGACGATGTAATCGACGATGTATGCGGGCGTGTAATACACGCCGCCGGCCTTGCGGACCTCGGGCTTTTCCTCGATCTTCGCCTGGTGTCCTGCCGTCAGCCGAATGACCTTGCCCAGGAACCGCTCGTAGACCGTGCCCAGGATTTCGACGGGCAGAACCTTGAATTCGTACGGCGAACCGTGGGCGAAGTACAGGCTTTGAATGATCGGCTTGAAAACCTTGTCATCGACGTCAAGGCGCGGCGTGATCGTGTCGGGGGCTTCGGATACGTCGGCTTCCTTCTGAAAATGGAACAGGCCGGAGTTGTACCTGTCATCGGCCTTGCGACATAGTTCGCCCATGAAACGCCCGTAGATGTCCGGGCGCTCGCACAACGTCAGAAGCTGTTCGCGGGGTTCAAGGCCCCGATCCTCGGCCATGCGAAGGAATACAACGCGGTCGATGGTGAGCTGAACCGCGCGGTTCAACTCGTCGCCGGACAGCCGGTGGTTGCGAATGGCGATATTGCGGGCGAGTTCGTCGCGCCAGCCCTCCAGTTCCTTGAGGAACTCCACGTCCACCTCGGACGTGCCGCGCTTGCGCTTGGACGCGGCGTATTGGTCGAAAGCCCCGGTCCAAACCGCCTCATGCGAGAAAATATCCCACAGTTCGCGCCAGCGGTCGGGGTATTCGTCGAAGCGATAATAGAGAATCCGGGCATGGCTCGCCTTGTCGCCGGGGCGCGGCCGCATGGCGCAATCGTACACGCCCATTTCCTCAAAGTCGGTCAGGATGGAAACCGCGACCTTGGCGCTCCATCCGTACCGCCGCAATTGGTAGGCCGGGGCGGGATCGGCGAGGAGGTTCACGCCGCACTTCTTGGCTTCGGTGTAAAACTTCGGCAACGTGCCGACGCGGAAGGTGTAGTCGGGCGCCTTCTGCTGGCCTTCCACGTCCAGGCTGTCCTCGACCACGACTTCGCAGTATTGCGGGGCCACGCGGGCGGCATTGCCGACGTCCCAGCCCAGCGCGCGGAAAAACGGGTCGATCAGGTTCTGGCGGACATGGGCTTCCTTGACTCCGGGGGCAATAAATGCCTGCCGGTTAGTGGCGAAGTAATCGCACAGGGCGGCGACTTCATCCTTGCCTTGCTCGAAGGTCTTGTTCATGGCGGCCCCCAGGCAGCGCTATCGGACTTGCCCCCGTCGGGCGATATCTCGGCCGTGGCCGTGTTCTTCGGTTTCCCGGGCATGGGGGAAGGTTACTCCGTTTGACCCCTGCCGTCAATTCACCGACGGGCGCGACGCTGTTGCACTCCCACCTGGCCGGAGAAGGCCCCAAAGACCACAACCGCCCGTAACCTTTTGGGCTTTAGGCGGTTGTCTCACTGCGCCGCTCAGGACTTGAACCTGAGACCCGCTGATTAAGAGTCAGCTGCTCTACCAACTGAGCTAGCGGCGCGGGTGAAGCTTTTCCACGTCACGTATTCTACCCATCTCGGCCGGGCCGAAGTGAACGGGTATGGCAATGTAGCAACCACGCGGTCGGCGTCAAGGAGAAAGCCCCTCCATCACGGAATGGCAGGCCGTCGATACCGAGAGATGTCGAGAGATTGACCGTTCGACCGAGCCGGGAGCAATCCGGGATCGCCTGCTACGGTTTCACCGCCTCCAAGAGAAGTTTGAGGTTGGTACTGAACCTGGAATGGGGATCGCCGGACGCTTCCGAGCCCCAATTAGCATGCGCGGCCACCAGAAGGTTGCGGCTGGGGATCATGACCATGTAATGACCGCCATAGCCCAGGGCCGCGAACGTGTCCGGCGGCGCGGTGGGCCAGTACAGGCCGCCCGTCTTGGGCATGGGGGCATTGAACCACCAGTTGAATCCGTATAACCCCGGGCCAGGTTCCCACTGGTTATTGCCCCCACCGTAGCTGTTGACCCCGAGATATTCGTCCGGATCGTTCCTCTCGGCTACGGGGAGATTCGCGGGCACATGGGGCTTCAGGTACCGCTCGAAGAAATCCCGCCTCAGCACTCCCCGGCCGTTCCAGTCGCCATGATGCATCCACAGCCAACCAATACGGGCAAAATCCCGAGGAGAAGTCACCACCTTCATGTTCGTCCCGAATACGTCTCCATCCTCAAGCTGCAAGTCCTTCAGCAGACGGCCGGCCGGTTCATTCAGCCCCTTTCCGCCAAAGACGCGGTCCAGCGTCAAGGCATACAACTGGATGGCGAAGTCGTTATACCCCCAGGCCGCACCGGGCGGCTCATTCAGCGTGTACCCGCTGACCATGTTGGCCAGGTGGGCAAAGGTCATGGGCTTGTCCTTGGCCGACATTTTCCAGCCCCAGTCGCCCACCCGGTCGTCCACGCTCTTGAGTCGGCCTTCCTGTATGGCGAAAAACAGCATCGTGCTCAGCATCGGTTTGGACGCGGACCGCCAGTCGGTCTTTTGGGACGGGGCGCCCCAGCTTGCCACCATGAAACCATCCTTGATCACGCAGCCGCAGCTTTCGCCGTCTTTGGTGGGGCCACGTCTGGATTCCTCGGCCGGCGTACTCAGCCTCGAGATAAAGGCTTGGAGTTTCTCCGGGTCCAATCCGGCCTCGCCAGGCGGTTTCTTCTCCCATGTCCTACCGGGGAAATGAGCCGCAGGTTCAGCGGCCGAGGAGAAACCGCCAACCATCAGTAAGACCACTCCCGCCAGTAATGCCATCAACAGGCCGGCGGATCCGACGTTGTAGATTTGGATGATGTTGCGAAGCCCATTCATGTTCTTATTCCAACAAAAGGACACACCGGTTGCCAGCACCACGAAGATCACATTTTGGCCAAGGCCAGCGTCTCGGCGATGACCACCTCATTGGCGTCACGGGCGATGGGCGTCAGGAGGTCGGGGAAGCAACGATGCGATTCCACCGGGCCGTAACCGCCTTGGCGCCAGGCCCATTCCGGATAGATGTATCCATACAGGCCGTTGGCGTAGCCGACGAAGATCGTTTGCCTCGGCCGCAAGGACTCCCTGACAGCGGCGGCGACATCGCCGTAGGTCTCGAAGGGCATGGCCACGAAACGCAGGTCACCGATGGCCGCCACGGTCAATCGGGCCTGGATTGTCGTGGGGGCAGTTCCGCTGATCAGCGCCTTCTTCTGCTCGGCCAGGCGATCCAGCGTGATGGAAGCCCAGGACCGCGCGGCGTGGTCGCCCTTTGCGGAGGTATCTTGAAGCATCGCCAAGTGCTTGGCCTCATTGGCGGTGATTACCTCCATCGACGGCAGGGGCGCCAACGGAATGGCTGTTTCCCTGGAAACCACGGAAAGCGGAAGGTCGGACAACCAAGCCGCGCCGCGCAGCGCCTCGACGGCATGTCCGGCCAGCACTGTTCCGATACGCTCGACTTCGGCGAACAGGTCAGGATAGATGCCTCGTTGCCTGGCCGCGATCGGATCGACGTCGCCGCAGGAACCCTGCAAATACATCGCCACGCCTCCGCGCAGCCTGCCCAGACGGGCCGCCACCGCACCGGGAAAATCGGCTGATATCTGAAGGTTCTCGGCCCCCAGGACTACCGCGTGGGTGTGGTAGTTGACCAAGGTAGCGATGGGGGAACCATCGGCGGCGTCAATGGCGACGACCCCCAGTTCCTCCTGAAAAGGCCGCTTGGGATCCTGGCGGTTGTAGCCGATGCCTCCGACGGTGGCGAAGGCATGGGCCAGCCGCGCCGGGACGATCCTGCCCGCCAGTCCGGCGACGAGGTCCACGATGCGTTGCTGCGCCTCCGCCAGCCAGACGGGGTCCACCCTGCCCATCACGCCGGAAAGCTCCATGGACGCTGGTCCGGAATGGGTGTGCGTGCAGCAGATCAGGACATGGTCGGCCGGTATCGCCGAGGCCGCGGCGATGCGGTTCCGCAACGCCGAATCCGTCCGGGGCGTAAAACCGATCAGGTCGCAGGAGACTATCGCCAGTCGCGTGGCGCCGTCGTCCAACAGAACCGCCCTGGCCATGATGGGATCATGCATGCCTGTCGATGGATCCACCCTTTGGGCATAGCCGGCCAGCCAGACGCCCACCGGAGGCGCCAGGTCCACCTCTCCCGCGGCGGCTTTCAGTGCCATGTGCTTCCCGTCATTGGGTTGGTTTGGAGACCTTCCGCACGGCCTCGACGATCTGCCTCATGCGGGCGGGGGCGGCCAGCAGGACCGATTGGCCCAGCCAGACCGTATCCCGGCAGACCTGCTCGCAGACGGGGCAGTTCACACGGCTGTAATCCACGTGTTGTGCGACGAATGGCGCCAGCGAGGGCGTCATGCCGCGGCTGCTCTTGAAAAAACCATACTGATACAGCGGCAGGGTGTATCCCTCACTGGTGGGCACGCCTTCCTGCCGCAACAACTGGAGGAACAACTGGCGGGTCATGCCCAGCTTGGCCTCGTCGATGCGGAAGCAGTACAGGTGGTAGCCGCGGCGGGTCATGCGCTTGTCGCCCTTGAGCGTGACGATGCCGGGAATCCTGGAAAGACCCTTGTCGAGAATCTTGGCGTTGGCCTGGCGCGTGAGGGTTTGCTTCTCCAGCCGCGGCAACTGCGCCAGCAGGATGGCCGCCTGGAACTCCGTCAGCCGCCAGTTGGTTCCCAGGACGTCGTGCTGGTACCAGGCGGAGTTCTTGGTGCGTCCGCAGTTGGTGCGGGCGCGGATGGCGTCGGCGAGTTTCTCGTCGTCGGTCAGGACGATGCCCCCCTCGGCGCTGGTGATGTTCTTGGAGAACTGGAAGCTGAAGGCCCCGCAGTCGCCCAGGGCGCCGGTGCCCCTTCGCTTCCAGCGGCTGCCCCAGGAGTGGCAGGCGTCCTCCAGGATCATCAGCTTGTGCTCGCGGGAGATGGCGGTGAGGCGGTCCATGTCGGCGACGTACCCGGCCAGGTGGACGGGCATGATGATCTTGGTGCGCGGGGTGATCTTGCGCTCCACGTCGTCGGGGTCGATGCACAGCGTGTCGGGCAGGACGTCGGCGAAGACGGGGATGGCGTTGGCCATGACGACCGCCGACGCCGAGGCCATGAAGGTGTAGGGCGGAAGGATCACCTCGTCGCCGGCCTGGATGCCCATGCCCAGCATCGCCGCCGACAGCGCCATCGACCCGCTGTTGGCCAGCACGCCGTACTTGGCGCCCTGGAAGGCGGCGAACTTCTCCTCGAACTCCCTGCACTTAGGCCCAAACCACCACTTGCCGGACTCCAGGACCTCCAGCAAGGCTTTCCGCTCTGCCGCCCCGTGAATCGGCCAGGCGGGCCATGCGGGTTTCCTGGCGGTTGCGGCGGGCTTGGAGGAAGCGGCCTTCGCGCGAATTCGTTTGGCTGCCATCGGGAACTCCTCAATGGTTTTTCTCATCGTGCAGTAAAAATCATCGTTCCGCGATGTGCATTTTACCACCGCGGAGGGGCGAGTAAAGGCCAACACAACGACCACCGCGGCATCGTCGCGGCAGAAACTATCGGGCTTCTTGGACTTCTGCTTTCCAGGTGAGGATGCAGGCATCGCCCGGATCGAGTTGGGTCTCCAGTGAAGGCCCGGCAAGAGGCTTCACCGAACCGTCCTTGGCAACCCGGCCCATCGTGGTCTTGGGGTCCCACGCCAGGGACAAGGGCGAAAAACCGTAGGGATCCTGGTTGACGATCACCAGGAATCGGCGGTCTCCCTTGGACAGCAGGGAGACGACGGCCTTTTTGCTTCCGACGTCCATGCGTTGGATGGGCGCCATGGGCTTGTAGGGCCTGACGCCGAACGGGGCCGATCCGCCGACGTATCGAATCGTTTCCACCTTGGAACCGACGAACACCCCCGCCTGGGCTTGCATCTCCCTATTGAGTTGCCGAACCATGTCGTAGGTCGGCGTCCGCCGGCCTTCAACGTCGATTGGCCCGGCCTTGACGTAATCGGGCGGGGGAGCCTTCCATGTCCAATACATGAAGTACTCAATGCCCGTCGCCCCATAGGCTAAGTTTGTGTACACCTGAACCCGCAAGCCGCCCAAAGTCGGTATGGGCATGAAACTCCCATCATTGGGGTCGGGCGTCTTGCCCCAACCCACGGAGGCGATGAAGATCCACAAGGGCTTGTGGAACACGCGGGCGGCGCTGGCGACAATGTCCAGGCTGCCACCGTACCAGTTGGATTCGACGCCCGCCTGCTTGACCGGATAACAATCATAGGACAACACCTCCACGGGGACTTCGCGGAGGAACCGATAGACGTACTCGGCGTAGTTCTCCACCCCCATCTGCTCGGGGGTGCAACTGGGAAACAGGTTGATCCAGCAGATCCGGTTAGGGTCGGCATCCACCTGGCGAATCCGGCGGATCGTCTCAGCCAGCTTGGGGAAATCCTCTGCCGATGGTTCATCCCTGACGAAATACCCACCCAAGGCCGGATGGTCCTTCAGCGCGGCGGCGAGTTCTTCAAAGGATATGCCTCCGTCGGCCAGCAGCAGCTTCACCCCAGCCGCCTGGGCGGCCTCCAGCACGGCCCGCGCCTGCGGGACCGAACCGACCGTGGTCAGCCCGTGGGTGAAACCGGCTTCGGCAAACTCCTTAAAGCGGTCCGGGGTGGCATCGGCGCCGCTGGGCGCTCCCCAGGCCAGGATCACCAGCGGGCCGGAGGGTGGCAGCGACAAGTTCGCCATCGGCTGGGTTTGGGAGGCGGGCTCCCCCGCGGCGATCAAAGATGTAACCACAAGACACAACGGCACCAGTCCGACCAAAATTTCTTTGCGTGATTTCATGTAACTCTCCTGTTGTTGCCCCCCCTTTTCCGGCAACGAGCCGGTGGCGGGGTATAGTATGAGTGACGTTGGCAGGGAAATAATCTCGCACAAACTTTAAAATTTTTTGATGTCAGCTCGTCGCGGCAAGAACCGGGGGAGGAACCGACCTGACGGTTCATCCGGCGGATTGGCCGGCGGGCCTTGAAACTCACCGATCTTGGGGGTAGTCAAGATACCGTCGCCGCGGGCGCCACCCATACGAAAGCGCTGGAATAATGAACGTTATCCTCCGTCCCAGGAAATACTTGAAGGCATTCGCCCAACCGCTCAAGGGTTTCCGACCCGACTTGCCTCGCCAGGAAGACCGTCCCCCCAGGCCCTGGGACACCCGATACATCAGGCTGGTCCGCCAATACATCCCTTGGAACCGCATCGAGCGACACGCCGGCAACGGCCCCGATGCCATCCGCGATTATTGCAACCGGCAATGGGACTCCCTTGCGGCCCGCAACATCAAGGTCATCCCACGAGTCTTCCTTCATTGGCCCCCCGACGGGAACTATTGGCCGGGCGATCTGGAGACGGACGACTTTTCCAGCCCCCGGTTCCTGGACCGATTGGCCGGGCTGATCCATAAGCTGGGGGTGGCGTGGGACGACGATCCGCGCGTGGCTTACGTCGAGACTGGCCTGATCGGACGATGGGGGGAACAACATCACCCCTCCCCGTCGCAACAGGTGACGAAGGTTCTGGGGGATGCGCACATCGCGGCGTTTCGAAACAAGTTGCTGATGAACCGCTATCCCTGGGAGTTTCAGGAGTATCCCTTCGGCACGCATTGGGACTCCTGGGGCACGCACAAGGACACCGCCAGGATGGTGGCGGAACTGGAATCTCCCCGTCTGGCTGGGCGGTGGAAGACAGCCGTGCGAGGCGGGGAGATTTCCTACGACTTCGGCCAACCACCCGGGGCAAATCCCAACGACACGATGACCGACGAGGGTCACGTCGCCTGGGTGGAATGCGTCATACGCCGGCTGCACTGGAACCACTTGGGTTGGGTCGCCCGGTACGACCCGGGCCTCCTCCAGGCCGTCGCCAACGCGGGGCGATTACAGCAGGCTTTCGGCCATCGCTTCGTCATCGACGAGGTCCGCTATCCCGCTTCTGTCGCTCCGGGCAGCGAGTTTGAAGTCGCCTTTGCGGTTCGCAACGTCGGTTCCAGCCCGTTCTACTACGATTGGCCTGTGGAATTGAGTCTGCTGGACCCGCGGACAAGGACGCCCCTGTGGCGGGCGAACTTTCCGAGCGCCGACATCCGCCGCTGGCTACCGGGTGACCGCTGGGGACGATGGGGCGCGTGGGATGAAACCGCCCATCGATACGTTGCCGACGACGGCCCGGAAGGCTACGCCAATCCCCCGCCGCAATGCGAGGTTCGAGGGGGCTTTCACTCGCCGCATGGCCTGCCGGCCGGGGCATACATCCTGGCCTTGGCGATCCTCGATCCCGCCGGAGGACTCCCTTCCTGCCGCTTCGCCAACGCCAACTACTTCAACGGTGGCCGGCACCCCATCGGAAGGATCGGCCTGGGTGGCGCCCTCGAAGCGGCCGAGTTGGAAGAGCGGGAATTCGACGACCTTGCCTCCGACGCCTCCCTGTGCTATCGGGCCTGACGCCCCTCGCGCGAAAAAATGCCCGCCAGGGCGGGCAAGGGTGGATGATGGGGCTCGAACCCACGACCCCCTGGACCACAACCAGGTGCTCTAACCAACTGAGCTACACCCACCATGCGGACCGGAAGACCGGCTAGGTGAACACTAGCAATTCCCCCCTTCCCTGTCAACGGCGGCACGGCGCGCTTTACCGCAGCTCCTGCAAGCCCAGGACGATCAGCAGCGCCCCCAGGGCCAGGGGGGCGATGACCAAGGCCAGGAAATACAGGTAGAGGAACATCCGATCGGTCTTGGAGCCTCCGCGGCGGTCATAGACGGCCGAGTCGAACCAGCCGCTCTTTCCGCCCACCCAACCGATGAGCATAAGCACGCCCAGGAGCATCGAGGCGACACCGCAGGCTATCAGCACCGCGCCCATCATGAACGTGTATCCCGACCGAAATGACCGACGAAGGCGGAGTCTAATGCCACCAAGACGCCTCAGGCAATGGTCAATCTCTCGATGCGGCGAGGGGACGGCGGCGTGGATGGATCAGGCCGCGGTCGCGGGCCGGCGCCGCCGACCCGTCACCGCGTTCTCGCGGGCGGTGACAATCGCCTGGTGCAGTTCGTCCATCGTGAAGACGGGCTTCAGAAGCAACTCGTCCCCGCCCTTCTGCCAGACCCGCCAGGCGCGATCAAAGCGCGCCATGTGCTCCGTCAGCAGGATCGGAGGTCGCGGACTCATCGCCATCAGGGATTCGATCAGCCCCCGCTGGGCCAGTTCCGCCGACAAGATCACCAAGTCGGGCTGCCAGCCGGACGCATGCGCAAGCACGGCCGTGGGACGGTTCTCGCATACCACCAGGTGCGCGTGGGATTCCAGGAACGAAGTCGCCTTCCGGGCGAAACGCCAATCCGGGTCCGCAATCAACACTTTCATGGATCGAATGCTCCTTGACTGTCCGCCCCCTTTCGCGGCGAGGCGACTGTCTATCCATCGGCGCGTCGTGGGACCGACATAAACAACACAACAGTGGCCCATAACGTCGCGCGAAGACCAGGCCGCCGGCGGCAGTCCCGCCCGACCCGCGGCATGTCGATATGGCGCTTGACGCCGCCAGGCCCTTGGACTATCCCACAGGGTCATGGAACCTCGTATCACCGGTAGAAAGAACGTCCTCCAAACCCCCTACTTCTCCCTGGTGGCCAAGACCGTTGCAGGCCATCGGGACGACGACCCCTTCTACGCCATCGAGGCCTGCGACTATCTCACCGTCGTTGCCGTCACGGAAAACGATGAACTGCTGCTGGTCCGCCAATACCGCCCCGCCGTGGAGGACTTCTGCCTGGAACTGCCCGCCGGAACACTGGATGAGGGCGAGTCCCCCGTCGAAGCAGCCAGGAGGGAACTGTTGGAGGAAACCGGTTATCTGGCCGATGAAATCCGGGAACTGGGATGCCTGATCCCCGATTCGGCCAGGCTGGCCAACCGGATGTGGTGCTTTTTCGCCCCCCGGGTCCGGGCGGTGGCGAACCATCCCAGGGAAAAGGGCATCGAACTGGTGGTCGTCCCGCGCGATCGGTGGCTGGAGACGCTCCGCCCACCGGCCTTGCGGCACGCCCTGCATCTGGGCGCCCTTTACCTGGCCGTAAGCTCCGGCGAGCTGACGCTGACGTCGCGATAGTCCTTGTGATTTTCGGAATAGAGCCATGAACGCCGCCAAGGAAGAATTCCGAGCCGATCTGTGCGTCGTGGGAGGCGCCGGACACGTGGGCCTGCCGCTGGCGATCGTCTTCGCCTCCAAGGGCCTGAGGGTGATGATCCACGACGTCAACGCCGCCGCCTGGGAGACCATACGCGCGGGAAAGATGCCCTTCATGGAGGCCGGCGCCGAACCGCTGCTGAAAGACATCCTGGCCAAGGGCCGGCTGGCGTTCTCCAGCGATCCTTCGGCGCTGCAAGGCGTGCCCAAGGTCATCATCACCATCGGCACGCCGCTGGATGAGTACTTCAACCCGGTATTCAAGGGTTTTCAGCAGTTCCTCGACGCCTCGGCGCCCCACATGGACCAGACGCGCCTCATCGTCCTGCGGTCCACCGTCGCCCCGGGCACCACGGAATGGTTGCAGCGGGAACTCCTCCGTCGCGGACTGAAGGCCCAACTGGCCTTCTGCCCCGAGCGCATCGTCCAGGGCTTCGCCGTCCAGGAATTGCAGGAACTGCCCCAGATCGTCAGCGGCACCACCGACCAGGCCGCGCGCGAGGCGGCCGAGCTGTTCCGGCTCATCACGCGGGAGGTCATCCACGTCTCCCCGGTGGAGGCCGAGTTCGCCAAGATCTTCTGCAATGTCTACCGCTACGTGCAGTTCGCCATCGCCAACCAGTTCTACATGGTCGCCGACGCGGCGGGGGTGGACTACAGCCACATCCTGGAGGCCTGCAAGCGCCATTACCCGCGTTTACAGGACATGCCCGGGGCGGGTTTCGCCGCCGGTCCCTGCCTGCTAAAGGACACCATGACCCTGGTGGCCTTCGCCCGCAACCAGTTCAGCCTGGGCCACGCGGCCATGATGGTCAACGAGGGGCTGGTGCTGTATCTGGTCGAGAAGATGGCCAAGGAATACGACCTGCCCAACATGACCGTGGGGCTGCTGGGCATGGCCTTCAAGGGCGAAAGCGACGACACGCGCGCTTCGCTGAGCTACAAGCTCAAGAAGTTCCTCACGATCCGCGCGCGGCGGATCCTGACGGCCGACCCGTACGTGACCACCGACCCGGACATCCTCCCCGTCGAGCGTGTCATCGCCGACAGCGACGTGCTGGTCCTCTGCACGCCCCACAAGCAGTACCGCAACCTGGACCTGCGAGGCAAACCGCTGGTGGATGTCTGGAGCGCGCATCGGAAGGGCTGAGACGGAGAACGCCCAGAGACAACGGGAGAGCACATTGGCCGCGAGACGTTCCTATCTGGTCACCGGGGGCACGGGTTTCCTGGGCAACGCCCTGGTGCGCCGGCTGGTGGGGCGGGGCCATTCCGTGCGCGTCCTGGACAACAACTACCGCGGCCGAAGCGACCGCCTGGCGGATGTGCGGGACCAGGTGGAGTTCATCGAGGCGGACATCCGCGACGCCTCGGTCGTCGAGCGGGCCGTGGCGGGCGTGGACGTCGTGGCGCACCTGGCGTTCATCAACGGCACGCGGTGGTTCTACTCGCACCCGGAACTCGTGCTGGACGTGGGCGTCCGCGGCATGCTCAACGTGCTGGACGCCTGCATGAAACACGGCGTGGGGGAACTGATCCTGGCCTCCAGCTCCGAGGTCTACCAGACCCCGCCCCGCGTGCCCACCGACGAGACCGTGCCGCTGACGATCCCCGACCCGCACAATCCGCGGTATTCCTACGCCTCGGGCAAGCTCATCAGCGAGATGCTGGCCATCAACTTCGGGCGGAAGCATTTCCGCCGCGTGGTGATCTTCCGCCCGCACAACGTCTACGGTCCGGACATGGGCTTCGAGCACGTCATACCGCAGTTCGTGCTTCGGATGAAGAAGCTCTGCTCCCAGCAGAGCGACCCCGCCCAGCCGATTGCCTTCCCCATCCAGGGAACGGGCAAGGACAGTCGATCGTTCATATTCATCGAGGACTTCATCGACGGCCTGTCGTTGGTGATGGACTCCGGCGAGCACCTGGGCATCTACCACATCGGCACCGGCGAGGAAGTGTCCATCGCAAGGGTGGCGGAGATGGTGGGCGAGTATTTTCATCGAAAGGTCGTCATCCAGCCCGGCCCGCCGGCCGAGGGCGGAACGCCGCGGCGGTGCCCGGATATCTCGCGGGTCGCCGCACTGGGCTTCAAGCCCCGCTACAACCTAGCCGCGGGATTGGCCGTCACGGCGCGATGGTACGACGAGAACTCCGCCATGGCCCCGGAAGGCTCCTTCTGAGCGACTATCGCCACAGGGCTTTTCAAAGACACGGCTCGCAACCGGGCGTCGCGGTTATAATGCCAAAGCACGAGGAAACCGCTGGCGGTTTTATGCGGATGCAAGGCACTTTGAGGTTTCGGAGAAACGGTGAGTTATGGCCAAAGTCGAGTTAGCCGCCGGCAGCGGTTCCAGCGTCCTGGTCCGTCGCTGCCAAATCTGCGACAACGAATCGCTTCGCTCGGTTTTTTTCCTGGGTTATCTGCCGCCGGTCAACCGGATGCACGCCATCGGGCAACGCCCCTTTGAGGAGGGCTTCTTCCCGGCTGAGTGGCTGTTCTGCCCGCGATGCCAACTGGTCCAGCTTGGACTGATCGTGGATAAAAACGTGCTCTTTCCGCCGGAGTATCCCTACTCCAGCGGCACGACAAAGATCCTGCGGGAGAACTTCGCCGAGATGTACCGGGAGGTGCAATCGCTCTTCCCGCTCCGCAAGCACGACCTAGTGGTGGACGTGGGATCCAACGACGGGACGCTGCTGAGCAACTTCCGCGACGGCGGGCATCGCGTCCACGGGATCGAGCCGACCGACATGGGCCGGCTGGCCAACCAGCGCGGCATCCCCACCACCATCGCCTTCATGGGCCGGGACGTCGCCCAGCAGGTCCGCGGCGCCCACGGGCCTGCCGCCGTCGTGACGGCCACCAACGTCTTCGCCCACATGGAGGACATCCATGAGGTCATCGAGAGCATCCTCCTGCTGCTGGCGGAGGATGGGCTGTTCATCTCCGAGTCCCACTACCTCATGAGCCTGCTGGAGACGGTGCAATACGACACGATCTATCACGAACACCTCCGCCACTACAATCTCATCAGCCTTCAGTACCTGCTGAACCTCCACGGGCTGGAGGTGGTCCACGCCCGGCGGATTCCCACCCACGGAGGGTCGATCCGCGTCTACGCCGCTCGTCGCGGGCGGCGGAAGGTCCAGCCGTCGGTGGCGGCGATGCTGGCCGAGGAAGCCCTCGCCAATCTGGACGAAAAGGCCCTGGAGGAGTTCCGCCGCAATGTGTTCCGCTCCAAGATGGAACTGCTGGCCCTGCTGGCGGACATCAAGGCCATGGACCATCGCGTCTTTGGAATCAGCGCCCCGTCCCGCGCCAGCACGTTGATTACCTATGTCGGGCTGGACGATGGCATCCTCGACTGCGTCGTGGAGATCAAAGGCTCACACAAGATCGGCAAGTACATGCCCGGAACGATGATCCCGGTGCTGGAGGAGTCCAGGCTCTTCAGCGATCAGCCGGAATACGCGCTGCTGCTGAGCTGGCATATCGCCGAGGAGTTGATCCCCAAGCTGCGGGACAAGGGCTTCCGCGGAAAGTTCATCATCCCCCTGCCGCGACCTCGCGTGGTCGAGTAGGAGACCGACAGCGGCGGACATGACCCGGCGACTTGACATCATCATCCCCGTCTACAACGAAGGCCGGGGTATCTGGCCGGTCCTGGATGCCCTGCGGCGCGACGTCCAAACGCCCTTTCGCGTCCTGCTGTGTTACGACTTCGAGGAAGACTCCACGCTCCAGGCCCTCAAGGAATACCCCCAGGCCTCGCAGATGACTCTACTGGCGGTGAGGAACCACTCGCGCGGGCCTCACGCCGCCGTGATGGCGGGAATGCGATTCAGCGACGCCCCGGCCATACTGGTCTACCCCGGTGACGACGACTACAACGCCGCCATCGTCGACCGGATGTACAAGCTCTTCGAGCAGGGCTGCGACATCGTTGCCGCCAGCAGGTTTATCAAGGGCGGCTGCATGGTGGGCTGCCGCTGGCGGAAGGCCTTCCTGGTGCGAAGTTCCGCCGCCGCCCTGTACCACGTGGCCAGGCTTCCAACCCACGATCCCTCCAATGGCTTTCGCCTGTTCTCGCGGAGAGTGGCCAGGGAGATACCCGTGGAATCCTCCGCGGGCTTCACCTACAGCCTGGAACTGCTGGTCAAGTGCCACCGTCTCGGATGGAAGGTCGCCGAGGTGCCGGCGAAATGGTACGAGCGGAAGGCGGGGGCAAGCCGTTTTCGGATACTCAAGTGGCTGCCGGCATACCTGCGATGGTTCCTCTACGCCTTCGCCACGACCTATTTGCGTCGCAGGTTCGTGGCGGGCGGGCCGGCGGGAACGGCGCGCGGCTGACAGAACAACCGGCAGATCAGCAGGCCCATCAGTATCTCGAAGGCCACTACGATCACCGCCACTAACACGACCACCCACGTGTCCCCAACGCCATCGCCCAGGAACGCCAAGCCGGTGACTTTCTTGGCGTACCAACTGGCCGCCGCAGCCGATCCCAAGGCCGGAGTGTCGATCGTCGTGGCTACCAGGCGGCCCTGCTCCACGGACGTGGTGAACAGGGCGTGCTCGAAGTAGTGCTGGAGCAACACCCCGATGAAAAAATCCACCCGAAGTCCCAGCACCGCCGCCCATCGCAGCCAGGCTGGCAGGCGGTACAAGGCCCCGGCAAGGAACGTCAGCCCAAGCAGGATCAGGGGTTGATGGACCACATGCGCCACGCCGAAGGCATCCGGCACCCCATGCGTGGCGATTCCCGCCAGTGAGCAGAAAACGATGAACGCCGCCCAGAACCCTCGCCCCGGCGGCGACCGGCCGGGGGGAGGCACCGCTTTCCTGGCCGGCCTAACCGGGGCAGCCTTCTTCCCGCCCCTCACAAAGGCCGCCACCAGCAGGCCGATCGCCAGCGGACCGGCCAGGAGACCCAAGGCGAAGACCAGGTTGGTCTGGTAGATCAGGAACATGTGTTCCCGCAGGCGGGCCAGGGGGCTGGCCCCACGAACGATGTTCTCGAACCGCGTACCCGCCCGGAAGGTGTGCGGGACGATCGTGTCGACGATGTTCCCGTAGAACATCTCGACATACCCCTCCGCCGTCTGGCCGACCACGCCTTTCACCGTCGTGTTGGATGATAAGGTGTCCTTCAACCCGTAGGCCGCCACGGACCAGGCAAACCAAGTCGCCAGCAGCGCCGCGGCCAGTCCTCCCGCCCATCCCATTTCCCGCCACCGCTCCGGCCGCTTACGCCAGGCGCGCAGCAGGTAGTGCAGGACCAGGAACAGCGCGAACGGTCCGGCTGAGTAATGCGCCAGAATGCCCGCCGCCATGGCCACCGCTGCCGCGATCAGGCGGACCGAGTCCCCCTTGCGCAGCGCGGCCAGGTAGAACCACAAGGACAGGATAATGTAGAAGGCGGCGAAGAGTTTCGTCCAGGAGTAGGTGACGTTCTCCATGAACATCGGGCTTATCGCCAACAGCGCCCCCAGCACGAACAATCGCCGCCGCCCCCGCCGCGCCAGGACGTCCAACAACAGGAAGCAGGGCAGGCACGCCAGCAGGTTGAGGAACGCGAAGATCACCTGGAAAAGCGCGAATTGCGGCGGCCCCAACTGGCCTAGGAAATGCGCGGCGACGGCGTTGGTCATCGGCGGGCGGGCGGGAAGCGTGTAGACGTCCGTGAACAACTTGACCTCCGGCCAATCGCCCAGGAAGAACAGCACCCGTTGATAGTGCTCCAGCCAGTCGCCGCCCCATCCGCCGCCGGAATAGTGGCGAATGAGCATCAGCATCGCCAGCGCCCAGACCCACAGGAACACAAACCACTTCAGCACGCGTTGCACGGCGGGGGCGCGAAACATGCCCAGCAGGTCCCGCCGCGCCGCCACCACCGATGCCAGGCAAACCAGCGACACGGCGTAATGCGCCCAACGGCCAAGATTCAGCAGGTTGGCGACGTGGACCGTCAGATAGATGAACACCAGCGACAGGCCGATGGAACCGCAGAACTTCTCCAGCGGACTCCACCGAAGCCGCCGCAGAAAGTAGAGCCCCGGCCCCACCGAACAGACGCACAGCAGCACCAGCAGGAAGACGATCCGCAATGCCAGCATTATCTCGCGCTGCCCTTCTTTAGCTTCCTTTCCCTGGCCGCACAGTACAGCACCGGCACGATCAACATCGTCAGGATTTGAATGGTCATGCCTCCCAACGATGGAATGGCCATGGGTACCATAATGTCCGACCCCCTCCCGGTGGAAGTGAAAACGGGCAGCAGCGCCAGGATGGTGGTGACCGTGGTCATCAGCGCCGCGCGCAGGCGCCGCCGCCCACCGGTCACCGTCGCGGCGCGGATGTCGGCCACCGTCGCCGGCTGGCTCCGGCGGAAGGACTCGTCCAGATACGTCCCCATGATCACCCCGTCGTCATCGGCCACCCCGAACAGCGCCAGGAAGCCCACCCACACGGCCACGCTGAGGTTGACGGGGCGAACGTGGAACAGTTCCCGCAGGTTGACGCCCAGGAAGGTGAAGTCCAGGAACCACGGTTGTCCGTACAGCCAGATCAGCAGGAACGCCCCCGCCCAGGCCACCAGCACCCCGACGAACACCATCATGGTCGTGCTGACGGAACGGAACTGGAAGTACAGCACGACGAAGATGCTCACCAGCGAGAGGGGAACCAGTACCTGCATTGTCGCGGAGGCGTGAAGCTGGTTTTCGTAGGTCCCCACGAAGCTGATCTCCACCCCCGCGGGGCGAAGAAAGCCACCGGAAGCCTCGGCGTCGGCGATGGCGGCGCGGGCGTTTTCCACCACGTCCACCTCAGACCACACCGCCTGCTTGTCGAACAGCACATAACCGACCAGGGCGGTATCCTCGCTCTTGATCATCTCCGGGCCTCGGACGTAGCGGATCTCCGCCAGTTGCGACAGGGGAACCTGCGCCCCTTCCGCCCCGGCGACCAGGATGCCGCCGATCGCCTCGATGCTGTCGCGGAGTTCCCGCTGGTATCGCACGCGGACGGGGAACCGCCGGCGGCCCTCGACGGTGGTCGTCACCGCCAATCCTCCCACGGCCGCCTCGACGACGTCCTGGAACTGCTGAATCGCCACGCCGTAGCGGGCCAGGGCGGAGCGGTCCGGGACGATCTCCAGGTAGGGCTTGCCCACGATCCGATCGGCCACCACGGTGGAAGGCTCCACGCCGCCGGTCCGGCGGAGGATCTGCTCGACGGCCAGGGCGGTTTTTTCGATGACCTCCAGGTCCGGCCCCTTGATTCGAACGGCCAAAGCGGACCGCGTCCCGCTTTGGAGCATCACCAGCCGCGCGGCGATGGGCTGGAGCTTCGGCGCCGCGGTCGTTCCGGGGATTTGCGTGGCCGCCAGAATCTCTTTCCAGATGTCATCGGCGCTGCGAATACCGGACCGCCACTGGCGGAACGGTTCGCCATCAGGATCGGGAATCAACCGGCCGGCGGCATCGCGGAGGAACGCCCCGGCGGACTTGTCATAGGCGAAGGCCAGCCTCTTTCCCGAGGAGTCGGTGATGTATTCGCTCTTGTAATTCACCACCGTCTCGATCATGCCGATGGGCGCGGGGTCCAGCGCCGACTCCACCCGGCCGATTTTGCCCACCACCGATTCGACCTCATGGATGCCCTCCATCGCCTGGTTCTGCTTGTGCAGGATGTCCAGCGCCTCGCCGATGGAGGCGTGGGCCATCGTGGTGGGCATGAACAGGAAGGAGCCTTCCTCCAGCGGTGGCATGAACTCGCGCCCCAGACCCGGGAAAGCGTGGCTGGCGCGGACCCAGAACGTCGTGGACCGCGCAACGTCCTTCCGGATGCCGACGGCCTGTTCGATCCGGGGGATCCAGAAGAACACCCGGTCGAACCCCAGCCAGATGACCGCGCCGCTGACCAGGATCGCCGCCGGGACCGACAGGAACAGGGCCTTGTGGCGCAGGCACCATCGCAGGATGCGGGGGTAGAAATGCTGGAACAACATCACGACCGTCATCAGGGTTCCGATCAATACGGCGACGAAGATCAAATTGCTGCTCAAGCCCCTCTGTGCCCCCAGCGGTTCCCAATCGCCCGTCAACAGCACGATCACCGCCAGCAGCGCGACGATGTTGGCTGCCAGCGGCGCCCAGCGGGTCAATCGGGGCGGGACAAACCCCCGCGCCAGGCCATAGACGCCGAAGACGACCACCGCCAGTCCGATCACCCAGTTTGCCTTCAGCCCCATCGCCACTCCCGCGACAACTACGGCCAGATAAAACACCACGCGCGCCGCGCGGCCCCGGATGCGGCCGGTGAACAGGAGGTGCGCCGCGGGCGGAAGCACCGTCAAGGCCACAATAATCGAGCAGGCCAGGGCGAAGGTCTTGGTGAACGCCAGGGGCTTGAAGAGCTTCCCTTCCGGTCCGGTCATGAAGAAGATCGGCAGGAAGCTGATGATCGTGGTGGCCACCGAGGTGGCCACGGCGCTACCGACCTCGGCGGCGGCGCGGTGGATGACATCCGCGCGGGGCATGTCGGGAGGATCCTCCTTGAGGTGGCGCAGGATGTTGTCGCATACGACGATGCCCATGTCCGACAACGTGCCGATGGCAATGGCGATGCCCGACAGCGACACGATGTTGGCGTCCACGCCGAAGAGCCTCATCGCGATGAAGCAGCCCAGCACCGCCAGCGGCATCACCGAGCTGATCAGCAGGCTGCTCCGCAAGTGCATCACCATGAGCACGATGACGACCACGACCACCAGCGTCTGCTGGTAGAGGGCCTCGTTCAACGTGCCCAGCGTCTCGTGGATCAGAGCGGTACGGTCGTAAAACGGGACGATCGTCACCCGGCTGGTCGTGATCCACGCGGGCCGGCGGTCGGGCGGCGTCCCTTGGAGGAATGCCAGCCACGCCGGCTGGTTCCAACTGCCCTCCACGCGCGCTTCGAAGCCGTTTTGGGCGGCGAAACGTCGAACTTCCTCTTCGGTCACCACCCGCTCGTCGATGACCGCCTTGATCGGAAGCGACGGGGCCAACTCGGCGATGCCACGCTTGACTTCCTTGATGACCTGAAGCGGATTGGCGCCGTACCTCGCCACCACCACGCCGCCGACGGCCTCGGCGCCGCCGCGGTCCAGGGCGCCGCGGCGGGTCTGCGGGCCGAGGGTCGCTTCCGCCACCTGACGGACCAGGACGGGGACACCTTTGTTTACCTTCACCACACTGTCAGCCAGGTCTTTGGCGCTCTTGACGAATCCCACGCCGCGGATGAGGTACTCCACGCGGTTGAGTTCGATAGTCTGGGCGCCCACGTCGATGTTGGAGTTGCGGATCGCCCCGACGAGGTCCTCCATCGTCACCCCGTAGGCCCGCATGGCGTAGGGGTCCGCGTCCACCTGGTATTCCCGCACGAAGCCCCCCACCGATGCGGCCTCGCTGACGCCCTGCGCGGAGCGGAGCTTGGGCCGGACCTGCCAGTCCTGGATCGTGCGCAGCTCCTCCAGGTCCCATCCACCGGTGGGCCGACCGTCGGGGTCGCGGCCTTCCAGGGTGTACCAGAAGATCTGCCCCAGCCCCGTGGCATCAGGTCCAAGGGTCGGACGGACGCCCTCGGGCAGCGTGCCCTCGGGCAGGCTGTTGAGCTTCTCCAGCAGGCGGCTGCGGGTCCAGTAGAACTCCCGGCCTTCCTCGAAGATCACATAGATCGAGGAGAACCCGAACATGGAATTGCAGCGGATGGTCTTGACCCCCGGAACGCCGAGGATCGCGGTGGACAGCGGGTAGGTGACCTGGTCCTCGATGTCCTGCGGCGATCGGCCCGGCCAATCGGTGAAAACGATCTGCTGGTTCTCGCCGATATCCGGGATGGCGTCGACGCCGACGGGGTTGCGCGGCAGGTTGCCCAACTCCCAGTCGAACGGCGCGACGTAGAGGCCGGCGCCCACCAGCAGCACCAGGCCCAGCCCCACCACCAGCTTGTTGTAGATGCAGAAGCCCAACAGCCGGCCGATGAGTGACTGCTGATAGATGGTAGGCGGATAAGGGGACTGGTTCATACCCATATGCCCTTAATGATGATGTGGGGATTCCTGCGGTTGGCCCGGTGCGGGCGAGACTTGAACGGAGGACGGTTGCTGTGCCGCCGGTCCGTGCTGATGGACCGCGCCCGACGGCCCCCCCTGGGGGTTCATCATGCTGGGCTGAGCCTGGATCTGAAGGGCGCTGTCGATCTTGAAGGCGCCTCGGGTCACCACTTTTTGGCCCTCCCGCAATCCGCCCAGGACGATGTAGAAGTCTCCCGCGCGGCGGCCTAGTTCGATCTCCCGGCCCTCATACGTGGGCGTCTCCGCGCCGCCTACCTCCACGTAGACCACCGCGCGTTTCCCCGTCACCAGGGGGGCCGAGGCGGGAATCACCAGGGGCTTGTCGTCGGGGGAAGGCCGGCTTGTGGCAAGGCCCAACGACTCTGCCGTCACCAGCGCCATGCCGCACTTGTCGCAGGAACCAGCGGCGGGCTTGACCACGTCGGGATGCATTGGGCAGATCCATTTGCCCGCCAGCGACGCATCGGCCAGCGGGCCTTGGGCGCCAAGCTCCACTCGCAGATGCGCCTTGACGAACATGCCGGGCTTGAGCCTGCCTTCGGGATTGGCCGCGTTGACCCGCACCTTGACCGTCCGGGTCGCCTCGTCCAGGACGGGGTTGATGAAGGCGACGGTCCCGACGAACATCCTGCCCGGCTGGGAAACGGTGGTGAATTCCACCTTCTGACCGAAGCGGAGGACGCCCAGGTCCGATTCGTAGGTCTCCAGCTCCACCCACACCTCCGAGAGGTCGGCGATGGTGTAGATGGGCGTCCCGGTCTCGACATACGCGCCCTCCACCGCCTGCTTGTCGATGACGACCCCCCCGATGGGCGCATAAATGGTGATCCGGTCGGAGGCCTTTCCGCGAGATTCGATCTCGGCGATCTGGGCGTCGGTCAGGCCCCACAGCCGCAATTTTTCCCGCGACGCCTGGACGGTCGCATCGGCCGAGCTGACGACGATCTGGTCGCCTTCGCGAACCTCTCGCCGGGCCTGGATGGCGCCCAGCAGTTCCGCCTGGGCGGCGATCAGCTCGGGGCTGTAAAGTTCCACGAGATGGTCGCCCTTGTTGACGGCGATGCCCATGTAGTCCACGTACAATCGTTCCAGCCTGCCGGGCACGCGCGCGGTGATGACCGCCAACTTCGTCTCGTCAAAGGCGATCTTGCCCACCATGTCGACTTCCGCGGCGACGGTCCTCCGCTCCACCGGCGACGTCTCGATCTCCATCAGCCTAGCCGCCTCGGTCGAGACGCTGAGCCTGCGTTCCGCCTTCTGCGTGGCGACGGTGGGTGCATGGACGGGCACAAGCTCCATGTGACAGATCGGGCACAGTCCCGGCTTGGGCTGACGTATCTGCGGGTGCATGGAGCACGTCCATATCTCCGCCACCCCCGCCGGCTGCGACATCGCATCGGGGTGAGTCTTGGTGGGTACCGCCGGTCCGCCCCGCAGCAGATACCCCACCACCAGCGCCGTGGCGACTAGCAGGATGGTCCCCGCCTTGCGCGCGATCCGCCGGGCATTCGACCAGGTTGGATGGATTGTGTCGGTCATTGCGATTCGGTCCGATCTCCGCGGGCTGCCGCGGGCTGTGTCCCCACCTCCGCCTGCCGAACTTCCTTCGCGGCGGTTCGAGGGACTTCTCGCCCCACCAGCATCTCCAGCTCGGCCAGGCGCTGCCACCAGTCCGCCTGCGAGCGGTGAAGGCTTAGATCGAATTCCAGCAGGCTACGCTGCAAGTCGAGGACCTCCATCAAGCTGGTCGTGCCCGCGCGGTAAGAGGCCTGCGCCGCCTGGAGCGCCTGGCGGGCCTTGGGCAGCAGGGCGTCCCGATAAAGGTCTATCCGCCGCTGGGCATCCCGCAGACCGTAGGCCGCCAGCTTGACGTCTGCCGCCAGCGTGTTGGCCTTGTCGGCCCGTTGGTGGAGGGAAGCCTGGCGCATCGCCTCGGCCTGGCGGACGCCGGCGGCGTACTTGCCCCACCAGATCGGCAGGTTAATACCCGCCATGACGGCCCAGGTGTCCTCGGCGCCGCCCATGGCTCCCGACGAGGCCGCCATGTCCATGTACTCCACGCCCACCATGAAGTCCGGGAAATACTCCTGCCTGGCAAGACGCTTGCGCAGTTCCCCCCCGGCGACCTCCGAATCCATCGCCGCAAGCTCCGGATTGGCCTGGGCGGCCCAGGCGAGCAGTTGCCCCTCGTCGATCCGCACAACCGCCGTTGGAACCTCTTTGGGAGGTGGCAGCGGCGAATCGGCCGGGCGATTGAGGACCGCGTTAAGCCTGGCGGTGGTGGGGCCTTGGAGGTCGCGCAGGTTCCGCGCCTCGTTGTCCAGCTTGCTCACTTCCATCTGCGCCCGCAGCGCGTCGGGGTGCGCTCCGGCGGCCGTGGCGTACCGCGCGCGGGCCACGCCCTCGAGATACTGCATCAGTCGAAGGTTCTCCTCCGTCGCCGCCAGCGCCGCGGCGAGATACCAGTGCTCCCAATATGCCTGCGCCACATCGTAACGGAGCTTCCACCTGGCGGCTTCGAATCGCCTTTGCTCCATTTGGGCCTCAATCCGGGCCAGGCGGACGCGCAGGGGCAGCTTGGCGGGCCAGGGCAGTTCCTGGCTGAGGCCAAACTCTTGCCGTTCCTCCATGTCCCCTCCAAAGCCCATCCCCCCCAGGAAGTACTTATAGGTCAATTGCGGGTCTTCCAAAGCCCCGGCTTGGGGAATCTGCTCCCTCGCCGCCTGCCAGCGAAAGCGGGCCGCCTGAAGCGCGGGGTTATTAGCGACGGCATGGGCGAGGTAGTCTTCCGGCGTGGAGCTTCCCGTCAATTCCGGCAAGTTCGTCGCGATTTGCGGGCCGGATGGAGGTTTGGCGGCAATGATCGCGACATCCGCCAAGGCGGGGGTCTCCCGGCCGCCCAAGTCGCCCGCGCAGCCGCCCAGGATTATCTCGACGATCCCAAAAATCCCGCCTAAGGCCAACCATAAAGCCCGGCTTGACATGAACTGGCTCCCTATGCGCCTGTGCACAGCAACGCCCTGGATCGGAGGCGTTTACCGAGAATCACATAATTATAGCCTTCAGCGAAACTTCGGCCAGACTCAATCCCGACAGACCACCGCTTAACAGCAAAAGCCCCGCAATGACCAGGCGACACCTGACGCCTTACGCGGCACCGTCGTCTTGCTTTCCCACCCTCCGTCGAGTCAACTGACGGAAACAATAAGCAGGATCGTTGCCGGAGACCGTGGAAATGAGCGATGACCCGCCTGGTCAAGACAAGTCCGACAATCTGGCCCGGACGTTCCGGGCTTTTCGGTCGCCCAACTACCGGTTGTTTTTCTTCGGCCAGGGACTGTCGCTGATCGGAACGTGGATGCAGACTTTGGCGATGGGCTGGCTGGTCTATCGCCTGACCCATTCACCATGGCTGCTGGGGGTTATCGGTTTCTGCGGGCAGATACCCATCTTCCTGCTGGGTCCGATCGCCGGCGTGCTGGCGGACCGTTTTCCCCGCCGCCGCATCCTGACACTCACCCAGAGCCTGGCCATGCTTCAGGCGTTCACCTTGGGCGCGCTGGTGCTCAGCGGCGCCATCCAGGTCTGGCACGTGGTGGCCATGAGCCTGTTTTTGGGGACCGTCAACGCCTTCGACATGCCCACGCGACAGTCCTTCATCGTGGAGATCGTGCCGGGAAAGGAGGACATCGGAAACGCCATCGCGATGAACTCCACCATGTTCAACAGCGCCCGGTTGATCGGCCCGATGATCGCCGGGCTGGTGATCAAGTTGGCCGGTGAGGGCGTCTGTTTCGCCATCAACGGGGTAAGCTTCCTGGCGATGATTATCGCCCTGCGACGGATGCGCCTGCCGCCCCGGCCCGCGCGGATGGAGCACAATGACATGATGCGGGGAATGCGGGAGGGCCTCTCCTACGCCCTGCGATCCCCGGCGATACTGACAGTGCTGGTTTTTGTGGCGGCCATGAGCCTGGTGGGAATGCCCTACGGCGTCCTGATGCCCGTGATGGCACGGACGGTGCTGGGCGGCGGCTCGGACACGCTGGGCTGGCTGTTGGGATCGGGCGGAATCGGCGCGATGATCGGCGCGCTGTTCCTGGCGGCCCGGAGAAGCTCCGGCGACCTTGGCAAGACCGCCGCGACCGCCGCGGTGATTTTCGGCGGCGGACTGATCGGTCTGGCGCTGTCCCGGTACATCCCCCTGTCGATGGCGATGATGGTCCTGGCGGGCATGGGCATGACGGTGCAAATGGCCTCCAACAACACCACCGTGCAGACCATCGTGGAGGATAGCAAGCGAGGCCGCGTCATGAGCCTCTATGTGATGGCTCACATCGGGGTCGCGCCTTTTGGGGCGCTGCTGGCCGGCGGACTGGCCCAGCGGATCGGCGCGCCCAACACGTTGCTGATCGCCGGGGCGTGCTCCGCCGCCTTCGCCGGCCTGCTGGCCTTGCGATTATCGTTGTTCCGCCCTCGCACCCTGCCCGCCGATGCGACAAACCCGCCCCCGCCAAGCCTTCCCTGATACGACTATCATTTATCATGCCAGGTGAAGTGGTGAACGAGGGCGTCGCAAAGGAGAAAATTTTATCTTTTTCTATTTGACTTTCCCCGGCATGAGGTTAAATTTTTAACACCAGCGGGTTGTGGGACTAGAAATCATAAGGGACTTGCGATGGACGGATTGACACATCTCAGCCGTCGGGAACGACAGATCATGGACATCATTTACGCCCAAGGACGGGCCTCCGCGACGCACGTCATGGAAGGCATGCCCGATCCGCCTTCGCGGGCGGCGGTGCGGACGTTGCTGCGGATCCTGGAGGCCAAAGGCCACCTGCGGCACGTCAAGAGCGGCAAGGAGTTCATCCACTATCCCGTCCGGGCGAGGAACAAGGTGGCCAACTCGGTGCTGGACGGCGTGCTCAGGACGTTCTTTGACGGCTCCATCGAACAGGCCGTCGCGGCGCGCCTGGCCGACCGCGGGACGAAAGTCCCCGACGACGAACTCAAACGCATGGCCTTTCTCATCCGTCAGACACGCGCCAAGGAGAAATAAAGATGAACGGGCAGACGGGAATCGATCTGGAATGGCTGCAACGCGCCGCCGCCTGGGGGCTGCCGTTGCTGGCCGACGCCGCGGTCAAGGGTTTCGTCCTGCTCCTGCTGACGTGGGGTATCGCGATGGCCATGCGAAAGGCCTCCGCCTCGTCGAGGCAGGTGGTCTGGGTGCTTGCCATGGCGAGCTTGCTGGCGATGCCGATGCTGTCAGCCGCCCTGCCAAGCTGGCAAGTGTTGCCGGATTGGCTGCGCATGGAGGCAACCACTTCTCCCCCAACGATGGCCGCCACGAACGCTGGAAAACTCACGTCGTTATCCCCGGCCGAAATCGGCCAGGATGCCGCCGGGCCTACCCGGCCAATGGCTCCGGAAAACCAACCGCCTATCCGGAGGCCAATACTCAACGAGGATCACGCGGAACCGTCACCGACGCAGGCCGCTGCCGCCCCGTCGGTGACACCGCCAGTCGCAGAGGCCCCCGCGGGACGGGGATCGTGGACCGCAAGGCTGCTTGCCTGGGTGTTGCCCGCCTGGGCCGTGGGAGCTGTTGCCTGCCTGGTGCCGCTGGTGTTGGGACGTCTGAGTCTTTGGCGGCTGGAACGAACCGCCGTACGCATCACCAGCGGCACCTGGTCCACCCTGCTCCGCCGGGCGATGGCGGAACTGAGGTTGACCCGCCCGGTGGTGCTGCTGGAAAGTCCCCGCCGGGCCATGCCGATGGTCTGGGGACTGTGGAAAGTACGCTTGCTCTTGCCGGCGGAGGCCACCGCCTGGTCGGCCGATCGGCGATACGTCGTGCTGTTGCACGAACTGGCCCACGCCAGGCGGCACGACTGCCTGGCCAAGCTGCTGGCCGGCCTGGCTTCGGCGGTCTACTGGTTCAATCCGCTGGTCTGGCTGGCGGCCAAGCGGATGCTGATCGAGACCGAGGCCGCCTGCGACGATCTGGTGCTAACCGCCGGTCAGCGGGCCAGCGACTACGCCCAGTGTCTCCTGGAAATCGCCTCGGGCCTGCGGGTAGGAATGCTTGCGGCCTACAGCTCCATCGCCATGGCGCGACCCAGCAGGCTGGAAAACCGCCTCCTGGCCATCCTGGACGACCACCGCAACCGCCGGAGGCTGACCGCCGCGGGCGTCGCCCTGGCAGCCCTGCTGATTTCCGGAATCGTTGTGCCTCTTTCCATCCTCCAGGCAGCCGCATCCGGGACAAAACAGGCCAAGGAAATTGCCCAGGCCGTCGAAACGGACAAACAACAGGCTGGCAGGCCAAAAACCGTGCGGCTGATAGTCGGCCGCGATTATGTGGAGTTTCAGGGGCGCCGCGGGACCACGGAGGACTTAGCGTGGATGCTGGAGGATATTCCCTATCGGTCCAATACGACGCTGGAGATCGCGGCTGCGTCGGGGACCATGCTCATCGACGATTTCCGGAAGGTCGAAGGCCGGGCGATGAACCTGGCCAAGTCGCTTGGCTACGCGGGCACAAGTTATGTGGGCGTTCAACCCCCAAACGCCGTGGCAACTTCCACCAATGGCACCGAAAAGGCGCCCGCCAAAGGACGCGCGGGGCGGCGGTACTTCGTCCGCCTCGTGGTGGGAATGGACCGGATGACCTTCCAAGGCCGGGATGTCACCTGGCATGAGTTGCCTGCGCTTATCGAGAAGCTGCCCAACCGGTCGATGACCGTGCTGGAACTGGCCAGCGCATCGGGCGGCCTGACCGTCGAGCACTTCGACGCAGCCGTCGCCCAGGCCGGCGCCATGGTGAACAAGTTCGAATTGGAGTATCTCAGCCTCATCGGCACGCATCCGCTAGGCTCCAGCGGTTCGGCGGCCGAGGAGCTAGTCACTGTCCAGTCCGTTGGCGTGACACCCGCTCAACCGGCGGACAAACCCATCACCTCCCCGGTGGATGAGACCAAGCTGTCCCCCCGGCAGGCCGTGGCAATCGCCCCGAACCTATTCTGGTCCTCCACAACCTGGGCCACGTACCTGGACACCGCGGCGCTGTCGATGGAGGACATCGCCGGGCGGCTGCGCATCGTCGCCACCGAACCTGCCCGCATGCACATCTGGCACAGCATGTTGACCGCTCCCGTGGACATTCAACGATATCCCGTCGCCGTGATGACGTATCGCGCCCGCAACACCTGGCCGGACAGCAGCTACGTGATCTGGATGGACGACACGACCGGTCTGCTGCCGTTCCGCAGCAAAGACCTTATTGCTGACGGCGCAGTCCACGAGCTACGAAAAGACCTGCGCGAGTTGCAGCCCAAGGGACCGATCACCGCCCTGGCCGTGAGTATCCATAGCGGCCCCAATGTTCCGGCGGAATTTGAGTTGCTGGGCCTGCGCTTTGAACACGCCGACGATGCCGTGGCGGTGGAACCACCCAAAGACGACCGGCCGGTCAGCCTTCGAGTGCTTGGGAGCGACGGCAAGGCGGTTGAGGGCGCCACGGTGACCATCGACGCGGAACGGTCCAATTGGGCCCGTTCGGCCTCCACCGACAAGGACGGACTGGTGACGATCACGCCGCTGGCCAATGGTTCCTCCACGCATATGGCATGGGTTTCCAAGCCCGGTTTTCTGGCCACCCAGGAAGTCATCCAATCCGGTGCAACACGAACCAAGATCGTACTCCGCCCCACCGTGCGATGCAGCGGGATCGTCGAGGATGAACAAGGCAAGCCCGTCGCCGGGGCCGGCGTCTCTGCCACCTGGAGGATTCTCGGTTCCACCATTACGTTGGAATATGTCGATCAGGTCGCCGGGGCCGGCGTCTCTGCCACCCGGAGGATTCCCTCCTCTCCTCGACGGGAGGCACACGTACTGACCAACGCCCAGGGGCGGTGGGAAATGCTCATTCCAGCCGATCTGCCCCCCAAGGCACTGGCGATCGTGGTGGCCCATTCCGACTTCCTTTATGCCTGGGCAGACGACCTGGGCGGGAACGACACGGTCCCGGCCATGAGCCAATTGCTCGACGGAACCGCCAAGTTCATCCTGAAGCGCGGAGCCGAGGTCTCCGGGAGCGTTTTCAAACCAGACGGCACACCGGGCGAAGGCGCTTTGGTGAGGGTGCGAGCTGGCGATAATGCTTTCCCGCCTCCTCCCTCGGCGTGTGCGGACAGCCAAGGGCGATTCCGCCTTAGCCGAGTCATCCCGGGAGACTTGGCCTTGTCAGTGGAATTATCGGGCTGCGCCTCGGAAACCAAGTCCGTTCCGGCCTCTGAAATCCACCAGCCGGTGGAGTTTTATCTGAAACTCGGCAAGCCGGAAAGGATGAGGAATTGGGTGGAGAAGACCTTCGACCAAGACCACCCGGATATCACGTCTCGCTACAGCCTGGAATGGGGAGACGTCAAGGTGCTTGGCAACGGGAACCTTTCCATCCGCTACAAGTACCTGGCCATCTTCCGGGATGGCAGCGGGATGGTCATAGAACAGGTGTTCACGTTCAGCCCCACCGGGAAATTTGTTTCCGTCAAGGACATCTCCAAGACCCCCGCCACGCAACCGGCGCTGAAGGACCGTTCCGCCGAAGACTCGATAGAACCGCTTGCCACGCAACCGGCGAAGGCCGGCAGGAACGCGGCGGCAAGGCAGGTTTCGGATGAAGACCGCCGCGTCCGCGAGGTTATGAATCAAATGATGGACGGGACGATCAATTTCAAGGACGTGCCCCTGATTGACGTCTTGGAATACCTGCGCTCGACGACTGGGGCAAACATCTGGACCAACTGGAAGTGCCTTGAAGCCGCCGGATACACAAAGGAGAGTACCATCGTCAGTTCGGTGCATCTGGCCAACGTCACGTATGAGAAGGCCCTCCGGATTATTCTAGAGGACGTAAGCGGGCCGAATGTATCCAGCGCGCGGGCGATCGGTTACATAATTGACGGAGGGGTGATAACGATCAGCATAATGGAAACCCTCCCAAGCAAGGCTGACGCTACGGACCAAAATATCCAGCCCCCGAATACCGACCAGTTCCCTCCCGCCACCTCTCCTGCCACCCAGCCGGAGACAACGCAGCCATCCGAGAGCAAACTCTACCGAGATGTCTATATCCTGGGAAGTGTCCGGAGGCCCGGCGTATACTCGCTGCGCCGGGATCATCAGCCCCCCTTGACGCTCAGGAATTTGCTGGCGGCAACGGGCGTCCAGACTGAAACAAAAGGCCTGTCCGCGCAGGTGCTCCGGGCCACTCCCGAAGGGGTCAATCAACGCTTCGCGGTGGATGTTGATGGCCTCTTTGCCGGCGCCGTGGCGGATCCGCCCATGCAGGAAAACGATCTTGTGCTGGTCCAACCGGCGGACCGATGGAACCCCACGGTGCGAAAGAACCCGACGTCCACGGACGTCATGATTACCGGCGAGGTGGAGAGACCCGGCGTCTATAGCGTCGATAACGCCAAGGTGACGCTCTCCCGCATGTTGGCCGGGGCTGGGTTCGATCTCACCAAGGTCCAGCAGACACGGATCACGATATTGCGATGTAAGGACGGTAACGAGCAGACCCCCATCAGCATGGAACTTTCTGGAGTCCTGAGCGGGACCGTCCCGGACTTTGAGATTGTCCCCGGCGACGTAATCGCGGTTACCTTTGCGCCCTTACCCACAACCCGGCAAGGCTCCCCCGCCACGCAGCCAGCCGAATCGGCGCGCTAGAGCAGGTACTGCGGATCGGCGTTGGCGAAGGGGCGGATTTCCCTGGCCAGTTCGGCGTAGCCGTCCCTGCCCATCAGGGCGAAGGTGGCCTTCTTGCCCAGTTCGACGGCCGGCTGGTCGTAGGCGTTGATGTTCAGCAGTTCCCCCGCCAGCGACGTGGTGAATTCGTAGAGATAGATGAACTCCCCCACCGACTGCGGCGTGATGGAGTTGAACCGCAGGGTCACGCTGGGCCGCGCGGAGGCGGCCAGGGCGTATTCGGTGGCGGTTTTTTCCGCGTTGAGCAGCTTGCCCAGCCGCGCCTTGGCCAGGTACGCCAGGCCGGGAACCTCGCCGAAGGCGTCGGGGATGCGGACCTCGCGCGGGTGCTTGGCCACTTCCAGGAAGATCACCAGCTTGTCGTTGGGGCCTTCGCGGTAGAGTTGCACCTGGCTGTGCTGGTCGGTGGCGCCCAGGGCCTTGATGGGCGTGGGACCGGTGAAGACCTCCCTGCCGGCGCGGTCGGTTTTTTTGCCCAGCGATTCGGCCCAGAGCTGGCGGTACCAGTCGGCCAGGAGGTACAGGCGGTTGGAGTAGGGCATCATCACGTGCATGACCTTGCCCTTGGCGGTGAACGCCAGGTGTTTGACCGCCGCCAGCACGCAGGCGGGGTTGTCGCGCCAGTCGGGGTTGTCGCATCGCTGCTTCATGGCCGCCGCCCCGGCCAGTAGCGCGTCGATGTCGATGCCGCACATCGCCGCGCTAAACAGGCCCACGGGCGTCAGCACGCTGAAGCGCCCGCCAACGTCGTCGGGCACCGGCAGCGTGGCGTAGCCCTCGGCGGCGGCGATGTCGTGCAGCGTGCCGCGCGCCGCGTCGGTGGTGGCGACGATGCGCCGGGCATAGGAGGCCCCCAGTTTCTTGCGGAGCATGTCGCGGACGATCATGAACTGGGCGGCGGTCTCCGCCGTCTCGCCGCTCTTGGAGATCACGTTGAACAGCGTCGTCTTGATCCGCCGCCCCAGCAGGCTCAGCGTGTCGCCCACCAGCGCCGGATCGACGTTGTCCAGCACGAACAATCGCGGGCCGCCGCGGCGGGCGTCGGACAGCAGGTTGTACGTCGCGGGCTTCAGCGCCGCCTGGAGGGCGATGTTGCCCAGGGTGCTTCCGCCGATGCCCAGCACAACCAGGTCGGTCGTCTCGGGGCGGTAGCGGTCCACCAAATCGCGGACGGCGGCGCGGTATTGCGTGTTGCCCGGAAGCGCCGCGTACCCCAGCTTGCCGCCGCGTACCTGCTCCATGACGGCCGAATGGGCCGACCGGATGGCCGGTTCGATCGATTCCAAATCCTTGACGGTGATCCCGTGCTCGGCCGGGATGACGCGGTCCGTGGCGTTCTTCCAGTAAAGCTGGATCATCTCCATCCTCTCCAAAGGGTTTCCGTGAAATGGCGACGCGCGGGTAGCTTAGCCTCCCCCGGCGGGAATGTCCACCGGCAGCGAGAGGGGCCGACTTCGCCCCCCCGGCCCGGGCCACCTTGATTACTCGCGTCGGTAAGCCCTATAAT
>Ga0315284_10000385_pt1 | contig 60648 bp, 93 predicted proteins | sample YL17G09_16_MG_FD_203696 | JGI IMG/M metagenome (GOLD analysis project Ga0315284, IMG submission 203696) | Sediment microbial communities from Yellowstone Lake, YNP, Wyoming, USA - YL17G09_16 | ecosystem: Environmental > Aquatic > Freshwater > Lake > Sediment | place: USA: Wyoming | collected...
ACCGAGTTGCCGACGAGCTTGACCTGGGCGGTCTTGGTCAGCGGCTCGCCGCGCACTGAGGTCGCGTGGATGTCGTAGGAGGGGTCGAACCCCTGGCAGCGGAACAGCTCGGGCGCGGTGAGCATCCGCATCCCGATGTCCACGATCGCGTAGGTTTCGCCGTCGATCTCGACGGTCACCAGACCGTAGCGGTCGCGCGTGGTCAGCGTCCCCAGGGGCTTGTCGAGCGCCTCCGGCTCGCCCTTGCCGTTGTAGCGCACCAGGAACGCGCGGACCTGCTTGGCGCGCTTGCGTAGCTCGTCGCTGTCGAGCTTCGCCAGCGTGACCGTGGCGAGGCTCTTGGAGTCGCGGCTCGTGATCGAGTCGCACGGCTTGGTGAGGGACTGGCCCGACGAGCCCGCCGCGTCGTTGTTCCCGCCGTTGTGCTTGATCAGCATCGCGGTGACGAGCGCGTGCTTCTGCCCCTGCGCCATGATCGTGCCGAGGGGCTCGTTGATGTCGTACACGCGCGGGGCCTGCGCGGCGTGAACGGTGCCGTCCTCGTCCACCTTGACCGGCCGCTCACCGTTGGAGCGGTGGACGAGGTAGCTCGCGACCAGGGCGTCGCCCTGCGGCACGATGTAGGGCGTGTCGCTCAGGACGAACTTGCGGACACCCCGCGCGATGCGGGCCAGCGTCTTCTCCGCGTGCTGCTTGTCGCGGCCGAAGATCGACGGGCATTCGACCGACCAGTCGATGCACTCGCCCGCCGTGCGGTGCGGGTGGGCGCGCCCGGGACCGTGCGTCGCCTCGGGCCAGTGGATCGGCCGGCCGTCGCAGCGCGCGACCAGGAAGAACCGGCGGCGCGAGGTCGGGGCGCCGTAGTCGGACGCCTTGAGGATCCGCCATTCGACCTTGTAGCCGAGCTTCTCCAGCTTGCGCACGAACGCGCGGAACGTCTGCCCCGCCTTCGCCTTGTTCGCGAGCCCGGTCTTCTTGTCGAGCGGCCCCCAGTCCTTGAACTCCTCGACGTTCTCCAGGCAGATGATGCGCGGGCGGACCGTCTGCGCCCAGCGCACCGCCGACCACGCGAGGCCCCGGACCTTCTGCGACTTGGGCGTCGAGCCCTTCGCCTTGCTGAAGTGCTTGCAGTCGGGGCTGAACCACGCGAGGCCGACGGGGCGCCCCTGGCACGCGGCGACGGGGTCCACCTGCCACACGTTCTCGCGGTAGTGCGTGCAGGTCGGGTGGTTCGCGAGGTGCATCGCGATGGCGTCCTCGTCGTGGTTCACCGCGATGTCGGGCGAGCGCCCGATGGCGCGCTCGACGCCGGACGACGCGCCGCCCCCGCCCGCGAAGTTGTCCACCACGATCTCGTCCTCGTCCAGGCCGTCGTCCTCGTCGTCGAGGAACGCGCGGATGGCCGGCGGGCGGGCGCGCTTCAGGGGCTTGGCCGGAACCTGCTTGAGCTTCGCTGCGGTCTTGATCTTCTTCGCCATTGGATCCTCCTTGTCAGCCAGTGCTGATGGTCGTTTGTACTACGTGGTCGCGTGGTGGTGCAAGATGGTGGTCGAGCCGAAGTCGAGCGCAAACTGGCCGGCGACCTGGAGGTTCGCCTGCGCGAGCTTGCCGACCTTAGCGTTGCCGTCGTCCGGGTAGCCGGCGAGGCGGTGGGCGCGAGCTTCCGCCGCGCTGTCGTACAGTTCGGTGTCGTACCAGCCGGCATCCTCGGCGCGGGCGCGGTCGCGCGTCGCCTCGATGCGGCCCTCGCCCTGGAGCCCGTACTGCTTCGCCGCCGAGCTACGCAGCCCGTGCTGCTCGCGCGCCTCGTCCTGCAGGCGGGTGTAGATGCGCGGCCCGCCCAGCTTCTCGGCGGGATGGTTCGCGCGCCCATTCGTCCTGCCCGAGATCGACGGCACCAGCGCGCTGTCGCTCGTGACCTGGCAGTTGGGGCGGGCCGCGTGGATCGCCTCGATGGCGCGCCAGTAGCGGTTCAGCCGCTGGCCCGCGTCGCGCTTCGACTTGGGGCCGAGTCCGAGCAGGTGGATCCGCGCGCCGTACCACGGCAGCGTCTCGCAGAACTCGCGCAGCATCGAGATCGACCAGCGGGCCTTCTCCATCGGGACGCCCGCGATCACGCGCTCCTGGCGCAGCCCGAGCACGTCCAGCGCACGCTGGAAGAACTCGCCGGCCGGGGCCACGCCGCGCTGCACGCACACGATCACGTTCGCGCCGGTCGCGGCCCACCCGCTGACCTCCAGGGCGTACCGCTGCAGCCGCTCGATCGTGGTGCGCTGGCACCCGACGCGGTCGGGCGCGACGAGGTACGCGCGGGCGCGGTAGCACTCCGCGGCCCACCGGTAGAGATTGAACCGGCGCTGCCAGTCGGCGTCGGTGATCGGCTTGGGCCACGCGAGGCCCGCGTCGGTCACCTGAAGCTCGGAGAACGCGCCCGAGTCCACGAACAGGCGGGTGAGCCCGTGGCGTCCGACCTCTAGCTCCTCGACCATGCCGGGCCTCATCACGGTGGCCGTGATCCCGAGGTCGCGCCCCGACAGGAGCATCCCGCGCACCTCCCCCTTGTCGTTGATCGCGCTGTGGAAGTGCTGGTCCTCCTGCGCTAGCTCGCGCGGGTAGGCGACGGCCGGGCGAGGAGTCACGACGCGCCGCCGAGCTTCGGGTAGGCGAGGGCGGGCTTGCCGGCGAGCACGGCGCGGCGCTGGCGCTTGTCGAGCGCCCACAGGTAGCGATGGTTGCCCCCGTGGCGCATCGGGCGCGTCAGCCGCTCACGCCACGTGCGGAGCCACCCGAGCGCGTCCTCGTCATCCTGCAGCGCCTCAGCGCCCCATCGGACAAGCTGGGCGACCGCGTAGTCGCAGCCCTGCTCGCGACGGGCGATCTTGCCGGCGGCGCGGTTGTTCAGGCACGTGCCGTCGGGCAGCAGGTGCAGTGAGGCGGGGTTCGTCCGGCCGACGTACTGCGCGTTGAGCGCCTGATAGACGGTCCCGACGTGGCCCCGGTGCGTGAGCTTGCCGGCCGCGTCGGGGCGGGGCTCCGGGTCCGCGCAGGACTCGACCGCGACCACGCCGGCCTCGCGCAGGAGCGCGAAGGTGCGGGCGACGAACCACGACTCCCCGTTGCCGGGCACGCTGTCGAGGAGCACGAGCCGCGACAGGGACACGCCCTGCCGCAGCGTCAGGGAGCCGAACACGGCGCGGTGCGCGGCCATCGAGGGCGCGACCCCGTAGACCGCGACGCCGACCAGGGCGCCGCGCTCGTGGAGCCCGTAGCGGAACGACGCGGGCGAGAACGTGCCCGAGTAGTGGTGCGCCTTGACGAACGCGCGGGCGGTCTGCGAGGGGATCGGCGCGACCTCGTAGGCCGACGGCTGGATCGTCTCGCCGGCCGGGCGCCGCGACTCGCGATGCTCGGTCCACCGCTGGCAGGTGTCGGTGATCACGAGCGCACCTCCTCGTCGGTGCCGGCCAGCGTGTCACGCATGGTGTTGGCGCGGCGCTGCGCCTCGTGCGCGATCCGCTCCATCAGGGCGACGTACTGCGCGCCGTCGGGGCCACCGCGCTCCTCGGCGGGCTGCATCGCGGCCATGACATCCTCGAAGATGTCGTCGCTGTCATCGACGAGGGCGACCTCGCGGGCGACCTCGTCGAGCATCGGGGGCGCGCACTCGTGCGGGCTGGGCGTGCCGTCCGCCGTGCTGGCGCCGCAGTCGGCACACTCCTCGATGTCGTCGGCCGCGTCCTCCTCGATCTCCTCGCACCACTCGCCGTCGTGCGTGAGCATCTCGGACCCGCAGTCCTGCGACACCCGGACCCGGCGGGATCCGTTGCCGGGGTAGCTGCCCCGGTTGTTCGCGGCGACGTGCGACGAGCGGAACTGCTCGGGCATGAACTCGACGGTCATGCGCTCGTCATCGTTGCCGCGCCACGTGCAGTGCTCGCCGCTCCATTCGCCGCACTCGCACCCGACGGCGCCGTGACAGGTCGCGCAGCGGTCAAGGTCGTCCGTCTCGCTGGGGTGCGCGGGGTTGTTGCAGATCGAGCAGCGGCTGACCGGCGCGGGCTCGGGGTCGGGCTCGCGCGCCGCCTCCTGCACGGGCACGAGCCGCGCGTGGACGACGCGCCCCTCGTGCAGGCGTAGGTAGGCGTCCGCCGCGTCGATGGCGGCGTGCGCGTCGCGGACGTAGGTGGACTCGATGGTGATGACGATCTTGATCTGGGCCATTGCCGTTCTCCTGTGTGTGAGCCAGTGCTCGGGTTGGTCGCTCGGTCGGTGCGCTGTCGAGGTCGCGAACCTCGGGCCGGCGGGCCGACAGCGCGGGGGTGTCAGCGGGCGACCCTCACGCGCCACACCCCCTGCGCACGTTCAGGGCCTCGCGGCCATCAGGACCGACTACACGGTATGACACGTCTGTGTGATCGGTGTTCCGCGCGGCGCGCACCGCGTGAGTGCGCGCCGCGCCCTCCTCATCGTAGGAGGCCAGGTGCGTCACGCCGCCGCCGCTGGTCACCATCTGCACGCGGTAGAGGCCCGCAGCCCTCTCGGTCACGACGCCACCTCGGCGTCGTCCTCGGCCTGCTCCGCAGCGAGGCGGGCGGCGCGGCGCGCGACCCACGCGAGGCTGTCCTCGTCCGCGTCCTCGTAGCTGGTGGCCCCGTAGTAGCGCCCGGTGCCGCTGTCCTGGCGAGCCGACTCGTACACGCTGTACGCCCCGCAGTGCGCGCACACCTGCCGCGACCGGATGCCCGCCCCGGCACCGTAGACGCCGGGGTTCTCCCGCAGCCCGCCGACGACGGAGTGGGGCGCGCACCAGTCGTGCTCCTCGTCGCCCTCGCAGTCGGGCTCGGGCTGCTCGATCGTGGCCTCACCGCACACGCGCGTGTGCTCCACCGCCTCCCCGGTGACCGGGTCGATCGCCACCGCGTAGGCGACGAGGTAGAGCTGCCCCTCGCTGGCGTCCCAGTCGCCGCCGGTCAGCCACGCCTCGACTGCGTCTGAGGCGTCGTCGGGCGCGACCGCGTACAGGGTGTCCTGCGCCGAGTCGTCGCTGACGCGCCACTCGCGGGGCTCGTCGGACGCGAGCCACGCCTCGCGGGCCACGTCGCGCGCGTCGTCCGCCTCCAGGGAGGCGACCTGGGCCTCGCAGGCGTCGGCCTCGTCCTCGTCGGTGCAGGACCGGCACTCGCACTCGTGGTACATCTCGTCGAGTTGCGCGGCCCGCCACGCCGCGTACACGTAGCTCTGCGTCGCGGTCAGGTCAGCCCCGGCACGCACGAGACGCGCCTCGGCGGGCAGGAGGTCGCCCTCCACAGCGGACAGGAGGTTGTGCTCGGCCTCAATCAAAAACCGGACGTTCGACATTTTGGACTCCATGGCTCCATGAGCCGTGACGTGACGTGTTTGTACTACGGGAATGCGACGAGTGCAAGCGGGTTGGTCGGTCGGTCGGTGCGAGGTCGCGAGCCTCGTGCCGGCGGGCCGGTCAGCGCGGGCTACAGCCAGCCGCGATACGAGATCATGCTCTCGACGTATCGCGGAGCACATCGGCGCAGCGTCCGCTCGGCGACCTGCGCCGAGATCGCGCCGGTCCCCGACGACTCGGCGCGAGACGCGAGACGCTCGGACGGGGTCGCCCGGCGCAGGTATTCGTTGGTGTCGATTGCGACAAGCTGACCGTCGCGGACGTAGGCGGTAATGCTAATCATGGTGGCGCTCCTGTGGGTGGGTGGTTGGGGTCGGTCGGTCGGTGCGCTGCGAGGTCTCGCTCCTCGTGCCGGCGGGCCGGCAGCGCGGGCGCGTCAGCTACGCGCACCCCCGAGCACGCGCTCGACGGCGGCGAGGGCCTCGCGGACGTTCGCGCCGCTGACCCTCCACAGGGGCTCGCCCCCATCGAGGTTGAGGTTGTGCGCCCCCGTGCGGTAGTCGCTGCGCGACCAGCCGTCCTGGCCCGTCAGCGTGGAGTAGCAGTAGCTCGTGACGTACTGCCCCCACGGCCCGACGCCGGGCACACCCTCGTAGGTCGCGTCATACCACTCGACCAGCGGATCCACCTTGTCGTGGGTCAGACAGCCGTCGAGCCCGTAGGCCTCGCCCTGACGGACGAGGCGCACGCTGAACGTGCGACCGGCGTCGTTGACGACGCGGGCGACGATGCCGGGGGAGAGGGGAGCGGGGGAGAGGGACGTGAGGGAGAGGGACGTGGGGGCCATTGCCGTGCTCCTGCAGGGGGTGGGTCGAGCGGGGCCAATACCCCGCCACAGGAGTAGAGCACGGCACGGGGCGGCGTGTGCGTTGTTTGTACTGACAGGCTCTGACAGGTTTTCTGAGGACGGCGCGGCCTATCATCTATATGCGCGTAATTCGTTTGGTAGTACGTCAATGTAGGTAAATGGCCGTTTTACCCCGGTTTTCGGGGAACCCCGAAAACGCCTCAGAGCGACGATAGGGGTGGGGGGGGTGGGCTAGGTAGGGGGGGAGGCTATCGTCGCGCTACGGGCATCCTAGAGCGTTCTGTGGCTTGCGCCAAAAGTACACTAAGTAAGCTAAGTACTTGTAATTGTTACTGTAGCATAATGCCACTACAGAACAGTGTGTTTTGGTAAGGTGGAATACATTACGCGGTGCGTTAAGTACCCGTCCACCCATGATGTAGGGTTGTGTAGTTATATGTAGGGTAATGTAGGGAAACAGGCCGAAATGGCCTTCTGGTGGGCAAGCAGGGCCAAAAACGGCCCCGGAACCGGTCGCACCGTCTACCGTGCGATCTCCCGCGTCGTCGCACGGTCCCGCCGCTCCGCGCGCCGGCCGCGCCCGCAGCGCGCCACGGGGCTCCCGTGCTCACCGCGAGCCCGCTAGCACTCGCCGGCCCGAGCATCTCGGCCCCCGGCCGGCGAGGCCCGCGCCGAAAAGCTCTCGGCGGGGCCGAAAAACCCCGGCGAAAGCTCGCGCGAAGCTCGCGCGATGCTCATAGAGTGCTCGCCACCGCACGCGCACGTCGCGCGTTCGGCACTTCTCCGGGAGAAAAATGAAGAGTTCGTCGCTAACATCACGTTTTCTGGCGGGATTCGAGCCGCTTGTGCTGCCGCCTGCTGGTCCTGACGGGATGATCCCCGCCGGCCCGCCCGGCTCCCTGCCGATCTTGCAGCCCCCGAGCCTCTGCGAGGCCGGACCCTGCCGCCACTACCATCGGGTAGCCTCGGTCATGGACGCCGAGGACGGGGGCACGGCCGGCGCGGCCCACCGTCAGATCACCCGCGCGTGCTACCCGAGCCCCGGCATCGAACTTGAGATCGGCGAGACGCCCGTCCTGCAGTGCTCCCGCTGGGAGCCCGACAGCGAACAGGCACGCCTCTCCTCGATCCGCGAGTCGTTCCTTCGCAGCGCGGAGGGCCAGGTGTACGCCGCCCAGGTGGTCGCGTTTGAGCGAGCCGAGGCCGACGGCGGGCTGACCGGCGCGGGCTCCGACCTGGACGAGGTGACGCTGTGAGCCTCGAGGAACTGCGCGACGACCTGAAGCGCAACATGGCCGAGGCGCGCACGCTGACGACCTTCGAGCAGGCGCGCGATCACATCAACAACACCCTGTGGCCGTTCATCGAGGCGACCTTCGAGGTGTTGGGCGAGGTGGACGGGTCGGTTCGCGAGATGGTCGATCACGAGGAGGACTACCTGCAGCCCGAGACGGGGGCGCTGTTCGCGGCGGTCGTGCAGTCGAGCCTGCAGCTCGCGGCCGAGCTGCGAAAGCGCAGCGGCGGCGACGCGCTGCTCGCCAAGCTGATCTCCAACCACGAGCAGATCTGCGCGGAGGCGATCCAGGTCATCGGCGAGATCACCATGATGCCCAACGACGAGGACGAGGACGACGAGGAGGAGGGAGCCAGCGATGAAACTCAAGCCGATACGACGAGCGACGGTGGGATCCGTGAGTAGCGAGTTCGCGACGGTCGAGGAGTTGGACCGCGACGACGCGCCGCCCCCGGTCCTCGAGGCCGCGGAGGACCAGGACGCGAGCCTGGACCAGGACGCGGAGCCGGAGCCCGAGCGCAAGCCGAGGCCCGAGAAGAAGGAGCCGCGGGCCCAGGTCGCGCGCGAGAGCAAGGCGATGAGCGAGCTGCGGAACAACGAGGACCGCAGCCTCAAGGACTACCTGGAGGAGATCTCTGCCGGCGGGGCGATCCGCGTGAAGGTCACGCGCACCTCGCCCAAGACCTGGAAGGGCCTGAACGTCGGCGGCGCTATCGCCTCCTACGACCATCAGATCGACGAGGACTGGATCCGCGATCACCACGGTGGCGGAAACTTCATGCTCGTCGTCCAGAAGCCGCGCACCAACGGCGCAGGCTGGGTCTACGCGGGCGGGCGGGCGGTCGCCATCGCAGGCGACCCGCGCACCGACGACGTGTTCCGCGATCGAGTCGGCGAGGCCCCGGCCAACGGCGCGACCCCGGCCAACGGGATCGTGGACAAGACGTTCTCCGTGCTCGAGCGCGAGTTGGCGAACGCCCGGCAGCAGCAGCACGCCCAGCATGGCCCCGACACCGCGACCATGCAGATGATGATGGGCCCGCTGCAGCAGCAGCTCGACCAGCTCTCGGCGATGGTCCGCGACAAGGACCGCCAGCTCGCCGCCGCCCAGGTGGTCAAGCCCGTCGAGCGCGACGAGTTCCGCGACAAGATGCTCGACAAGCTCCTCGACGGCGACTCGGCGCGCATCAACTCACTGCGCTCGCAGTACGAGTCCGAGCTGCGCCAGGTCAAGCAGTCGTCGATGGACAACGAGTCCAGGCTGCGCGACAGCTTCGAGCGCGACAAGCAGGCGCTTTCGATGTCGCACGAGCGCGAGCTCAACGCCCTGCGGAGCGCCTACGACATGCGCGTCGCCGGCCAGGAGGTCGGGGCGAGCGCCGCGCGCACGCTGATGGACGGGGAGATCCGCCGCCTGCAGGCCGACCTGTCCGAGGCCAAGACCGAGGTCGTAACCCTGCGTCTCAAGAAGGACAAGGGGCCGCTCGAAACCATGCGCGAGGTCGCCCAGTTCCGCGAGGTGATGGGCGAGGCGTTCGGCGACAACAACGAGAAGTCCACGCTCGACAAGATCATGGAGTCCGCGGGCCCCGTGATCCAGGGCGTGCTGGCCAAGGTCGGCGAGCAGTCCCAGACCCCGCCACCGCCACCGCCATCGCCACGATTCGCGCCGCGCCCTCGCGCTCAACTGATGACGGGACCGGACGGTAACCTCTACCGGCCGGGGCCGGGTGGTGATCCAATCTTGCTGCGCGAGCGCAAGCGGGCGGTCCCGCCGTCCGCGGACGGCAGGCCGAGTACGATCCCGGAGATCTCGGTCACGACCATCAAGGCATCCGTCGAGTTCCTTGAGTCCGCGTTTCGGAACAGCCAGGATCCCGACGGGGTGGCGACCTCGGTGCGCTCGATGGTTCCAGCCGACGTGCTCGCTGCGATCCGCGAGCTGGGCATCGATGGCTTCCTGACCAGCGTCGCCAAGATCGAGGGCACGTCGCCGCTGGCCAGCCAGGCCGGCAGGAACTGGTCGCGCAAGCTCGGCAAGGCGCTGCTGGAGGGGTGACGCCCCGCGCCTGGTGATGTAGGCTCGATGGCGCACCATTTCCTTCTCCGGGGAACGCGCGCTGGAGTGATCACAGGCGACAAGGTTTTACAGTTCGACTACCGCGGCGCACCGCAGACCATCGAGGTCATGCGGCGAGCCGCGCTTGATTCGCAGTCGAACCTCGCCGTGCGCCAGCTCGCGGAGGCGGCGTGCGCGCGACTCGACTCCAAGGATTACACCTCGGAGTACCTCGCGCTGTATAACCTCGTGCTGCAGCGGTGCCGGTACATGCGCGACCCGCGCACGGTCGAGCTCGTCCGCGCGCCGTACCTCATCGCCCAGGAGATCCTCCAGGGCGGTCGCCCCAACCTGGACTGCGATGACATGTCCTGCATGCTCGGGGCGCTCGTGCTCGCGGTCGGCGGAAACGCGCGGTTCGTGACGGTCGCGTTCAGCAACGCCTTCTACAAGGGGCAGCGCCAGTACAGCCACGTCTTCGCCCAGGCGCTCGAGCCTCGGACGGGGCTGTGGATCGTGCTGGATCCGGTCGCGGCCGAAAAGACGAACGATATGATGGTGCGGATCAAGGCGGCGGCTGTCTGGCCCGTCGCGTAAGGATGACCTATGAGCAAGAGCAACCCGTTCAACCTCCCGCCGCCGTGGAATGCTGGCTACGCGCTGCCCCAGAACGTCATCGACGAGGGTATCGAACGCCGCGCCTTCACGACGGAGTGGGCCCCGCGGGGCTCGTTCGACGACCCGGCGGTCGGGACCGCCGGCTACGCGGTGCCCGCCTACATCAAGGAGGAGGGCTACGGGCGCGGCGCGTTCGTGACCCGCTACGCCCCGCGAGGCACGTACTACGGTCCCAAGATCCCGCACTGGCTCGATGGGCAGGCGGCGAAGGTCGTCGCGCGGAAGCCCATGCCTGACGGCGCGACCCAGCTTCAGATCCTGGCGCTCGCTGGCCTCGAGGAGCAGGCGATGGGCTCGGCCCCGCTGACCGCGTACTCGCACACGTCAGCAACCGCGCTGATCAACACCGTTCGCATGATGCCTGACTCGATGAGGACGACGCAGCTCCGCGCCATGCTCGATCAGATCGACCCAGGCCTCTACGCTCGCGCGGAGGAACTCGCCAAGGCCGAGGCCAAGGTCGGCGTGACGCCGCTGATCGCGCTCGAGCGTGGCCTCGCCGCCGCGATGTCCGTGGGCCTGGGCAAGGAGCTCGTCGATCTCGGACGCGGCAAGCGCATCGGCGAGCGCACGCAGCTTGGCGGGATCGTAAACCTCAGCGCCATGGGGGCGTCTGACGCCGCAACTAAGGGCGTTCAGTTCATCCACGTCGGCCCGTTCCTCGTCCCGATGACCGACGCGGGCGTCACCTGGAAGTCGAAGTCGCTCACCGAGGAGCAAGTCAACTGGCTGCGCGGCAGGGGCTCGACAACGGCCAAGGCGTTTGCGGATGCCGGCTGGAAGCCGATGAGCCTTCGCAGGGTACTTAACGAGGGAATCTTTCCACTCGTAAAGTTCAAGATGGAAGGCTCAAGCGTCGAGTACGGACTGTATATCTCGGGCAAGTTCTACGAGTTCGGCGACTATAAAATGGAGTGGCGGCGCTACGCGGAGCCGAAGGAACCCGATAAGAAGAGCTGGTGGAAGCGCGCCTGGCAGTGGGTCAAAAAAGCTGCCGTGGTGGTCGTCAACGCGGTCAAGGACGCAGCCAAGTGGGTGGCCAAGCAGGGCTGCAAGCTGATGAAGAACCCCCTGGTGGCCGAGGGGATTGGAGCTGCGGCAGGCGCTGCGGTCGGCTCCCTTACTGGCGGCGGCGCGGTCGCCGGAGCCAAGCTTGGCGCGATGGGCGGCGCGGCGATCTCTGGGGCCTGCAATCTTGCGTATGGCCAAAAGGAAACGCCCGAGGATGCCCAGGCGCAGGCCGAAGCCCAGGCGCAGGCCGAGGCGCAGGCGCAGGCGACAGCGCAAGCGATGGCGCAGGCGCAGGCCCAGATCCAGGCCCAGGCCGAGGCGGAAGCCGAGAAGAAACGTAAGGCGATCCTGCCGATCTTGCTGATCGGCAGCGCGGGCGTTGCGGCCTTTGTCCTGCTCGGAAAGAAGAAGTGACCATGGCCACCAAGGGCAGTCCAACCAAGCATCGCGCAGACAACAACGCGCGCGAACTCCTGCTCGGCCTGGGCATGGGCAACTACAACGCGACCATCGCGATTCAGTACATGTTCCTCGCGCCCGCCGCGACGGACCCGGCGATGGCGTCGATCATCCTGATGACCAAGCACGTGCAGCTCGGCCTGCGCGCCGCGGGCTCGGGCATCGCCGTCACCGGGCAGATCGACGACCCCACCGCCAGCGCGCTGATCGAGCTGGTCGGCCCCGACTGGCATCAGGTCACGTGGTACGAGCTGTTCCGCGCCACGACCGCCGCGAAACAGGCTCGCAGCCTCGAGCGGCGCTCCAGCCTCGAGCTCGGCCTCATCCCTGACGCGCCGGCCGTTCCCGGCGGCATGCTCACCTGGGCCGCGGTCGCGGTCGCAGCCTGGTACCTCCTCGTTCACAAGAAAAAGAGCTGACATGCCCTACTTTCCCGTCGGAGCTGACGACAAAACCGTTCCCAGCTACAACGCGACCAGGATTCCTGGCATCGCCTACGCGACCAATAAGGCCACCGAGGCGCTCTTCTACGACCTTCAGAGGCAGTTCAATCGCATCTTCCATATGTTGGTCGGCGTTCAAGGCGATAGGTATCCGATGGTGATCGAGGATAGCCTAATCGGTCCAGGGACCGTCCGAGCCTTCTGGAATCTCCAAGGCAAAAAGCTCTCCGTCGATGACATCGCCAAAAACGCGGTGTTCTATCGCGACCTGTTGCGAGTCAATGCGAACGGCGAAATGGCACCCGAGAAGCCACCGGGTGTGATCAGGCGAGCTCCGCGCTCCTCGCTGCCGCCCGCCGCTGCCGCCGCCGCGACGGACCTTGCGCCTCCGGGGCCGGGGCCGGGAGCCGGCGCGTCGATCCTCGACTCGCTCAAGAACATGGACACGACGACGAAGATCGCGCTCGCGGCGGCGGCTGTCGGCATCGGCTACTACGTCACCAAGAAGCCCAAGAGCAACCCGGCCGGCAAGAGGCGCAGGGGGAGCGGGCCCTCGCGGCGCACGAAGAGCGCGGCGGCGGCGCGCCCGCGCACCGAGGCCGAGCAACAGAGGGAGCTCGCCAAGCTGTACAGGGAGTCGCGCCCCAAGTGGATCGTCCGCCGTGGCAAGAAGTTCGTGGTCCTCAACCCGTCGCGGAGGTCGAGGTAGCATGCGCTTCGCCTACAAGCGTCGCGGCGGTCCCATGCTCGAGTGGGACGGTCGCTCCCCTCCGTCCGCCGCGCGAGCCGGCGAGACACGCAGCCTCGGAGATTGGGGCGGTCCACTCGCATACGATCCGATCAACGGAGGACAGGCGATCAGCTACGGGCGCAGCCTCGGCAGTCTCGACGTGCCGCGGGCCGGCGCGCCCGAGATCGTGAGCGGGTACGAGTCACCGGAGCCCGGCGCGGCGACCATTCACCTGGGCGCTGACGCCGCGCCCGCGCCCGCGCCCGCAAAGTTTGACCTCGGGCTGATCCGCAAGGCCTCCGCGCTTGCGGCCGGCTATCACGGCGTCCGGCGCAACAACGGGTCGATCTTCTGGGGGCTAATCTGGGCGGCGGCGGCGTTTGTGTCGCCGCTGTACGGCACCCTCGTGCCCGCGTTCGCGATGGCGCAGGGGTTCGGCGAGGCGCGGCCGAAGAGCAACCCGGCCGGCAAGAGGCGCAGGGGGAGCGGGCCCTCTCGGCGCACGAAGAGCGCGGCAGCGGCGCGTCCGCGCACGTGACCAACTTCGAGGCCATGTGAAGAAGTTCAGTGTGTGGAACAACGGCACCCGCCGCTACGACTACTACACCGCGCAGGGCGAGGCCGGCATCCACGCCGGGGCACCGCCGCGCGCGAGCACCTTCGAGCTCGGCGCGACGCCCGAGCAGGCGGCGTGGCCGCTGCCGGCGGACGCCACCAAGACCGGGTCCGGCGAGCTGCCCCAGGGCCGCATCGCCTCGACGAAGGCCCAGGCCGCGGTGAGCTTCAACGAGCTGTTCCTGTACGCCGCTGCCGGATACTTACTCTGGAGGATGACCAAGTGACCTACCACAACAGATCCATGCAGATGGCCGGGTTCTTCAGCGCCTTCGGCGAGGACTGCCCGAAGAGCGCAAGCTACCTGGCGATGGTCGCGCGTGCCGATGAACTCGAGCGCACCTGGAACCCGACCGGGTTCTACACCGTGGACGACATGGCCAGCGTGTTCGATGCGACCGCCGCGCTCGGCCGGCAGGCAACCGATGTGGGCATCGCGTTCTACGCCGGCAACTCGTCCCCCAGGTCCAAGCGCGAGGTCCGTACAGCAGCCGACGGCTTTTGGGCCGTCGCCAAGCTGTCGAGCGACTATCTCGAGGCGTGGAGGACCGCGCGAGCCGCAAAAAAGCCGATCGCCGCGCCTGGCTTCAAGCGGTGGGTGATCGACTACCTGCGCGCAGCGGCGGCGCTGCTCCGTTCAATCGAGAGCGCCGTGTGCTTCGATGGCGTGGTGGTTAACGGCATCGTGGACATCGCCAAGCTCACCATCGCCGTGGCCGACGCTGCCAAGCGCATCGGGAAGGCCGCGATCTCCATCGCCGGGGGCGTGGTCGATGCAGTCGAGAAGACCGGCGACATCGTCGCCTTCCTGCTCAAGTGGACGCCGTACCTCGCGCTCGGCGTCGGCGGCTACCTTGCCTACAACAAGTTCGTGAGGAAGTAGCCATGGCCTACGTGAACGCACTCGGTTACGACATGGCCACCGGCATCGACGCCCAGCCTCGTCCCGGTGAGAACGTGGGCGACTACTTTATGAGGATGGCCCAGCAGCAGGCCGACTACGTCAAGTTCCTCGCTGACAAGCAGGCAGGCGTCGTCGTCAGCCAGCCGCTGTTTCCCGGTCGCCAGACAGCGAAGCCGGGTCCGAAGCCAAAGAGCGACGCGCTCACCATGATCCTTGTCGGCGGCGGGATCCTGGCCATCGCGTTCGTGCTGCTTAGGAAGCCGAAGTGAGCAAGGAGATCGACCTCGCCGTCGCCATCTACGAGGGCTTCAACCGCTTCGCGCCACGCAAGGTCGGCGCGTTCCACGCAAGCTTCAAGCTCCCGTCGCGCGTCAACAGGCAGGGCGCGTCCGTCGACGTGCTGTACAGCTCCGACAAGACGGATCCCGAGACGCTGAAGAAGCCGCGCAGGGCGCAGAGCTACATCCACGAGCACGACAGCCAGGGCGTTCACACGTACCTCGTGCGAGGCCCCGGCGAGACGGTCGAGACGCCGCATTGGATCCGCGACGCGCAGGCGCTCTCGAAGCTCGGCGACTGCCTGGGCTTCAAGTTCAAGCGCCACGGCAAGGTCGTCGAGGCGGTCGGCAAGAAGCCGCTGCCCGAGCTGTACTGCACCGCGAACGGCAAGGCGCTGATCGTCGTGCAGGACAAGCGCGACGTGATCGCGCTCGTGTGGGGCGGCAAGCTCGATGTCGAACCGAGAGGGATCGTCGGATGACGGAAGATCAGGTTGTCAGCATCCTCGTCCAGGGCGGCGTCGGCGCTGCCGCGCTCACGATCCTGGGCAAGATAGCCCTGAAGGTGGCCGATCGCATGATCGACGCGATCGACGCGCTCTCCAAAGAGGCACGCGACACCGGGAAGGCGACCGTCGATGCGTTGTCGTCGCTCACCGAGCGGCTGTCGCGGCTCGAGGGCAAGGTCGAGGTACTCGCGAACGGTGATGTCGCCGGCCATCGACATAGCGTTCGCCCCCCTTGACAGGACTTAACGTCCCGGCATTGTGTTTCCTGATCGTTCGTCGCGTTCTCCGGCGCGCTCGCTTCGTGACCACAGGAGAACTGCGCCATGATCATGTTCGTCAATCCTGCCGGCCACCGGAAGAGCGCGCCCAAAAAGAAGAAGGGCAAGAGCACCATGGCCGCAAAGGGCAAGAAGAAGGGCAAGTCGGCGAAGAAGTCGAAGGGCCGCAAGCCGACCGCGCGCCGCGCGAGTTCCAAGAAGGCTCGCAAGTCGCCGGCTCGCAAGCCGACGCGCCGACGCAGGCCGCGCACGATCGGGCTCAAGACGATCCGCAAGGTCGCGCGGAAGCACGGCATGCGCCTTCAGGTTCGCACGGTCGTGAAGAAGCGCGCTGCAGCGTCGAAGGCGAAGAAGATCGCCAAGAAGGCACAGGTCAAGGCGAACAAGCTCGCGGCCAAGGCCAAGAAGCAGGCGATGCGCGAGAAGAAGGCCGTGAGCCACCTTCGCCGCGCGCACTCGCGAGTCGCGAAGTTCCGGCCCAAGGACAACATCCTGATGAACCCGTCGCGCCGCCGCAAGAGCGCCCACCGCCGCTACCGCAAGAACCCGAGCGTCGCCGGGATGATGGCGCTGGCGAAGCAGGCGCTGCCGGTCCTCGCCGGCATGCTCGTCGGCAGGCTCATCATCAAGAAGGTCGCGCCGAAGATCCCCGGCCTCGACAAGCTGGGCAAGATGCAGGGTGCCGCGCTGTCGATCGGCATGCTCGTCGCCGCTGACTACGCCACCGGCATGGTCAAGGCGCTCGGCAAGCACCGGGACGGCATCATGCTCGGCCTCGGCATCAACGTGATCACCGAGCTGCTCTCGATGATCCCGCAGGCCAAGGAATACCTCGGCCTCGGCGACGATGGGATCTACGACCGCGCCCTGTCGGACTACGTCACCACGGGCGAGTACCTCACGACCGGAGCCATGCCGATCGATGACGACATCGCCCTGTCGGACTACATCACGACCGGCGGGCTCGAGTCCGAGCTCGGGCTCGAGTCCGAGCTGGGCATCGAGTCGGCGATGGGCATCGAGGCAGCGATGGGCGAGATCGACGCCGGCACCGTGCATGGCGGCGTCTCGCGCAGCGAGTTTCTTCAGCCGGTGAACCAGCAGTCGTTCCTCAGAGAGATCCCGGCGCGCTCGTTCACGAAGGACGTGGCCCACGTCAGCGACGGCTTCGATAACCCCGGCGCGCTCTACGCCGGCATCTTCCGCGGCGGCTTCTAAGCTGGGCGGCGTGACGCCGCCCTGAAGCTCCGCACCTTGGTCGTTGTCGTTGTCGTTGTCGTTGTTGCTGGCGGGAGACACCCGCCTGCTCGTCCCGACAGTTCCGTCGGGCAGCAAACCAAACGCACAGGAAAGAGATCACCATGCCCCGCATTGCAAACGTCCGCGAGCGTCGTCATCAGCCGTTTTGGGATACGCTCATCCGCACCACTGGCAACCCGACCGTGCCGCTCCAGAACAGCACCAACCTGTTCGGGAACAGCAACGTCGGCAATCTCGCGCTGACCAACCTTCAGGTTGCCGGTCAGCTCGCCTCGATCTAACGGGGGCCTTCACGTCGCGAGGCGTGAATGAAACTGGGTGAAATCGGGGAAGTCCCTGCTGGACAGTAGAACCAGCGAGATAATCCCGAGCCAAGCGTCGAGTGGGTCCGCAAGGAAGCTCGACGAAGGTGTAGAGACTAGACGGGTGAGCCACCAATACTCCCGTCCACGAGTGCCCAGCATCTCGGACAGCACGAGATGAAGATATAGTCCGACACTCCAGCGAAAGCCGGAGAACCCGCATAAACAGCGGGGACGAACAGAAAGCCGATCAGACCTACGTCATCCTCGCGCTCCGCGCGTGGCTGTATTTCAATGGCACCAACCGCCGTGCGAACTACCTGCGCGTGAACAGCCAGCTCTACTGGACCCTGATCGTTGGCGAGAAGCCCATGTTCCAGGGTGCGTGTTGGTACTTCCCGGCCGGCGGTGGCACGTGGGGCTTCGACGCGACGGCCACCGGCTCGATCTTCTCCAACGGTGTTCCCTCTCAGGAAGCCCTGTTGAAGCTCGCCCGTCCAGTGGTCGTACCCGTTCGCCAGAACTTTGCCGTTCAGGCGTCGTTCTTCCCGATGGGCAACGTCTCGGCGCTCGACGGCCTGAACAGCGGCGCGACCGACGACGAGAAAGAAATTAAGTTCATTTTGGATGGGTTGCAAACTCGAGATGTTCAATGATATCGCGTACTTACGCGATTTCTACTGAACGTAGCTGATCCGATCAGCCCCCCCGTCCCGGCGGGTAATCCGGCCCCTTCCCCTGTTCTCGTGAACCTGTCCCGCGCGCCCGCGCGAGATCTTCCGCCCCCCACCAGGGCGCACCCCTCCTAAGGGAGACATTCCATGAATCCGATCGAGCAGAACCTCGCCAAGATCTCCGCTGCCCTCCGCATCCTCGACAAGCGCAGCGGCCAGCTCCAGTCCGTCGTCCAGCAGCAGGCGTCGCTCATCGCCGAACTGCAGAGCCGGCCGCGTACCATCACCGAGGAGATCGATCAGATCCCCGGCCGTCGTATCGAGACGGTCCTCTCCGGCGAGGTGGTCTTTGACGCGACCGACGAGGGCAAGCGCGGCAACCCCATCCTGATCCAGGTGAGCCAGGATGGCCCGTTCATTATGACGCACTACCCGATGGCCCTGTGGCGTCCGACGCTGCCGACCACGGCGACGAACTACGAGCGGTGGCGTCCGGTGTCGACGTACCCGCTGCCGGATCAGGTCGTCGATACGGACATCATCGACATTTTGTACGAGATGCAGGACGGCGGCTCGCAGCGCAACTTCCAGAACGCTCCTCGAGGCCCGCTGCTCTCGCGCCCCGACAACGTGATCCCGTGCGCGGTGCCGACGCTCTGGTCGCCCAACAGCGCCATCGCGTTCTTCCCGACGTACAACAAGCTCACCTGGGACTCGGAAGAGCCGCCGACCCAGGGCACGCTTCACATCGACCTGATCGGCTACCGCATCGTTAATTTGTAGCAGTTCCGCTAGCTTACGTGAGTCCAGGTCTTCCTGTGAAGAATCGCCCAGACAGTCGCCTGAGAGAGCCCGAAGCGTTCGGCAAGGCCGGTCTGCGTCATCTTCTTGGCCGCGTACAGCTCGCGCATCTGCACAACGATCTCGTCGTTCACCTTCGCCATGCCGTGCTTGCTGCCACGGTGAGTCTTGTAGTTGTGGCGACCCTTTGCCATCTTGTCCTGAGCGTTGTCGTTCCGGTCGCCGAGGAACAGGTGTCTCGGATTGCAGCACGGCGGGTTGTCGCATCGATGCAGAACGCACAGCTCCCCTGGGGCGGTTCCGGTGGCGAGTTCGAAGGCGATGCGATGGGCGCGGTTGTTGGTCGACTTCCCGTTTTTTATGATTTTGATTTGTCCGTAGTTGTTGATCGTGCTGGCCGTCCACACCCAGCACCCGTTGCGTCTGGGGGACTTGTCGAGCTTGGAGTCGAGGCGTTCGGCGAGGGTCTTGCGCATTCCTATAGTCTATCCGGTAGGAGTGACATCCCATGAGCTACGCCCGCGCGCCTTCGTCGCTGTCGGCCTGCTGTAGCGGGTGCGTGAAGGGTGCGCCCTGCGCGAGCAGCGGCCTCGGCGGCGTAAGCGTCCCGGCTGGGTTTCCGTTCGTCGTCGTCGGAGTGATCATGTTCCTCATCCTGAAGAGGAAGGGGAGGTAGCCGTGTCGCAGTCCACCGCCATCGTCAGCAAGAGCGACGTACAGCGCGCGAAGGTCGAGCTCGACCGCATGAAGGGCTCACTGCGCGGCTGGCTCAAGTTCCGCACGCTCAACGACGCCGTGGTCGCCGGAGTCGCGCCGACGAAGAAGTCGCGCAAGTTCGCCGTCGAGGTCATCGCTCAGTCGCGCGACTGGGACGCCGAGCGCAAGCTCGCCAAGCAGCTCTACGTGCTGCTCTCGGAGACGCTGCCCGGCGTGCAGCTCCCTGACCCCGACGTTAAGGCCAACCCCCAGGCCGCGGTTCAGCTCGCGAAGATCGCCCTCGAGGGCCCGCCCGCAAGCTCGCCGCAAGCGCAGGGTGCCTGGTACACGTCGTGGCCGATCCTGATCGTCGGCGGACTCCTGCTCGCGATCACGACGACTATCAGGACCGTGGCCGATGTCGCCAAGGACCGCGAGGAAAAGGCGTGCATCCAGTCCGGTGCATGCACGGACAGTGGCTTCTGGCTCAAGGCTGGAGGCATCAGCATGCTGGTCTACATCGCCTGGCAAATGGGCCTCGGCGAGCGCGTGCGGAAGGCACTGAAGGGCTGACCCCTGGGACCGCTCATCGGGCGGAAGGTCGGTGACGCCGGAGAAGCGCCTGATCCAAGCTCGATGAGCGATCCGAAGGGCTTGCCTGTCGAGGTAACATCACCATGAGCTACACAACACGCAAGGCATACGCACTCGGGCGAGCTCCGCTGATGAGCACGTCGCAGGCTTTCGGGCCCTCCGGCACCCTGACGATCGATGGGGGTGCGGGTGGCAACTACGGCGGTTCACTCTCACCTGGAGGCGGGCGCGGCCTGAAGGGCGGGAAGGGCGGCGGCGGACTGCCGGGTGACGGCGGGCAGCGTGGCGGCGCGGCGGGCGGCGGCGGGCCGAAGGGCGGCGGCGGACACGGGCCGAAGGGCGACGGTGGATGGCGCGGCGTGCGTGGCCGCGGGTCAGTCGGGCCGCGGGTCGGGATGGTGAAGCTTCCCGGCTCGGTTATCGGCCCCAGTCCGACCTACGACGGCGGCTGGCCCAGCTACGGCGGCGGCGGAACCAGCTACGACAACAACTGGCCCAGCTACGACGACGGCGGCGGAACCACTCGGAGCTTCAACGCCCGCTCCCTCTCGCCTGGGTCGGCAAACGTCGGCCCCCTTGAGCCGGTGACTAAGCCACCGACACCGGAGGAGGATGACGAGGAGGAGGCCGTCGCGCCCACCGCGGTTACGCCGGCCCCCAAGTCGAATAACATGCTCATGTACGCGGCCATCGGCGTTGCGGCCCTGTGGCTTTTCACGAGGAAATAAACATGTCGATCATCGCGCGACGCATCCCCTACGGCCTCGGCAACTACCACACCAGCACGGTCAGGGCCTACACCGTGCGCGGCGGCATGGGGGCGGGCATTTTCGATGGGGGGATCCCATCGAGCGCGACCACGACGACGCTGCTGACTCAAGTCCCTGTTCCGCAGCCACCGAAGCCGTCAACCGACTGGGGCGAGCTCGCGACCTCGCTGTCCACGATGCTCGCGCCGAAGCCGGGCGCGCCGAGGTACGTACAGGTCGCGCCGAGGTACACCGCGCCTGCTGCTGCTGCTGCTGCTGCTGCTACGTCACCGACCCCGAGCGGCATGTCCATCAACACGATGCTCGCAATCGGCCTCGGCGCTGCCGGGCTCCTCGCGGTCGTCATGCTCACCCGCAAGTAGGAGAAGCCGATGCCGTACATGAAGACGACGCTGATCTCGCGCCCCATCGAGCCCGCGTTTGCGGGTATCGCTCAATCGCTGGGATTCGACTACGGCGCGGCTGCTACTGGTGGTGCCGCCGTCGGCAGCGCCATCCTCAACTTCTTCGGGCAGAAGGATGCGGCGAATCAGGCGACGGCCCAGGCGGCGGCGGCGGCAAGGCTCGCCGAGGCGCAGGTAGCGCAGGCGGCGGCGGCGGCAAGACTCGCCGAGGCGCAGGCGCAGGCGGCGCGCGGCGGCGGCGGCGGCGGCGGCAAGATCCCCACGACCTACCTTGTGGTCGGCGGGCTTGCGGTTGCCGGTCTGCTGGTATTCGCGATGCGTCGGAAGTAACCTCCGAGGGATGCTAGCGGAGCCGAACGAGGAGCACGTCGCGGGCGACGACCCGTCCCTGTCGAGCAAGGTCGGAATCTTCGATCTAGCGCGCAACGGTCATCGGGTGCGCGTCCGGTACAAGGACCAGCACGTCTACTGCGAGGTCTACCGCGCCGCGGACGGCTCGCAGGAGGTCCACTGGATGTGTCCGCGCTGCCACGGCGGCGCTCGAGGCTACATGAGTCGCATCCCCAGCTCGCGCAAGCAGATCGACTTCGACCCCGCGCGCCTGACCGAGGTCGGCGGCGAGCTCAACGTCGAGGCGTTCGTCTGCCCCTGGGAGTTGGGCGAGGACCGCCGCCAGGACTTCGGCATCGGCCTCTGCAAGCTGGAGCTGGTGATCGACAACAGCGTCGCGCGTAATGCGTAGCTCATGCATCGATCGGTCAAAGGTGAGGCGGATGCGCGCCCGGTCGATGTGCTTCTTCATCCTTCCGTGGGGGTCGGATCTCGTCGGAGAAACCTACCGTCGCAGTGGTCCTGGTATGATGTGACACCATGACTCGCAGGCCCAAGATCCACACGCTCGGCAACCAGAACCCCAAGCAGAACCCCTGGGAGGTTCACAGCGACAGCGGGCTCGAGGGCGTGTTTTTCGACGAGGACTCGGCGCGCTTCTATGCCGAGGAGATCCGCGGCGGCGGGGCACGTGGCATCCGCGTCGAGCGGCGGGTCAAGCGGCTTCCGCACCGCAACCCGCCGTCCGGCCGCTGGGACGGCGCGAGGCGTAACCCAACCTACGTCGGGTTTCATGGCTCGCACCGACCGATCAAAGACCCGACCACGATGCCCATGAATCCGGGCGACTTTGGCGTCGGAATGTACTTTTCGAGCTCGGAGGTTGACGCCGGCAGTCACGGCTTCGACACGTACCGCTCGTCGATCCACCTCGAAAGCCCGTTCATTGCGCCGGCAGAGACGACACCGGAACTCGACCGCATTCGTCTCGCGTTCGGAATCAACGAAGAGGACGTGTACGACGAGGACGAGGGGGCCTGGCATGGCCTCGTCGGGCTGATCAACTTCATGATCGAGGGCGATCTGATCCGTAAGAAGCAGTTCATCGCGATCATGCGAAAGCTCGGCTACGACGGGATCTTCGTTCCCAATGAGGTCGTCCGATTGTCGCACCGCAATCGACGAGCCAAGGGCGACTACATCGTGATCTTTGACTTCGCCAGCATCAAGGGCTGGGATCCTGCTTTCGCCACGCTCGACGAGTGGCGAACCGCTTATCGAGCGAGCATGGAACCCGGTGAGCGCGGCAACCCGATCGAGATGCGCGGGAACCCCAGCTCACGCTCGCCTCGTGCAATCTGGCAGGGAGCGTATCGTGAGCTCCTGTCGCTCTTGCACACTCCTTTTTCCCAGGACAGGGGCGTCGAAGAGGCCAACCGACTCCTCGGTCGATACGACGAGGAGATTCTCGCCCACCAGAGAAAGATCGCGCGCTCGCTCAAAGAACCGTTCAGCTACGAGCACGCATTTCGCGAGCTGATCGCGAGGGCTCAAAACCCGCTCGCCCAGGTCAGGGGAACCGATGAGGCGATCCGTATTCTTAATGGGTACGCGAAGGAGGTGCTCGACGACGTGCATAGGTTCCTCCCGCAGGATCGTGAGAGGAGCATGTCCGTCGCGACGCATAACGTGCGAAAGGCAAACCGATGAGCAACCTCTTCCTGAACATCCCCGTGCCTGCCGGCAACGGCAGCGGCGCTGCCGTCGATGTCTCGACGTTCGGGTACGCCAAGACCGTGTCGGTCGCGGGACCGTTCGTCGGCACGGTCACGGTCGAGGTTAGCAACGAGCTCGTGCCCACGAAATGGGCTCCGGTCGCCGTTTTCGGTAACGCGGACGGCGCGAACCTGGGCGTTGCAGCTCGGTGGATGCGCGCCTCGGTGGCGGGCTACGTGAGCGGAGCACCGACGTGCGACCTGGGCGGCACGGACGAGGGCGCGAGCTTCGCCACGCTGCCGGCGACCGCGGGCGACGGCGCGGGCGCGGCGGTCGATGTGAGCTCGCTCCCCTCGCTCAAGACCGTCACCGTGGGAGGTCCGTACCGCGGCTACGTCCAGGTCGAGGTCAGCGAGGACGGGCTGACGCGCTGGTCGCAGGTTGGGTTCGGGTTCAGCAACCCCGGCCTCGAGTCGCAGCAGATCATCGCGCGCTACATGCGCGTCGTTCGCTCGGGCGTTCCTCAGACTGATCCGGGGCTCCCCCTGGTCAACGTCGGAGCCTGCGCCATCGCGACCGGCGGCGGTGGTGGAAGCACGATTATCGTTGAGGACGAGGGTGTCCTGGTCGTGGGTGGCCCCTTCGCCACGCTCGACTTCGTGGGCGAGGGCGTCGTCGCGACCGATGGCGGCGGCGGTACCGCGACCGTCACGATCCCGCGCACGGTCGCCACCGACGGGGTGACCATCACGGGCGATGGGACGACGGGGAACCCGCTGGTCGGCGTGCAGCAGGCGGTCACGGTCCTGGACCCCGTTTTCAGCACGGGCGCGGACGGGGTGCTGGTGTTCGACGGCGCCGCCACGGTCGCGGGGCTTGTACCGGCGGGGGGTGTGTACACGATGCAGCGCGACCTGTTGCCGTCGCAGATGACGGTGCAGGCGGGCGTGCGGCTCAAGCTCGACGGCTCTGCGATCTTCGGGTCCGAGTGGGCGCAGATCGACGGGATCTTGGACGACGACGGCGCCGCGGGCGGGACCGGCACGTCGGGCGCCGCGCGAGCTGCGCGCCGGTTCGCGGGCGGCGCTGCGGGCGGGTCAGCCTCTGGCTCCAACGATGGCGGCGCCTCCGGGGAGGCGTGGCCCGCCTTGGCGGCGGCGGCGGCGACGCTGAATGGTGCGGTGGCAACCATCGGCCCGACCGCGACGGCGCGTTTTCAGGGCGGGGCGGGCGGTGGTAGCGCCGGGGGGTTCCCAGGAGGCGGCGGGGCCATTACGCTCACGGTAGGCGAGGGCCGGTTGGACTTCGAGACGCTCTGCTCGGGGTATCCTCTCGCCGGGACCGGCACGCGCGCGACGTTCGGCTCAGGCGGCGGGTCCGGTGGTAGCGGCGCGGGGGCGCGCGGCGGTGGCGGTGCCGGCGGTGGGTGCGCGCTGGTCGCATTCCCGGAACTGCGGGGCACGGGGCGCATCTCGGTGCGCGGCGGCGATGGCGGTGCGTCGGCGGCAGGAGGCAACTCGGGCGGCGGTGGCGGTGGCGGCGGTGGCCTGCTGATCGCGGTCTACAACACGATCGCGGGCACGCTCACGATGAGCGTGACGGGTGGCGCGGGTGGCGCGGGTGATGGGACCGGCCGGGCAGGCGGCGGCGGTGCCCCCGGATATTCCTATAACCGGCCGCTGCGCTGACGATCAATGTCAGCGGCGGGCCTGGACGTGCGTTCGTGTTCACGCCCTAGCCCCGCCCAGAAAGTGTAGGCTCGGGCCATGCAGGTGATAGCCTGCGAGCATGGCTAACCTGTTTTTTAACATCCCCGTGCCTGCGGGCAACGGCAGCGGCGCTGCCGTCGATGTCTCGACGTTCGGGTACGCCAAGACCGTGTCGGTCGCGGGACCGTTCGTCGGCACGGTCACGGTCGAGGTTAGCAACGAGCTCGTGCCCACGAAATGGGCTCCGGTCGCCGTTTTCGGTAACGCGGACGGCGCGAACCTGGGCGTTGCAGCTCGGTGGATGCGCGCCTCGGTGGCGGGCTACGTGAGCGGAGCACCGACGTGCGACCTGGGCGGCACGGACGAGGGCGCGAGCTTCGCCACGCTGCCGGCGACCGCGGGCGACGGCGCGGGCGCGGCGGTCGATGTGAGCTCGCTCCCCTCGCTCAAGACCGTCACCGTGGGAGGTCCGTACCGCGGCTACGTCCAGGTCGAGGTCAGCGAGGACGGGCTGACGCGCTGGTCGCAGGTTGGGTTCGGGTTCAGCAACCCCGGCCTCGAGTCGCAGCAGATCATCGCGCGCTACATGCGCGTCGTTCGCTCGGGCGTTCCTCAGACTGATCCGGGGCTCCCCCTGGTCAACGTCGGAGCCTGCGCCATCGCGACGGGTGTCGGCGGCAGCACGATCATCGTCGAGGACGAGGGCGTCCCGGTCGTGGGCGGGCCGTTCACGACGCTTGACTTCGTGGGCGAGGGCGTCGTCGCGACCGACGGCGGCGGCGGCACCGCGACCGTCACGATCCCGCGCACGGTCGCGGTCGATGGCGTGACCATCACGGGTGACGGCTCGACCGGCAATCCCCTCGTCGCGGTCGCGCCGGTTGACACTGGCATCACCGAGCTAACCCAGGACGTGCTCGCCGGGCCAGGCTCGGGCTCCCAGGTCGCGACCGTCGTCGCGCTCCAGTCGAACCCCGTCGCGGCGGGCCTGCCGGTCGCGGGCGATCTGCTGACGTGGAGCGGCGTGCAGTGGGTGCCGAGCGCCCCTGGGCTGACGCCCACCACGCACGAGACGCTGCGCCAACTGATCCACTTTCTCGACGACGGCCCCGGCGCGGGGTTCCTGCCGGGCGCGGTCAAGATCACCGGCTACAGCGGCGCGCTCGTCACCTCGGAGGTCTGGTACGAGGACGGGACGCTGACGACCCGCTACGTCGATCTGGCCGTGGCCTACAGCGGCGCGCTCCCCTCCGTCGAGGTCTGGCGCATCTACGCGAGCGATGGCGTGACGATCACTGCCACGCTCACCGACGTGATAGCCTACGCGGGCGCGCTGGAAACCCAGCGCACGCGCACCTGGATCTGAGCCTATGTCGCAACGCAACCCCGCCAGCGTTTTGCTCGACCTCAACGGTAACCCCGTCGGGGTGATGTTCGACGGCCTGGTGTACCGCCTCCAGGTCGAGGCGACCCTGACCAACGCGGCGGGCACCTCGGCGGACATCGAGCAGATGGGCTCGCGCGAGGCGCTCGCCGTGAGCTACCCTGAACTGCTGAAGGTGCTGGAGCGGATCTCGGCGCAGCTTGCGACGATCACCACGCACATGGCCGTAATCACCGACGAGGAAGACCCACTGTGAGCTACCAAAATCTGATTCAGGACGGCACGGGCCGGGGCTACCTCGCGCGCGTGGACGACACCAACCGGCTCGCCGTGCGGGGCGTGGTCGAGACGACCTACGACAACCTCGGCAAGTTGGGCGCGGCGTTCAACGTCAACACGCAACTGGTCCCGTTCGTCTCGACGGGCACGACGGAGGTGCCGCTGCTCTACCTCCGCAACCTGGAAGCTGCGGAAATCGAGCTTGTCAACGTGTTCTTCGCGGTCGGCCTGTCGGCGGGCGTGTTCAGCGAGAACCCGCTGTTCCGCGCCTACGCCCAGCCCGTCGGTGTCGCGGGTGGCGTGGCCGTGATCCCGACGAACCGGCTGATCGGAGATCCCCGGACGTTCGCGCTCACCGTGCTGCGCCAGGACGCGGGCACGCCGCTGACCTGGACCCCGGCGGGCACGCCGATCCTCTACCAGACGCTGACCCAGAGCAACCGCAGCGTCGGCGCGGTCAACCTGCACCTCCCGTCGAGCGCGAGCGTGATCATCACCCTGACGACCAACCTGGCCGCGAGCACGGTGTCGGCCTATGCCGGGTTCGCCGGTTTCATTGACGCGGAGTAGGAGCTAGCCATGGCACGCATCGACGACGGTACGGGACAGGGATTTGTCGCGGCAGTGGCCTCCACCAACCGGCTGCTGGTCAACTCCGAGAGCGTGCCCGCGATTGCGGTCGCGAGCGCGACGCGCGCGGACGCCTACGCGATCAACACCGACACGGGCACGGCGACGGGCCTGGTGACGGGCCTCGTCGTCAACGTCCAATCGGGCGTGCTGTACCTGCTCAACACGAGCGGCTTCCCGCTGTCGATCGGCGGGTTCTTCGCCTCGACGACGAACGCGGGCGTGTTCAGGCTGTATAAGGACGTGACCGGCGGTACGCTCGCGTCAGCGGGCACGGTCGCGCCGCCGCAGCAACTCAACGTCGCGTCGGGTAAGGCGTTCGCCGGTAGCGCACGCCGCGCCAACGCCAGCGGGCAGACGGTGACCGGCGGCACCGTGGTGGCACTTGGCTACGTCACGGCGGGGTTCCAAGAGCTTCAGCTCGCGGGCGCGCTGCTGCTCGGCACGAACGACGCCATCGCGTTGACGTTCACGCCGATCGGCGCGAACGCGGACGTGTCCGCGACCGTCGTCTGCGCGTACCTGGCGGGCTGATCGTGAGCACCAAGGGCAGGATCACCGATGGGCTCGGCACGGGGCGCACCGTCGCGGTGACCCCCGCGAACGCGCTGCTCGTGCAGGTACTGCCCGACACGTCGATCGGGATCCCCGGTGCCCTGCTCTCCCGGTACCGGCTGCTCTCGGAGTTTTTCATCGACGGTGCCGGGAGCAGCAATCAGGTCGTCAACGGCTCCGCGACGCCGGTCGAGTTTTCGATCCGCGCGAGCGTCGGCCTCACGAAATGGATCACGGGATTTCGGGTGATCATCGAGGGCAACGGGTTCGAGCTTGCCACCGCCAACTTCCGCGCCTACGGCGCGATCCCGGATCCTGGCCTGCCTAACGGCATCCAGATCGAGGCCGATCAAGGCGGGGTGATCACCGCCATCGCCAACGAGCCTGTGCGGATCACGGGCGATTATCTGAACTACGCAACCTCGTTTACGAACTTCGTCAACGCAATCACCGCACAAGCCGACTACCTCCAGTTCGTGTTCCGGTTTGAACAGCCGATCGTGCTGACCGCCGCCTCCACCGATCGCGTCGTCATCCGCATCCGCGACAACCTCACCCTCGCGATCCTCTCGTCGAGCACGCCCCGTCAGTACGCGCTGGCAACTGGCTACCAGGAGAGCGTATGAGCAGCATCATCGCGGGTGGCCCCCGTACCGCCGACGGTGCGCCGGTCGTCGCGCCGACCGCGACCGCGTACTCGGAGTACGTCACGCGGTTCGTCGGGGCGCGCTACGTCTGCGACCCCGGCGCATCCGAGCACGACCTGAAGGTCACGACGCCCGTGCTACTTCAGGGTGGGAGCTACTGGGTCGAGGGCGCGAACAACGGCGACAGCGTGTCGCTGGCCGTCGTGGGCGACAAGGACGTGACGCTCGATGAGATCGCAGACGTGGACCGCGCCATACGTCTCGATGCCGACGGGGTCGCGCTGGACACCACGGCACGCGAGCGTGGAGGCGTCGAGTACATCGAGTACGTGGTGGACCTGCCGGTCGCCCCGTGGGCGCATCAGCAAGATCTGATCGCCGCGACGGCGGGCAGCGTGCCTCTGGGTGCGCGCCTGCGGGTGACTTACACCAACGTAGGCGAGAAGCCGGTCACGCTGGGCGTGTTGTACCGCTGGCTCCAGCCGCCCGCGTGATCTCACCGGGCTTGGATGGATCCATGCGGGCGGTGTAGCCTCGATGTCAACATGAACATCAGCTACAGGCCCCAGGCCGAGCGCGGCGTCACGCAACTGATGTACGTCGGCGACGACGAGGCCGTCGATAAGGCGGTCGCGCCGCGGAGCCTCGTGCCCGGCGTTCCCAACCTCGCGCTGTTCGCCGGGGCCGGGATCGTCGCGTACATGCTCCTCGGCCGCAAGAAGCGTGGTGTGCGAACCCCGCAGGAGCGGGTCGCTCACATTCGCACGGTCGCCAGGTCGCGACGCTAGCCGTTGACGACGGCCCCGGTCCCGTCGCATGGTCCGCTCGTGTTCATCCGCTACTTTGCGCGCACCGACGACGGCGACATCGGGCAGGCCGCAGCGGCGTACTGCGACGCCTTGGTCGCCACTGGGGCTCCGGTTCGCGTCGTCTCGACGCGGCTCGCCGAGCTGCAGTTCGACAGGCGCGGGCGCTGCGCGAGCGTCTGGGACCGCCACCGGGATCTACTGATCACGCCGATGGTCGGCGACTACGTCAATGTCGTGTGCGGCGACGTGGCCGACTGGCGGCGCTTTCACACGTCGCGGGTGACCAACGTCCTGTTGCTGACCGCGAACAACCTGGCGCAGATCAGCGATCCCATGGGCCCGGCCATGACCCTGCCCGCGGCGATCGAGATCTACGAACTGGTCTACGCGCCCTCCAGCGAGGTCGCCGACGCCGTCGAGCGCGCGAGCGCCTACCGCCCCATCGTTGTGCCCCTCGGGACACCGGACGCCGGGGGCGCGTTCCTGAGGCTCAAGCCATGAGGGTCCGCTACTACTCGCACCTTCAGCAGAGCACCGGCTACGGCCGAGCCGCCCGCGAGCTTGCCCGCGCCCTGGTCGGCGCGCGGGTCGAGCTCGACCTACGCACCCTCGGCCCCCGCGACCCCGGCTGGATCCCCGCGCACGATGGCCTGTCCTCGAGCCGCATCGACGACCCCGACGCCGTCATCGTTCACACGCTGCCAGGCGACTGCGGGCGCGTCTTGGAGCTCGAGGGGCTACGGCGCGGCGCGGGCCCCAAGCTCGTCGCCTACACGACCTGGGAGGCCCTCACGGCCCCGGAGGGCATCGTTCAGTCGCTCTACGACGACTTCGATCAGATCTGGGTTCCGAGCCAGCCCACCGCCCAGGCGTTCGCGACGAACGGCCTGCATGGCAGCGGGCGCGACCGTGAGTCCGCCGAGCACCGCACCCGCGTCATTCCGCACTGCTACAACGATAGCCTGCCCCTGCCGAAGCGCCGACACGCGGACGCGCACGAGCACCGGTTTCGCTTCTACTGGGTGGGTGCCTGGACCGCGCGTAAGAACCCCGGCGGGCTGATCCGCGCGTTCGCGAACGCCTTCCGCGCCGGTAGCCGCGCCGAGCTGGTCCTCCACAGCCCCGGCTGCTCGATGGACGCCTTCGTCGTCGCGCTCGCCGCGACCGGGCTCGAGCAGCGCGAGCTGCCCTCTATCATCCTGAGCAATCAGCACCTGTCCGAGGCTGCACTCGCCGAGCTGCACGCCGAGGCCGATGTCTACGTCACCGCGGCGCGCGGCGAGGCGTGGAACCTGCCGGCGTTCGACGCCTTGCTCGCCGGCCGGCACATCATCGCGCAGTACGGCCTGGGGAGCGACGAGTTCCTGGCCGGGACCAGCGCGGACCTGATCGACGGCTGGGAGTCACCCGCCCAGGTCGACGTGTCCTTCGCGCAGGCGAGCGACGGCGCGGTCACCCTGAAGACCGTCGGCGCGCAGGGCCTGACCTCGCGCTCGCTGTGGCTGGAGCCCAACCTCTGCTCGCTGTCCGACGCGATGCACGCGGCCTTTGAGAGCCGCAAGCGCACCCTCACGACCGACTACAACGTCGCGCAGCGATTCGGCTACGCGGCGGTCGCGACCCTGGTACTGGACGCACTGGAGCAACCATGACGACCCCGATGAAGGCCCTGATCGAGCACCTGTTCCTCGACGCCAAGGAGATCAACAACCCGCTCGCCGCCGAGCTGCGAAAGGCGATACCGGCGAATGAGCGGCCGAAGCTCCTCGAGTGCCAACTCGTGCTCAAGAGCGGCTACGCAGCGGCGGGTGTGCTCACCACGGCGGGCGACGTGCTGCGCCTGGCGTCGATCGCACAGACCGCCGACAAGAAGGTCGTGCTGGTCGATCAGTACTTCGCCTACGAGGACGTGGAGACGATCTCGCTGGGACGCGAGCTAGAGATCGCCTCGGTGACGCCGATCCGCAACGGTAGCCCGATCATCCTGGGGCACTGATGACCGCTGACGAATACAACGCCGCCGAGCTCGCCGCCGGCCGCATCACCCCCGCGCAGATCACGACGCTGACTCGCGCGTGGCAGGCAACGCACAAGCTGTACGTCGACGGCAAGTGCGGACCAGACACGCGCGCGTCACTCGACGCAGCAGGAGACATCGTGCCCGACCCTACCCCCGAAGAACGGCTCGCCGCTGCCGGCGAGCGCGCCATCGCCAGCGCGCACGCCTACTGGCTCGAGGACATCTACGACCCGAAGACCAGCGACTACTCCCCCGACGCCGATCGGTGTCGCAAGGACATCGACGCGATGATCCGCGCCTCGACGGCGCTCGACTGGAGCTGGGAGCCGCCCTACGCAGGCGACGGATCATTCGAGTGGTGCGGAGCGTTCGCCGCCGCCGTCTGGCCTGGCATCAAGCGCGAACTGCGCCGCACGTTCTACGCGAGCACCTACCGCCTGGACCGCTACGCGCGGTACATGCCCGTCGGCGAGAATCCCAACACCAAGCCGGCGACCGGGCCCTACCGGCTGATCTGCGACCTCGGCGAGGCCTCAACCGCGGCGAGCCTGACGTTCACGCCGCGTCCAGGTGACTTGCTGTTGATCGGCCCGAAGGTCGGCTACGGTCAGCATATCTGCGTCGTCGAGAGCTTCGACGCGGTGGCGAGCATGTTCGCGACCTACGAGGGCAACGGCACCGGGCGCGGCCCCAACGGCGAGATCCAGCAGGGCGTCGTGCGCGGCCAGCGCCGCCTCGGCGGGGCCGTCGGGCAGTGGATGGCACGCCGGCTCATCCGATCAGCGCCCAGCGACCTGGGCGTCTAGACCTCGCTCCACCCCTGACGGGTCGCCACGCCCTGGAGGTGCAGGCGACCGCGGAACATGCGGTGGACCTCGAGCGCGCTGTGCTTGCGGTCCCGCACGAGCTTCAGCGCCAGGCGCTTCGCGGCGGTCCTGGTGCGACGGCGAAACAGCTCGCGCTCGCTCGCGTCGGTGACGTAGTACTCGCCCTTGTCGTCCTCGGGCGCGGACGCGCCGACCTCCGCGGCGACCGTCTCGTCACCCTCGTCGTCGTCGCCTTCCTCGTCACCCTCGTCGTCGTCGTCCTCCTCCTCTCCATCACCCTCGTCCTCTCCTTCCTCCTCGTCCTCGTCCTCGTCCTCGTCCTCCTCCTCCTCCTCCTCCTCAATGCTCGCCAGCACGTCGTCCTCGATCTGGCGCGCGAGCGCGTCGATGCGCCCCTGGCCGTAGAGCCGCCACGCCTTCTCGGCGTCGCCGCCCATGACCTTGATCTCGTCGAGGTTGTCGTTGACCCAGCGGAGCTTCGCGCTGGAGTCCATCTCGCCTCGCCCCGTGATGGCGCGGCGCGCGGCTTCGACCGTCGCGTCGCGCAGCGGGAGGCCCGCCTGGACGCGCTCGACGAGCTGGGCGGTGTCGACCTGGCCGTCGAAGGCGTCCAGGCGACCGGAGAAGTAGCAGGAGACGTATCGATCCTTCATCTGCGCATCCTGCAACGTGCAACCAGTGGTTGACAAGAGGCGGTGTCGTTTGACATACAACTAGGTATGCCAAAGACCAGACACGAGCTGACCGAGATCTTGCAGGTTCGCGTTAGCAAGGAAGGCAAGGCGGCGATCGAGAAGGCCGCGGGCGAGGAGGCCACCACCGTCGCCGAGTTCGCGCGCCGCGCGCTCTACCGGGCGTCGAAGTTCATCGTCGCAAGGACGAACCGCTGATGTTGAAGACGGCTGCAACGGTCCAGGGCGCGATCAACGCCGTTCCCTGCGCCCACTGCGGCAAGCCGCAGGACTACACGTTCATCGAGGTCGCGCGGGCCGAGGAAGGACTCGACCCGGAGATCCCGAGGGGCGCGAGCATCGAGTGCGACGACTGCGGCAAGCTCAGTGAGGTCGTCGACGTTCGGAAGATTGTCCTGGTCCGCCAGATCTGACGCAGCCCACACCCCAACCCTGGACGTAGATGATGAAGACCAAAGCAGAGATCGCAACAAAGGCCCGCGCCCTGGAGGCGGCGATGACCGGCTCCACCAACCTGATCGAGCGCACGCTGCGCGAGCTCGCCGGCATGATCGCCGACCTGGCCGCTGCCGACCCGCCGACGACGCGGCGGAAGCGGTGAAGGCCCTGATCAGACACGGCGGGATGGTCCGCTGCGACATGGTGACCGTCGCCAAGCACGCCTGGACGAAGCCCTGTCAGTGGGTCTTCTTCACCTACTCGGTGGCGAGCCTCGCGCGCCCACAGGCACTGCGCGCGGGATGGACGCGCCCGAAGGTGAAGTTCGTCAAGTGGCCCGGCGCGGCCCCGGCCGGCGACAACGTGAAGGTGGACCTGTGCCCCACGTGTAGCGCCCTGGTGATGTCCGCCGAGGATCACCGGAAGCTCAAGGATCAGCGCAAGGCCGAGAAGCTCGCGGCGAAGCTCGAGAAGAAGCGCCCTTGTCAGAACCACCGCCCTTAACCGTCCGAGGAACCATGACCAACCCGTTCGATACCGGCATCCGCCTGACCGTCGTCCGCGATCCCACGCGCGTTCGCTGCGACGTGGATGAGTTCGTTTTGTGCCCGAGCAACGCCCGCGCCGATGAGTGGAAGCGCCAGGCCGAGGCCGAGGCATGGGATCACCTCGTGACGCGCAAGCAGTTGGTCGAGGTCGAGGTCGAGGTCGCATCGCTGTCGGCTGCGCTGGGCCGCGCCAACCACCTGGCATGGGAGGCCAGGCAGGAGCGCGACGCCGCCGTCCAGCGCGCGGCGCAGGCCGAATCCGACCGGCTCGCCGATGTCGAGGGTCTGACCGCCGAGCGCGACCACTACCGGGCGGCGCTGCACGCTTGCGTGACGCGCTCGGCCCTTGCGGGCCCCAGCGGAACTGTCACATAATACCCATTATGGGCAACACAACCGCGACGATCAACGAGTTGGGCTACCTCGTCCACCACATCATTAGCCTAGGGCCGCGCCCCGACTCAGGCGACCTGGAGCTTCAGGTCGCGTGGGACGCGGCGTGGAACGCGCTTTGCGAGCGCGCCCGCGAACTGGGACTCGGCGCGTGACCGACAAGTTCGACACCCCCGACGCCCCGCTCGACCACGCCGGCCCCGACGAGCTCTACGGCGGCGAGCCTCCCTACGTCTACGCGGGCGAACCACCCCACGTGGCCGGCAGCGACACCTCGATGGCGGCGCGCGACGAGATCCGCGAGAGCGTCAACGCCCTGCAGGGGCGCGTGCTCGCGCTGCTCGCGCAGCGGCCCATGACGGACGAGGAGATGCAGACCGCCGGCCGGTTCCTCGGCAACACCCAGCGCCCGCGGCGCATCGAGATGGCGCACCTCGGCCTGGTCTGCGACTCCGGCACTCGCCGTCGAACGTCGCGCGGCAAGGCCGCGGTGGTCTGGCAGATCCACCGCACGGGCGGATGCTCGTGCGGCTACCGCGCGCCCCGGCAGGCCGCTCGTCCGGCCGCGTGCGGGCCGGGCCCCGCGCCGCTCGTGGCGACGCCCAGCGACGAGACGATCCGCGCCGCGCTTGCTGACCTAGCCGCGTTGTGGAGGGCGCATCCCAAGTGGTTCACTCCGCAACTCGTCGAGGTCGCGAAGTGGCTGCGTGCGATCTCTGGGGGGAACCCATGAAGTATTCGCACATCATTTTCACGCCGCCGCTGGGGGTCAGCGCCGCCGCCGCGCGCGGCCTCGAGCTTCGCCGGCAGCACGGGCGCGGGGGCACGTCGGTTGGCGTCGCGCGGGCGGTGCAGCTTGCGTCGGGGCGCACGGTGTCACCGCAGACCGCGCGCCGCATGCTCTCGTTCTTCCAGCGCCACGCGCGCGACCTCGACGCGCCCGCCGCCCGACGCGGGCACTCGAGGTACCCGAGCGCCGGGGTGATCGCCTGGCTTCTATGGGGCGGCGACCCCGGCTACCGCTGGGCCGAGAAGCTCGCGCGTCAGATGGACCGCGCCGAGGGCTGGCGATGAAGCGCGAGATGCAACGGCTTGTATCGAGCGACCCCTTCGAGCGGGCGGTGATGCTCGCGCTCGTCGAGATCTCCGCGGTGGACGCCACCCGGCGCGAGTACCGGCGCGACTTCGAGCTGTGGCTTGCCTTCTGCGGCGAGAACGGCGTTGACCGTGTCGCGCCCCAGGACGGCGCGGTCGCGGCCTGGGTCGAGTGGATGAAGCTTAAGTCGCACGCCTCGAAGAGCCGCGCGCGGCGCATGTCGGCGCTGTCGTCCATCTACCGCGAACTGCGGCGCAAGCGGGTGGTCGCCGTCAACCCGTTCTCGATCGACGAGGGCCCGAAGCGCGAGCGGGTGTCCGTCGACGAACCCACCCAGGTGGCGACGCCCGACATGGTCCGCGCGCTCCTGGCGGCGTGCGACGAGACGCCGCTGGGCCTGCGCGACGCCGCGATGGTCCGCGTGCTGTGGTCGACGGGCATGCGCCGCGTGTCGCTGCTCTCGATGACCGCCGAGCGCATGCAGAAGGATCACATGGGCTGGATCGCCACGGTCGTGAAGAAGGGCGGCGAGAATCAGCGCGTGCTGATTCGGGGCAAGGCCCGAGATGCCCTGGACCGGTGGCTGGCCGTGCTCAAGGAGGGCGGGCTCGCGACGGGGCCGATCTGGCGCACGAAGTCGGGCAGGCCGCTCGAGCTGCGCGAGCTCAATCGGGCGATGGCGCGGCGCGCGAAGGACGTGTCTCCTCACATGCTCCGCGTCGCGTTCCTCACCTACAACCCCGCCGGCCTCGAGGCGAAGCAGGAAGCCGCCGGCCACAGCGACCCAGCGACGACTCGCCTGTACGATCGTGCGAGCTGGCGCGGACGCCAGGCCTTCGAGCAGATGCCGGAAGTAGAGGACGTGTGACCGACGACGCCGATCTACTAGGTCTGCTGGCGCGCTACCGCACCGCGATCGTCGAACTGCTGGCGATCATCCGGCGCGACGGGGGCTACATGCCGGCGGACGCCCAGCTTCGACTCCGGGAGATCGAGCGGTGGGCTGACGCTGACCGCGCGCGGATCGTTCAGGCGGATCTCGAGCGCGAGCTGGTCGAGTAGCCGGCCGGCGTCGTAGGGGCTCACGGGCGCGTCGCGAAGGCGTTGGACCGGGCGAGCAGGAACCCCGCTGCGAGCAGCCCGCCGAGCGCGATCAGCACGCCGAGATTGCTGCCGCCGGCACCGTCACCTCCGGCTTCCGCAAGCCACTTTGCCGGATTGATCGTGTTCTCGGCAGACGGACCCGTTAGCTTGCGCCGCACCTCGTAGTGCGTGTGCGCGATGCGGCCATCGTACTGGCCGATCGGCGTGCCCTCGGAGACGGGCAGGCCGATGCCTACGCGGATCAACGAGAACTCGAGGTGCGACAACAGATGAAACACGCCGCTGGCACCCCTGATGACGACGACGCCTGGCTCGAACCCCGACCAGGGAGGCGACGACCCGTTCGCGACCGCAACAACCACACCGCTCTCTGGCGCGACAACGCGACGGTCGGACCCGGCGAACAGGTCCATGCCCCAATGCGTGCAGGGGTAGCCGTGAACGCCGCACCCGCCGTCCGCCGACGACATGCGCTTGCAGCCGTAGCAGCCGGTACGGTGCGTCGAGAACGGCCCTGTCGGCCAGCGCGGCATCAGCGGTCACCGCGTGACTTAATGTGGCCGACGGTGAGGATGCCCAGCTTGATCGCCGCGAACATCGCGGACGCGCCGCCGATCAACAGCGTCCACTTCCGCGCCTGCTCCTGCTCCTCAAGCTTCGCGATGATCAGCGCGGTACGCTCGTCGAGCTTGCGCCCAAGCTCTAGGCTGACCACAGGCGACTCGGTCGTCGTGGCCGGAGTGACATCGCCGAGCCCGCCATGGAACGGGCCGCGCCTGAACACGCCGACCCTGACGAGCAGCCGGCTCACTTGCGCTGACTCAGGTAGTAGATCAGCCCGATTGCGCCGGCCGCGCCGAGCGCCGCCAGTGCAATCGTCGTCCGCGACATTCCGGCTCCGGCTCCGGCTCCGGCCCCGGCTCCGGCCCCGGCTGTCATTTTCGCTAACAATTCAGGGGCAACGAACCGAAACCGTCGCTTCAGCATCTTTGGCGTCATTGCCGTTTCCGCCGGCCTTACCGTCGTCGTCGTTGTCGGCGGGCCGCACTTTCCATCCGAGTACATGATCTCGCCAGCGCGAGCGCATTCAGCGGGCATCTCGATGTCCGCGCCCAGGTCGCGCGCGAACAGCGGAACGTCGAGCATGAACGAGCGACGAACCGAGGCCCCGCGCATCACGCGCGGCGTGCTCTGGACGCCCGAGAGGAGGCGGTAGCTCACGAGAGCCCCAGGTCTGAGTTGTCGAGCTCGAGGTCTGAGTTGTCGAGGAGGTCTGAGATCTGCACGTCGGGCTCCTGTGCGTCCTCGCCGGGAACCAACGGCTGCTCGGCCTCGGCCTTGCCGCGGTAGCTGCCGGCGTCGAAGGCGTCGTTGTACGAGTACCACTCGTTCGCGGTCGTAGCCTTGAAGCCCGGTGGGATCGGGGCGGGTCGGGCGAGCCCCGCAAGTTGCGCCTGCTGCGCCAGCAGCGGCTTCGTCGAGGCCGGCGAGCCGAACTGCGGGCTACAGTCGGAGACGACCCAGCCAAGGGCCGGCAGGTAGAGCTGCACGAGGGACTGGATCGCCGCGATGCCCGCGCCGACGACGACCATGTCGTGATGCTTCTCTAGGTACTTGACCCTGTGAGCGCCGAGCCACGCGGCGGCGAACGTGCCGATGCTAGCGAGCGCGCCAGCGTGCTTGGCGTACTTGGGCCAGCGTTTGGCGATATGGATGGTCGCGGTTCGCGTCACGAACCGCGTGGCCGCGAAGGCCGCGAAGCCTGGGATGATCTGCGCCGCCATGTCCTGCGCGAACGGTGGATTGCGCTTGGGTTCCGTGTGGCGGCTGCGAAACTTCGCGAGTTTGCTCATGCGATTGTTCTCCGGTGGAGCGGCCGGAGAACCGCCTACACCTGACGAGACTATCCCTCCCCCGAAGGGGAATCAACGCCTTGCGTCGCGGGAAGCCGCCAGGGGCGGGGTCAGGATCGTCTCAACGAGCCGCGCGATGGACATGCCCCGACGCTCGGCCTCGCGTCCGAGCGCATCGTAGGTTGATCCCTTCACGGACACCTGGCGTCGGTGGCTCTGTTTCCTCCTGGCCTTCACTTGCGCTTCCTTCCCTGGGCTCGCGCCCAGCGTCGACCCTCGCCGCGGGCTAGCTCCTGCAGCATGATCGACAGCATCGTAACCTCCCTCGTGGTGAGCGGCCCATCGACCTGGATCTCGATGAGGCGCTTGCCGTCGCCGTCCTTCTCGATCAGCGCACGGGCCCGGTAGGGCAACTCGCCGGCCTCGCAGTCGCAGGACTTGCGTAGCTCGGCTCGCGCGCCCGTCGCGCACGTCGCGGTGTGGTGACCCCTAAGCGTCGTTTGTAGCGCGGCCATCTATCTGATGTAGTACACGAAAGGTCAATCCATCTCAAGCATCCTGAACCGCTGGATGGTCGCATCAACGTCGTCGTCACGCTCCTCAACCCGCTCCTGCCTGACTGTCGCCAACTCGACGCGCAGGGCGGCGTTCTGGTTGTGTGCTCCCTGCAGTTCGTTCTGGCGGGCGCGCAGGCGCTCCTGGGCGAGGTCGAGCTCGGCGCGGACGCCGGCCATCCTGCCCTCCAGGCCGATCACCTCGGCCGCGCGTGACATCACCACGTTCCGCAGCCTGTTCGCCTCGACCTCGACGCGCGCCGCAGCTTGACGGGTGTCGGCGAGCTTGGCCTCGAGCTCGCGACTGCGCTGCTCGGCCATGCGGAGTTTCGACCGGTACGCCTGGCCGAGGCATGCCGCATGGAACACCTCGGTCCCGTCGAGCACGAACCGCTGTGCCTGGTATATCGGCTGCAGGCACGCAGCGCAGGAGGCCATGCCTCCAGCGTACTACACGGGTGTCGTCGTCGACTCGATCGCGATGAAGCTCCACTCGGCGTTCTCTGGATCCCACCCGTCGGACGCCTCGTCGATCCCGAGATCGAACCCGGCCGGCGTGACGTTGTAGGCGTAGATGCGCCAGCCGTTGTTTCCGCCCAGGCTGAGATCCTGGCAGATCAGCGCGGTCACTGCCACGTTGCTTGGAAACGGCGGGGTGAAGTCGACGTGGTACCTGCCCTCTCCGGTCTGCTCCACATCGCAGGCGTGCGAGCAGATCTCGTTGCCCTCCGGGTCGACTCGTGCGCTGGCGTACAGCGGCCCACCGCCGCCGGCACCAGCGTCGCTTGCGCCGCCGATCCAGACATCAGCGCCGCCGCTGACGCGAGCGAACTGCGCGACGACCGAGCGCGTGACCGCGCCGCCGTTCTGGAACGAGAAGATCTGCGCCCACGAGACGCCGTCCTCGCTGACCTCGACGTTGCCGGCGAACCCCGAAGGCGCGACGACCGTCTTCAGCAGCGGGAGAGCAGACACGTCGACCGGCGTACCAGCCGACGGCAGAAGTGCGAACAGCGAGCCGGCGTCCGAGCTGCCAACATCGACGTTCGGTGCGCCGCCCCGGTAGCTCGAGGTGACCGCGCGCATCCAGTACGCCGCCACGTCGACCGTGAGATTGCCGGCCTGCAGGAAGGTCGCGAGCGGGGCCCACGGGCCTGCGCCGACATCATCCGTCGAGTACTCGACGTTCACCGTCGCGGCGAACCCACCGCCGCACACGATCGACTTGGTCTTGCCCATCGCCGACACGTCGACGGGAGCGCCGGCACCGTTCGCGGCCGGGGCGGGGAGGTTCACGAAGAGGTTTGCCATGGGGGCGGAACCTACCAGACGACTGGTTGCCGTGTCGACCTTTCCCGTTCGCGACGAATCCATGCTGTACGGCGCAGCTCGGGTGTCGAGCAGAGGTCGACTGCGCCGCCAGCTCGCTCGCGAACGATCGGCCCGAGCTTGCACTTCTCGATCATCGCGTATCCTCCCGCGTATCCGACGAGCGCGTCGCGTTGGCTTCGCGTCGCCCGCATCCACTCACGTAGGTGCCGCGCGCCCTCGAGGTAGCCGTCGAGCAGACGAGGAGCGACGCACTGCTTGTGCATGATCGGCTGCATCACGCCGCACGCGCGCTTGCCGCGAACCACCGGGCCGATCGCTCCTGGCTGGTACCTGCTCTCGCGCCAGGCGATGGCGAGCAGGAGGTCGGGGTCGAGCTTGTACGTGGCCCCGGCGAGCCGAGCTGCGGCCAGGTTAGCCGCCGCGTCCGCCGAGCTCAAGCTCGCGGTGCGCTGCAGCGCCGCGACGTGGTGCGGCGGCGTCAGCCACACGAGGAGCGCGAACACCAGCTCGATCACTTGCGACGCCCCACGAGCGAGGTCAGGTCGAGCGTGCCCGTCGGGCCGCGCCTGGGGAGCAGGTACAGCACGAGCGCGTTGGTCAGCACGGCGGCGATGATCACGAAGGTCATGGCGCATCCTCGCACGGCGGCGGGGTGTACCGCCTGGCGCTGTACACGTCGGGGCAGCTCGCGGTGAGCCACTCCAGGTCGCGCGCCGGGGCCCCGGCAGCAATCAGGATCTCCCGGATCGCGTCGCGCACGAGCAACTCGGCCTCCTGGGCACTCACGAGAACGCCTCGTGGCCGCGCGCATCCCTGCCAGCACAGGCCGGGCACGACGGCCGGAACTTGTGCCGCGTCAGCAGGTCGGCGATGTACGTGAACAGCGTGAACGGGCGTCGGCAGTCGTCACACGTCAGCACGCTGGTCGGCTCCTCCGGTTCGCGGCGCACGCGCTCCTCGCCGGTCGAACTTCGGCGTAGGTTCACATACCCCGGCACGGTGTTGCTCTCGGCGAACCGCCGCCACAGGCGATCGGCGTCGGCGTTGTCCTTCGGGGTGAGCACGAGCACGTGCGCGCACCGCTGGCCCGCCTGGCAGCACTTGCACTGGCAGCTCACTCGCCACCCTTCCTCGCAGCCAGCATCCCCGCGACCAGATCTCCCGCCGACTGCAGGCCGCGCTGCTCGCGCGCCTCGCGCGCAGCGGCGAGCAGCGGCACCTGTTGCTCGCGCCGCTCCTGCGCGGCGACCGAGCCGTAGAGCTCGAGGAACCGCGCACGGTCGGCCGTCTGGTTCTCGGACAGGCACAGCACCTTCCAGCCCAGGGCCTTCACGCAGCGTCCGACCTCGGGGTCCGAGAACTCGAAGTCCACGCCGGGCAAGCGGTACGCGCCGTAGCGGCCGATCGACTTGAGCACCTCGCCCCAGGCCTCCCCTGCCGGCCGTTCAGGCCCGCGCTCGAGCTCGAGGACGACCTTGCGAATGTCGGCGACCGCCGGGATGAAGTTCTTGGACTGCAACAGGACGCGCACCGCGGCGTTGCAGCGCGCGTAGTCCAGGTCGGCGAGCAGCGCGGCGTAGGCATCGACCATCGCGTCCAGGGCCCTCGTATCGAACCGTGGGCTCTGCCCGGTCGCGGCGACCATCACGTACACGAGCTTGGCCGCTTCCTGGCGGTTCACGGGCGCTCCCCGCTGGCGATCTGGGCCAGGTACTCCAGGCCCTCGCCACCGCCCGAGCGCATCGCGCGCACCGGCTGCGCCTTCTTGGCCGCGAGCTGGTCCCACTTCTCGCGGAGCTTCTCCCCGCTCAGGATATTCGACCGCCAGAACGGCTCTGCCTGGACCCACTCGACCATCGCGGCGATGTCCGCCCAGGCGTGTCCGTCCTTCTCGTGGAGCAGCCGGAAGGCGTCAGCCCACTTCCCTGCCCGGTCGTCCTTCGCGTGCTCTGAGAGCTTCGCGAGCGTGCTGGACGGGGTGTTGACCGCGATCAGGTCCAGCAGCAGCCGCGCAGCGGCCAGGGCCTCCGGTGGCAGGACTGGTCGAACCTTTGGAGCCCTAAGAGTCACCTCCCCCTTGCCAGTCACCCCCGCAGGGGGGGACGAGGAGGGGGGCGACGTGACGGGGGGCTTAGTAGTGGTTAGCAACGGGAGCAACGGGAGAGTGACATCGCGTGATTCCTGGTCACGTTCTGTGACGGCGCGTGACTCGGCGTGACCGGTATCAATGATTTCGGGTACCTTGAACATGGCTACCGACCTCCTTCGGTCCCGGCTCTCCTGTTGCCGGAGCTTGTCGCTCTTGCTGGTGGTCTGCGCTTCGGTGAAGTTCGGGGCCACGAATCCCTGCTTCGTCACGCGCACGCGCCCATCCGTGACAAGTTCCGGCCCCGCGCGCCCAACCACGTCCTCCGGCATGCGGACCATGCGGGCGACGCTTGGCCAGCCGTTGCGAACCGGGATCACTCCCGACCTGTCGAACTTGCAGAGCATCGCTCGCCACAGCGCGAGCGCCTCCCATGAAAGCTCGAGGTCATCGGCCGTCTCGCGCGTGTACATCCGCACGTATTCTTCGTTGGACCAATCCATCAGGCCCCCTCCCCTTCGTCGCCCGTTGACTCGCACAGGCCGTAGCGCATGCACCCATCGCCCGCGTTCATGGGTTGCCACTCGCCGCGCTTGCTGCGGGCCCATTCGACCGCGGCGCGCACCGGGATCGGAAAGTTGCTGGGCCCCTTGTGCCACCAGAACATGGACCGCCGCCGGGGCTCGCGCCCGAGCTGCGCGTCGCGCACCGCGCCGGCCTCGTTGAGGCGCTGCTCGATCTGCTCGATCTGGTCGATCCTGGCGGGGTCGATGCGGGCCACGAGTTCGATCTCCTTCTTGCCGGCGTGGATGCACGGCCAGCAGCCGACGCGCGACGCGCCGAGCGCGTAAAGCGGGTTCATCGGCAAGTCGTGACGCGCGTGGCAGGCAACCACGTCATCCCTCGTCCAGGTGACGAGGGGTCGCCAGATCTCGCAGTCGAACCCGTCGTCCCACGCCCACTCGGTCATCTTCGAGCGCGCATTTGACTCGGCACGCCGGATCCCGACGACGCTGACCACGTCGCCGCCGTGCTCCTCGACGTAGCCTGCCAGGTACTTCTTGAACGGCAGCACCTTGAGCTCCGTCGTGCAGAAGCGCATCAGCCGCGACGGGAACAACCCCTTCTTCTCGACGAGTCCCAGGAAGTCCACCTGGGCGCGGATCTCGGTGATCGGCCCGAGCTTCGCGGTCAGCGGCCCGCGCAGGTACTCGTAGAGGTGCGGGCTCTCCCAGCCGGTGTCCATGAACACGCGCTCGTGCTCGATGCCGAGCTCGCGGAGGTAGAGGGACATCGCCGCCGAGTCCTTGCCGCCGGACACCGACGCGATGACTTTTCTGCTGCCGATCTTCGCCTTCGCCGACAGGTCGAACGAGAGCTGGCTCACGCGGCATCCTTGATCCCGAGCAGCTCGACGACCTGGGCCTTGACGAGTTCGGCGAAGTCAGCGATGCGCTCGGCGGGAATCGACCGCTTCCCCGACTCGATCATGCACCACTGACTCCTGGTGATGTTCAGCTTCAACGCGGCCTCATCCTGGGTGATGCCGGAGGCCAGCCTGAGGCGACGCAGGCGATCGGCGATCTTCTGTCTCGGTCGCTGTTTGCGGAGTGCAGCCATGGCTTGAGTACTACAGCAACCCGCCCATGGTTGTCCACGTTATGACACGTTACGAAAGAGGTACGTGTGAAAGCTGTGTGAAGTTGCACCGTTGCAGTCGGTTGTCATACGGGCGTGGTGATATGGCCACACACCAGCAACCGGAGGCCGTCGATGTCCGCTCTCACCGTGACCAACAACAACAACTGGGGAATGACCCGCGATCAGCTTGACTTGCTCAAGCGAACCATCGCCAAGGGCACGACGGACGACGAGTTCGCGCTGTTCATGGCGACCTCGCAGCGCCTGGGCCTCGACCCGTTCGCGAAGCAGATCTACGCGGTCATGCGGTACATCAAGGCCGAGGACCGCAAGGCGATGGCCATCCAGGTGTCGATCGACGGGTTCCGCTCGACGGCCGACAAGACGGGCCAGTCCGACGGCCAGGAGGGACCGTACTGGTGCGGCACCGACGGCGTGTGGCGCGAAGTGTGGCTGGACGAGACGCCCCCTGCCGGCGCGAAGGTGATCGTGTTCCGCAAGGGGCAGACGCGCGGCTACACTGGCATCGCGACGTATGACAGCTACGTCCAAGAGAACCGCAGCGGCGAGCCCAACGACATGTGGCGGCGGTTGCCTGACGTGATGCTCGCGAAGTGCGCCGAGGCGCTCGCGCTCAGGAAGGCGTTCCCCGCGCAGCTCTCTGGCGTCTACACGCCCGACGAAATGGGCCAGGCCGACAACCCGGATCCGACGACGCCGACGCGCAAGGCGCAGGAGCAGGTTGTCGAACTCGACGGAGATCGCCTGGCCGATCTACTCGGGCGCATGTCACGCACCAAGAACGAGGCCGAGCGCCACAAGCTCACCGGGGAGGTCAACCACCTTGTGCCGGCACAGAAAGATCTGGTCCGCGAGGCCTGGCGGCGAGCGCGCAGCAACGATCCGGTTCACGAGCGAGAGCGCAGCAGGCGTCAGATTGAGGACGCCGTGACCGTCGACGACCTGTCGCCGTCGTAGTCAGCGCAGCCGGAGCCGAGCTTCAGCCCAGCTCGCGTCGACCGGTGCCTCGAAGAAGTCCGGCGGGCCGAAGGCCGGCGGCGTGTGCCGCTGGCCGGCGTGGACGACGACCATGTAGTCGAGCTCACCGGGCAGCTCGACGGCCCTGGTCCCTTGGAGGAACCGGAACCCGCTGCCGGGGTCCACGCGCTCGTCGAATTGGCCACGCCGACGCCAGAAGTCCCAGGTGAACGCGGCGGTGCCGTCAGAGAGCCAGCGCGAGGTCGCGATCTCGCCGGAGATCTCGTTGTAGTAGAGCGTCGGCCGCAAGATGCAGGCTCCGTGATCAGCGAGCGCCTGGACCTGTCGGCGCACGCGCGCGGGCCCGTGGTAGTCGTCGTCATCCCAGAGAAGGTAGACGGCGTCCTCGTCGCCGACGTAGTCGATCATCGCGTTGCGCTTGCGCGGGAGGTTCATACGCGCGTGATGGACGATGGAGATCTGACTCGCGCAGTTCGCGCAGAACGTCGCCGACTGCTCGCCGTCGTCGAACACGACCAGCGTCTTGGGTCCGGCGTAGTCCTGCTCCAGCCAGAGATGCACAGCTCGGTGGGCCATGGCTGGCCGGTTATACGTCGGCAGCAGGCCCACGGCGCGCACCGCTATGCCTCTTCGCTGTTCAGTACCGCGATGTGGCCGGGGTCGATAACCACCCACCGGTTGTTCACGCGGCCGATGTTGCCTCGGTGAACATCGCCCATGAACACCTTGTTCTCGCGCAGCACGCGAATCATTCCCAGGGCGAGCGGCTTCAGCTCGGGCGCGGTTTCGCCCATCGCACGAGCGGCCACCTCCCACTCGGCGATCAGCTTCTGGGCCTTCTTGTTGTTCCAGCCCTTCGAGTCGAGCACGTCGAAGGCCTTGCCCGCGGCCTTGTGCTGTGCAGCGATGGCCTTGTCGACCGCGCGCCCGTCGCCGCCGCGCTCGTTCACCACCCGGTCGATGTCGCCGACGTGATCGGCGGCGTCGCGCCACAGCAGGAACGACTGTCGTCCCTTGTACTTGTCGGGCAGCTCCTCGGTGCGGTGGTACTTGACGACGATCGGCGCAGCGAGCTTGCCCGCCAGGTCGGCTGCAAACTCGGCCTCGGTGTCGTCGGTCGTCAACTTCAGGACGACCTTCTCGTCGTGCGTCGGCAGCACGCAGCCGTAGGCACCACAGCCGTACTCCTTCATCGTGGCGGTGAACCTCCCGCCCTGGGCCTTCGCTTTGGTGAGCCTTGGAAGCCACTTCAGCGGAATGATGCCCTCGAGCTCCTCGTAGTGCTTCGCGATGATCTTGGTGACCCAGGCGGGGTTCTCCTTGGGTGCGGAGCGCAGCTCGTTGAACCGACGGATCATGGCGAGCGAGAACATCCGCCTGATGTCGCGCGCGTCGACGATCGTCAGCTCTCCGTCGGTTGAGTCTGCGTGTGGAGGTCCGCTCCACGCGATGATGTCGCCTCGACCCTCGTCGCTGCCAAGCGAGATGCGACCGTCACTCTTCAACTGCGCGAGCGCCGTCAGCGCGTCGTTGAGGGTGTCGAACCGATCGAGAATGACCTCTTCGTCGTCCAGTAGGTAGAAGGCGTCCTTGCTCACTGGTCGTCGTCCTTTGCTCGCGGCCACGCGACGGTGATGCTCGCCTGGCGGCGGGTTGCTCGTCGGCAGCATCTCGAAGCGGTTCGCGTTCCGACCGACGACGCGCACGAGGTTGGCGGTGTACTCGTCGATCACGTCTTGTGCTGCCTCGGGGGAGAAGGCTCCAGCCTCGGACTCGTAGTCGCTGGGCGTGCCGTCGGGGCGGATCCAGCCGACCTTGCCGGTGCGCGTGCTGGTCATCTTGATCTTGACCTTGTCGCCGGCCGGGTTCTCCTCGGGGCCTCCCACCTCGATCTCGCCGCCGATGTCGTCGGCGAGCGCGTCGAGCTGCCGCTTGTTGCCGCAGCCGCACGAGGGGTTGCCGCGCCCGGTCTTGGCCATGGCCTTCCGGCCGCTCACGTAGACCAGGGCCGCGTGCTCGATCTCCTTGCCGGACTCGTACAGGTAGAAGTGGTCGGCCTTGAACGGGTTGAAGCCGACGCCGGCCCAGCCGGTGTCGCGCGCGGACGCGGACCCCGGATCCTTCGCGGTGCCGACGATCCAGGCGACGACCGACCGCGCCTGCTGCTCGCGGATGCGGCCGACGCCGGGCTTCGACACCTGGAACTCGGCGTCGGCGATCAGCAGCGAGGGGACGTACCCGGCGACCTTCCACGTGCCGCCCTGCTTCGTCGAGACGACCCAGCACGCCTCGTCGAGCCCGGGGTCACGGCCGCGGGGGCAGCGGTGGAGGTTATAGTGGACGCGGACCTTCTTGCCGTAGATCTCCGACGGATGGATCTCTGCCGGCGGGTTCATCTGGAAGGTCGCCACGCCGGGCTCCTGGTCCTCGAGCGTCAGCTTGACGGGCTTGCCCTCCGGCGCGCGGTACGGGGGCGGGGGACGATAGACCGGCGGCGGCGTCATCGGCTCGTCATCTTCCGAGGTGAAGAGGCTGTACGTCTCGACGCCCGGCTCGCGCTCCTCGAGCTTCATCCGGTAGGGCCGGACATAGGCAACGCCTTCCATGGACGGCAGCGCCGGGAACACGCGCTCTGGCTCCAGCGGCGTGTGCTCGGTGACCCACGACGGAAGCTCGTCCTCTTCCTGCTGCTCCATGCGCGCGTAGTGCGCAGCCTCCTGGGACATCGCCAGCGCCTCGTAGGACACGTCGGGCAGCCGGAACTCGATGCCGCCATTCACGACCGCGCTGATGCCGTTGAGCACGTCCAGGTCGATGCGCTCGAGGCAGTACGGCTTGCCCATGGGCATGGCGTACCAGACCGCGTCGGCGATCGACCGCGCTGCACGCTTCCCCTTGAGCCCGTACTTGTGGTTGATCGAGTCGAACTCGGACGGCGACTGCTCGTAGTCCGCGCCGCCGTAGTTCTCGACGATGTCGCTGTTCACGTCGAGGAACGCCTTGAGCGCGTCGGCCTTCGTCTGGTAGCACGGGCGCGGCGAGGGCACCGGCCGGCGCATCCAGCCCTCCGGGGGCGGGCGCAGCACCGCCGCGCGCGGGCCGCGCTTCTTGGCGGTCCTGTGGATCGACACGCGGCCGAACTCGTCGCCCTTGATCGGCTTGATCTCCAGGCCGAGCCCGATGATCGCTGCCGCGATCGACGGCAGCGACGCCCCGGGGATGATGTCGGCGCGCAAGACGCCGCCGCCCTCGTGGAGCTCAAACTGGCCCAGGGCCCCGCCCTCGATGATCCGCTCCAGCTTGGCCACCTCGTCGGGTGTGAGCGTTGCCGGTGCGCGCTGGGCGGGGTTCCCGTGCCCGCGCCGCTTCGCGATGTTGTCGAGCGCCTCGTCCTTCGTGAACCCTCGCCACCGCTCGACGTAGTGGACCTGAGGCTCGCCCGGCATCTGGTCCTCGTACCAGTCGCGGCTCTCGGGATCGCGGAACATCAGGGCGATGACGGTCCCGGTGGCATCGACGACTTCGTAGTTGTGGTTGTCGCGGAAGTCCTTCGCGCGCCTGGCGGTGAGGCCGGAGCGGTGCGCGCCCGGGTTGGTGCGCTGCTCGTCGCTCTCCAGGATGACCGCGATCGTCGAGAGGTCGCGCATCCCGCCGCCCCGCTTGGGCCCGTACTCGACATCGGCGGTGTAGGGCGCGCCCTGGCCGAAGTCCATGTTCGCGCCCAGCGGCGTCAGGATGACCGCCACCTCGGGCGAGGCGTGCTCCTCGTGTAGCTCGCCGATCGCATGGCGACCTGGGTACTGGTCGAACTCCATCACCTCCGCGAGCTCGTCGAACCCGTCCACCTCGGACCCGGTCACGACCTTGACCGGCCCGACGCCACCGCGCACGACGCGCGTCACCGCGTCGTCCAAGGCCTCCTCGAAGCTCGCGTGCTCGGGAACCAGGGTGCCGTCGCCTCCATCGACGTAGAACGGATGATCGGCAGGGTTCTCGTGACCGTCTCGATCGCGTCTCTCGAGCTGGTGTTCGATCTCCCGGACGGCGCAGGTCTTCCAGCCGCGCTTCCAGTGCTCGAAGCACTTGTGCGGGTCGAGCCCCTCGAAGTCGTCCTGCTGGTCGAGCCACTGCTCTTCCATGCCGTCCTCCTCCCACCCGCTGAACGCCTGATCGACGATCTGCTCGGCGGTGCCGCCGTCGAGGTCGAACTCGTCGAGCGTCATAACGTTGCCGCAGTCCTGGATGCCGGTGCGGTAAAAGTCGTCGTAGGCGAGGGCTCTGGTCACCCGGCAATCCTACATGAAGGTCATCCGGTCGTGTGTCAGGCCTGATAAGGTTGGCCCCGGAGGACTGGATGAACAACGGGATCCGCAACGGCTACGAGGACATCGAAGAGATCGCCGACCCTGACGGCGTCATGGGGCTGATCTCCCGTCGGCGATCGAACGGCGCGCTGACGATCGGCCTCTTCAAGGTCTTCGAGCGCGACGGCGTGATGGAGAAGACCAACTTCTTCGGCTCGCGCCACCTGGCGGCGGTGCGGCGCGTCCTGGCGATCGCCGAGGTCCGCCTGGCGAAGCTCGAGGCCGAAACCCCTCGGGCTTCAGACCCGCGCCGTTCAGTAGGGCTGCGGTGACCCGCCCGACCTGGGGGCAGGCCCTGAAGGACGTGGCCGTCAAGCTCGCGCGCGAGGCCGAGCGGTTCGTCGGCGCGAACGACGCCTCGACCTGCGCCGGCTGCGCTCATCCCAGGTCCGAGCACTGCGGCTGCGGCATGTACTGCACGGCTCGACCGCACGGCTCGACCGCGCCCTGCGGGTGTCAGGGCTTTGCGCCAAAGGTCGAGCAGGCCGAGGGGTGACCCGCTGCGTGGCACCAAGCTGCGCCCGGCCCGTGCAGGAGGGGCCGTTCTGCGCGAACCATGCGAAGGCCCCCGCCGGCCAGCGCGGCGGCTGGGTGTCGGCGGCGAAGCGGAAGCCCTACGACGCGACCGTCGTGTCGCCGCGCCTGTGGATCGGCGCGCAGCCCCCGCTCGACAAAGACCTTCCAGGGGTGAGCATCCTGGTCCTGTGCGCCGCCGAAGTCCAGCCGGACCAGCTCGCGTTCCACGGGACCGTCCTGCGCTGCCCGATCTTAGACGGTGAGCTCGACGCCGCCCAGGTGCGGCTCGTCATGCAGACCGCGGTCGCGGTCGCCAAGGCGATCGTCAACGGCCAGCGCGTCCTGGTGACCTGTCGCCTGGGGCTCAACCGCTCCGCGCTCGTGATCGCCCTCGCCCTGCACCAGCTCACGACCATGGACGGCCTGGCGATCGTCGAGCACATCCGCCGGCAGCGCAGCCTGTCCGCGCTGTCGAACAAGCACTTCGTGCAGCTCATCGTCAGCGTCGTCGGCGACGGACGCCCGAAGGTCCGTCGCCGAGCTGCGCCCTAGAACGGGTTGCGCGCTCCCCACTCCTGGTGGCGAAGATTCGTGGTGGATTCCGAGCCCACCACACGCGCAAGACTAGAGCGCCTGCGACATCGGCTGAACGATTGGTTGGTACCGCGGCGTGACCGCGGAGATCAGCACGACATTGCCGTCGCTGGGGTTCGGCTGCACGAGGCTCGAGGGCTCGTTCTGACTCGTGACGTAGCAGGGCGTCACGAACGACATGCTCTTGTAATCAGGGGCCACGCCGGAGCGGTGCCCGCTCGGGATCTTCCAGCGCAGGCCGACGCACACGCCCTTCGGGCCCGTCCCGGAGTTCGCCTTGTCATGGGGGCGCACGTCGCTGCGGTCGCCGTCGACGACATCAACGCCCCAGAAATTGCTCGGCAGCGGGATCTGCTTCGTCGCCTCGTCGCCCTTCACGAGGATCGGCTCCCACTCGCCCTTGGCACTCTTCTTCTTGCCCAGGAACACGACGGCGACCTTGCTGTCGTACAGCTCCATCTCGCGGCGCGCGTAGGCTTCGTTCTCGTCGTCGCCTGACAGCGAGAACGTCAGGTCGTAGTTCGTAGGGAAGCCCGGCATGGCGCGTCGATCGGGAACCTTGGTGTAGTCGTACCAGCGCAGCGGACGACCGTTCTCCACCGGCTTGAAACGACGGAAGATCCAAGGCGCGAGCCGCTCCCACGGAATATCGGACAGCATGTTCAGACGGAAGAACGGCGAGAACTCCATCTCCTCGCGCGGACGCTTGTAGAACGTGCAGTCGACCAGCCACTTGTCGATCGACTCAACCAGCATTCGCATGAACGCGACGGGCTCCTGCAGCAGCGCCATCACCTGCGCGACCTTGCGGTAGGTGTTGTACCTCGTGCTGGCGTTCTGGCCCGCGAAGACCAGGCAGCTATCACGGCACTCTTGCGAACTCCCCTCGCACAGGGTGAACCCAGGGCTGATGCGATCAGGCAGACCGATGCGGTCGTCCGTCCACCGGAGCAGCATCTTGCGCTTCATGTCCTGTAGGTCGAGGGCGCTCTGATCGTCGGTCTTGCCCTGGGCGATGAATAGGCGATTGTAGGGCCCCGCGCCCTTCGAGGCGAGCTTCGCGTGCCACGCGGGAACGAGCGTCAGGCCCATCATCACGGCTGGCCTGCCGGGGTCTTGTGACGGCTTCAGCGTCTTGTAGTTCTGGCCGATCCAGGCATCGGCCATGCCCGACACCGTGTTGTACTTCCCGACCTCGGATCCACTGCGAACGAGGCCGGCGAAGAACGGCTTGAGGATCTGATGCGCGTCCTTGATATTCATCGCGTCGACCTCGCGCTCGTCGATCTTTGGGATCTGACAGTTGCGCTCTGCCAGGAACGGGCGCTCCTCGGCCGGGATCGGTTGCCTGGAGTTCCGCGTCGGCTCCTCCAAGGTCTGCACCGCGATCGGCCCGCCGACCATGTCCTTGACGCGCTCGATCGCGCTGTCCACGTCGGGCTCGAGGCCCAGGATCCTGCCGCTGGGCGAGATGGCTGCGTAGTACGCCTTCATGGTTGCTCCTTGATTAGCAGCGAGTAGCCGACGCGCCACGTCATGTCGAAACCTCGTACCACACCCATTCGGGTGGAAGGTTGCGAACCCTTCTGCCCAGGTGAACCGATGGATGCAAGGTGAGGGATATCCTTGATCAGCTTGGAGTTATCCGGCGGAACCGTCATGGATCACGCGAACTGCGCGTTGTACGCCGCCAGGATCGCCGCCTTCTGAGCGGAAGAGATCAGCGTGTAGTAGTACGCGAACTTGCAGAGCCGGTAGACGTAGTCAGACGCGAGCTCGAAGGTCGTGATCGTGCCGCCGGCCCAAGGGGTTGCGCCTGGGCTGGCGTTGCCCGAAAACGGCAAGATCGACGGCGCGAGCGCGGCGATGACAGCGATCCAGTCGGCGACCGGGTGGTCGTTCGGGATCTGCTCTTGGAAGCTCGGGTTGATCGCCTGCCAGAAGGCGATCGTCTTCGCCTGCAGTGTGTCGACCTTCCAGAGCGGGCGCAGGTTCTGCGGCGTGAGGTTGGCGGCTTCGAGAAGGTCGGCGGCGATCATTTAGCCCTGCTCCCTGTCCGACGTGCGGATACGGATCGTCGACTGCTTCGTGTTGTCGATCTGTCCGGCCTCGGCGAACCACGTGATGGCGAGCGCATCATAGGTGCCGACGACGCTTGCGAGCAGCGTGTGAACATTGCTGGTGGTAAACGCCGGGACCACGACGTTGATCAGCGGGGTCTGAATCGCAGCCGTATTCGCCGTGCCGGGCTTGTAGTGGAGCCCCGTGACAAGGAGGCGGATCTGCGCGGTCTGCTGAACGCCCTCCCAGCAGAGGTTGAAGTAGCGCCGACCGTACCACGGCAGGACCAGCGTCCAGGCGTTCGCGCCGGGACCGTCGATGGGCGGCGCGGGGATGAAGTCGTACCAGTACTCCTTGTCGTTGCGCCCTTGGTTCATCGCCTGCGAGGCGGGTGCGAAGTACTGCACCACGTCGAGCACGGGCACCTCGAAGTCGAGGCGACCAGCCACGTCGATGAAGTTCGGATTCCAGGTCGGGTTGTACAGCTCGTCGGACCAGATCAGAATCCGGCCGGGTCGGTTCGACGGAACGTAGTTGACCTCATTGCGAGCCGCGATGAAGCCGGGGAACGCGCGCTCCGGGGTGATCGCCACTTGATTGAGGAAGCGCGGCACCTGATCGTCGAAGTACCCGATGTTGACCTTGCTGATGTCGCTGTCGGGGCCGATCGCGAAGCCCTGCGCGCCCTGGGCGGACTCGTACATGTCGCCGTCGCTGGTGAGCGGCGTGTTGAGCCTGAAGAACTTGTAGCCGTTCAGCGCGTACTGATCGGGGTTCGGCGGCGGGTAGCTCACTTGTTGTCTCCGCGGATGACGCGGTCTACGAGGCCGGAGAGCCCGCTCGTGATGAGTCCGAGCAGGCCGGCGATCTGCTCCAGCCAGGGCAGCGGCTGCACCGTGACCTTGATCCGGTTGAGGCTGGTCGTGGCAACCCAGAGACGGTTGCCCTTCGCCAGCGTGAACGCGAGCGGTACGCCCGTCTCGAGGAGCTGCCCCTTGCCAGACAGCACGGGCAAGATCTGCTGCTTCGTGCTGATCGCAACCGGCCCTGCCGTCTCCAGGGTCAGAATGACCTGGGCGTACTGCCGGTCGCCGTTGTAGATCACCGCGAGCTGACCGTCGTTGGTCGGCCGCGCGAAGAACGTGCTGATCGCGGTCGCGAGCTCCGCGCCGGCCACGGTGGCCGATGGAGCCTGCACGGAGCCGACGGTTCGATCGGTGGACGTGTTGGGCCCGAGCTTGGGCAACGGACCCGATCGGGCGAGGGTATGCTGTGCGAGCTGGTTTTTGATCATCGTCTCTCGCTCCGAAGGTAGAGCAACGCGCCCGCGGTCACCAGACCGACAAGCACAAGTGCGGATGCGGCCCCCGCGCCGACGCCGTAATCGCCCACCCAGTCGGCGTTGTCGAGCCAGTGGGGCGGCGTGTCGCCGCCGGCCGCAGCTCGCGCGCGGAACTCGGCCCAGCTCGAGGTGCCCGGCGCGTACTTCTTCACGCGCGCGGGCGCGACGTGAACCATTTTGACCATCTTCCAGAAGTCCCTGCCGGACTCAGGCCACTTGACGTACTGCCGCGCGTAGTCTCGCGCGTAGTTGACGTACCTGATCCCCGAGCGAACCTGCTCCTCGGCCTCTTGATCGGTGAGCTGCCGCGACGCCTTCTGCGACGTGCCGCTGCAGGCGGCGCGCAACGCGGCCTCGCTGGTGCCGCCCTGGTCGGTGTTGTAGGGCGGCATGAGCTGGAAGATCCCGCTCTCGCGCAGCGACGTGTAGCTGCACGGGTTGCCGTCGGACTCCTTCTTGAGCCAGGCAAACAGAAACGGGAGCGGGATGGAACCGGCGTGCTTCTTCAGCAGCGGGGTCCATCGCAGCACGGACATGGGCCAGATGGCGTCAATGAGTCCAGGCACTCGGCCATCCTACAGCGTAGCCAGGAGCTGCGCGACCGCCACGTTCACCTCTTGCATGCGGGCGACCGACCCGCCGCGATCGGGGTGATGCCTGCGCGCGAGCTCGCGGTGGCGCTTCTTGACCTCCGCGGCGGTGACCTTCTGTCCGATCGCGAAGCCGAGCACGAGGCGGGGGTCCGGCCCGGCCGGCTTGCGCGAGCGCGGCGGCGGCGGCGGCGGGGAGGGTGGGGGTGGCGGCTTGCGCTGCCGGGCTTGCGCCTGGGCCCGTCGCAGGAAGTCCTGGGTCCGCGCTCGCGCGGCCTCGATCGGGCTGGCCTGTGGCGACCCCGCGGGCCGCGAGAACATGTCGACGAAGTCCTCGATGCCGGCGTACAGGTGGTCGTCGTTGACCTTCTGCCCGCGCAGGACGCGCCCGAGCAGGCCGACGAGCTTCTCGCCGGGGCGCTCGGGGCGCGTCGCCTCGTCCTCGAGGACGAGCCGGTGGGCCGCACAGAGCGGCGGGTTGCCGCTGCCGGGTCGGCCGCAGCGTCGCCGGGACTCGACGTAGGCGCAGCGATGAGCCTTTGCTGCCGGCACGACCTACCGGAAGAACTTCTTGTCGAGGTCGGAGTCGGCGGCGGCGTCGTTGTTGACCAGGGCTGCGCGGATCTTGAGCAGGTCGCCTTGGACGGCGGTGGGGGTCAGCGCGCTGTCGAACCCGCGCTTGAGGGTGTCGATGACGGCCTCGATGACGCCCAGGGCGCTGATGGCTCGCGCGCCGGTCCCTGACGCCCCGCTCTTGGCCAGCTCGGCGATCAGGTCAAGCCCGTACATGGCCGTCGACAGGAGGTCCAGGGAGCGGGTGGCGCGTTCGCGTAGGGTCGTCATGGGCTTGCCTCTCCGGTTAGCGTCCTGATCGCGCCCAGGGCCGCGCCGGCCGCGACCAGCGCAGCCTTCGCGCTAGGCTCGTCGGACTGCGTCGCCGCTGCGGCCAGCGCGCGGTACGCCAGCTCGAGGACATCGACCAGGGTGGCGCGCTCGCCGCGGTAGGTAGCGAGCTTGAGCTCGGCTTCCTCGCGGGTCGTCGCCTGCTCGACGATTGCCTTCTGGTGACCCATGTCCCAGGTCGCGAACCCGTCGCGCGCGGCGTTCAGGCCGACGAGCGTCGCGCGCAGGGCCTTCTGTCGCTGCCCGCCGCCGCACGCGATCAGGGGTGCGATCAGGGCAAGGCACAGCCCCAGGGTGAGCAGGTAGCGCAGCGGCGCTGGCTGCGGGCGGTTCACGCCGGAGTCCCTGGCGCGGGATCAGGGGCCGGGGCCGGGGCCGCGCCGGCCACGCCCTTCAAGATCGCCACCGCGCCGGTCACGGTCTTGCCGGCGGCGTAGGCGATGAAGATGCCGGTGACGAACGTCTGCCAGTCGGCGACGGTCATCTTGTCGAGGCCCACGAAGATCGAGGCCGCGATGATGATCAGCACGGCCAGCAGGCCGCGCTCGGACTTCCAGAGGTCTGTGATGGCTCCCATGAGGGCGAGCCTACCACGACCTCGACACCCTCATCCCATGCCGGATCCGGCGCGGTGTTGGATCCAGCACGGGATGCACCTGACGATGTCGCGGCCGAGGATGCTGACGAGGTACGGGGGCCGGGCGAGGCACAGCCCGCAGCACGGCATGTTCTGGTCGCTGACGGAGTAGAGCGTGGACGCTCCATCCTTGATCAGCATCTGGCGGTTCGTGGCGATCCCGTGCTCGCCCAGCGTCTGCATGCACAAGCCGAGGTCGATCCAGAGGATGCTCCACAACGCCCACCAGTCAGGAACCGAGCTGCAGACAAGGATCTTGAGATATGGAACCTCGCGCCGTAGGGCCGCAAGCCTCCTGCGTTCGGCGTCCTGCCGTAACCACCCGCGCGACTTGCGATCCGCCTCCTCGCGCCGCTTCTGCATCTTGGCGTTCCACCGGGCGGCTTTGCGCCTGCACCGCTTCTGGAAGGCCACAGCCTCGCGTTCTCGCCACGACCCCCACGCGATGTCGCCGGCCGGGAGAGATCCACAAGCCAGCTTGGTCCGTTCGACTAAAGGTCCGCTGGCGACCCCGTAGTCGCCGGTCAGTACCTCGTCGAGGTCCAGGCCCAGCAGCGCATCGGATCGACACAGCGGGCTTCTGAGCATGCGCGTCATGCCAGGGCCAAGAGCAGCTCGCGCAGGACGATGGCGCGGTCCAGGGCGTCGCTTAGGCAGCGCGACTCGTTCGCGGCCAGCACGCGCTCAAGGAGCTTGCGTAGCTCGGCATGGGTGCGCGCCTTCACGCGGCCTCCAGCGTGTACTCGCGCGAGAGCGGGCGTCCTGCCCACTCAATACGGATGTTCACGGCGCGGCCGAATACCTCGGCGGCGCACACCGAGCAGCGCCCGACGTGTTCGACTAGGGTCGCCTCGGCGGTGACGCCGTGCCATCTCAGGTGTCCGGCGTTGGCCGCGTCGATCGCCGTCAGGGTCCGCTTGAAGGTCGACCACTCGTCATGGGTGAGCGAGTCAGGCGGCGACGTGGCGAACGCCACCACGCCACCGCTGCAGGTCCGCTCGTGGCGAACGTCCTGTAGCTGCAGCTTCTCCCATCGCCGGAACGACGCGAATGGGGCGAAGAGATGGGCGCGGGCGAGCGCGAGCAGTTCGTCCTCGGGTAGCAGGCGAGCGGCGTACCGCTCGCGCTGGCTGTCCGTGCCGTGCCCTTGTAGCATCAGGTCGACCTGTACGACCTTCGGCACGTGTTCAAGATCGGCCGGCATCAGTTCAGCTCCGCGTCGGTGCGGGGCCGGCAGTTGGGGCAGTCGCACACGGCCTTGCCCTCCCTGGCCGCGAGGTCGCTGGCCACGAACTCGCGCACGGCGTTCACGACGCTCGGAGGCCTGGTGAGCCCGAAGTCTTCCGCGGCCTGGTGAAACGGCCCGCGCTGCGCGGCGAGCTGGAACATGTCCATCTGGGCGACCGCGCCGTACAGCGCGTCCGCGTCGCCCGCGTCGATGCCGTAGTCGCGCACGATCTCCTCGAAGAGGTCCATGGAGGCCATGGACGCGACGTAGCCTGGGGGGTGATCTGCGGCGCGCTGGTCCGCGCGCCTGGTCGCACGCCTGACGGCTGCGGCGGTGAGGCCGGCGCGCAGCACGTTGACCCTGTGCCGCCACTTCCATGCCTGCCTCTCGTTCATCGCCATGAGCACGGAGAACAGCGCGTCGCAGAGTTCTTCCTCGCGGGCGGCGCGCTTTTCCTTGGTCATGCCCTTGCCGGCGACGCGCACGTCGAGTGCTTCGATCTTCTTCTTCGCCATTGCCTTGCTCCTTGCGCGTCCAGCGACGCGGTTAGCTGCGCGCCTTCGGCGTGCAGCAGTCGATGATGAATTGGAGGCCAGGGGCCGAGCCCTTGACCCACCAGTAGAAGTAGTCGCGCGCCGAACCCCTTGAGCCCTCGGCCTTGTCGGGCCAGGCCATGAGCATCCGCTCCAGCTTCGCAGCGCGAGCGCCGCCCTTGGATGTCGCGCGAACCGTGATCGTCGTGGCGGCGACGCCGTCGCGCGTGGTGAGCCACACGATCAGCCCGCTGTCCTCGATCGTCGTCGTCCTCACGACACTCTCGGTGACCTTCATCATGGCCTCTTCCTGCCGGCCACTGCCGGCGTGTTGATCACCCGCGCGAACCCGTTCGGGTCGATGGAGCCGGTGATGGTGACGTGGTCGCCGTGCTCGCGCACGTGGAGCCCGCGGATCGTGCGTAGGCGGTCCAGGTAGCCGCGGGCCTTCTTCGTCCAGGGCGTGATCCCGTAGTACAGGAGGTACTGGTTGGCACCCCTGATCGAGCGGTCCAGGGCTTCGAGCTCGACCACGGAGCAGCGGACGACGGCGGTGTACGGGCCGCGCTTCACTGCTCCTCCTTGAGCGCCTGGATCGCCGCGCTCGCGAGTTGGTACTCGTGCGCGGCGTTCGTGTCGCGGGTCCGTCCGCGCCACACCCGGCGCACGACCACGCCCGCGCGCAGCAAGCTCGCGAGCGTGATGCGCTCGCCGCTGCTCTCGGCGCGGTACCACTCGTCGCGCACGGTGGCAGCGCCGACCTTGCAGGCGACCTTGCGCTGTAGCTCCGTCACTTGCCCCCCCGCGCACCGTCGAAGATGACCTTGCCCGTGCGCGTCGGGCCGGCGACGTAGTACGAGCGCGGAGGGGTGACGATCGTGAAGCCGGGCAGCGTCGGCTGCACGGGCGCGGGCTTGCTGGGGCGCGCGGGCTGCACGGGGTGAGCCTCGACCTGGGCGGGGCGCGGAGCGGGGCGCGGCGCGGTCTTCTCGACGTGCGCGGTCTTGAATTGCGCGCGGACGATGGCGGTCGCAATGGGCGGGGCCACCGAGTTGCCGACGAGCTTGACCTGGGCGGTCTTGGTCAGCGGCTCGCCGCGCACTGAGGTCGCGTGGATGTCGTAGGAGGGGTCGAACCCCTGGCAGCGGAACAGCTCGGGCGCGGTGAGCATCCTCATGCCGATGTCGACGATCGCGTAAGTCTCGCCGTCGATCTCGACGGTGACCAGGCCGTAGCGGTCGCGCGTGGTCAGCGTGCCGAGGGGCTTGTCGAGCGTCTCCGGCTCACCCTTGCCGTTGTACCTCACCAGGAACGCCCGCACCTGCTTGGCGCGCTTCCGTAGTTCGTCGCTGTCGAGCTTCGCCAGCGTGACCGTGGCGAGGCTCTTGGAGTCGCGGCTCGTGATGGAGTCGCACGGCTTGTCGAGGGACTGGCCCGAGCTGCCGGAGGCGTCGTTGTTCCCGCCGTTGTGCTTGATCAGCATCGCCGTCACCAGGGCGTGCTTCTGGCCCTGCGCCATGATCGTGCCGAGGGGCTCGTTGATGTCATAGACGCGCGGGGCCTGCGCGGCGTGAACGGTGCCGTCCTCGTCCACCTTGACCGGCCGCTCACCGTTGGAGCGGTGGACGAGGTAGCTCGCGACCAGGGCGTCGCCCTGGGGCACGATGTAGGGCTTGTCGGTCAGCACGAACTTGCGGATGCCGCGCGCGATGCGAGCGAGCGTCTTCTCGGCGTGCTTGCGGTCGCGGTCGAAGATGCTCGGGCACTCCACCGACCAGTCCATGCACTCGCCGGCCGTCCGGTGGGGGAGCGCGCGGCCGGGGCCATGCGTCGGCTCGGGCCAGTGGATCGGCCGGCCGTCGCACCGCGCGACCAGGAAGAACCGGCGACGGCTCGTGGGCGCGCCGTAGTCGGACGCCTTGAGCAGCCGCCACTCGACCTTGTAGCCGAGCCGCTCCAGCTTGCGCACGAACGCGCGGAACGTCTGCCCCGCCTTCGCCTTGTTCGCGAGGCCGGTCTTCTTGTCGAGCGGCCCCCAGTCCTTGAACTCCTCGACGTTCTCCAGGCAGACGATCCTGGGGCGGACGGTCTGCGCCCAGCGCACCGCCGACCACGCGAGCCCGCGGACCTTCTGGGACTTGGGCGTCGAGCCCTTCGCCTTGCTGAAGTGCTTGCAGTCGGGCGAGAACCACGCGAGGCCGACCGGGCGACCCTGGCACGCGGCGACCGGATCAACCTGCCACACGTTCTCGCGGTAGTGCGTACAGGTCGGGTGGTTCGCGAGGTGCATCGCGATGGCGTCCTCGTCGTGATTGACCGCGATGTCGGGCGAGCGGCCGATGGCGCGCTCGACGCCGCTCGACGCGCCGCCCCCGCCCGCGAAGTTGTCGACGACGATCTCGTCCTCGTCCAGGCCGTCGTCCTCGTCGTCGAGGAACGCGCGGATGGCCGGGGGCCTCGCGCGCTTCAGGGCCTTGGCCGGAACCTGCTTGAGCTTCGCTGCGGTCTTGATCTTCTTCGCCATTGGATCCTCCTTGTCAGCCAGTGCTGATGGTCGTTTGTACTACGTGGTCGCGTGGTGGTGCAAGAACTTGAGGTCGAACGCGAGTTGGCCGGCGACCTGGATGTTCGCCTGCGCGAGCTTGCCGACCTTGGCGTTGCCGTCGTCCGGGTAGCCGGCCAGCCGGTGCGCGCGGGCTTCCGCCGCGCTGTCGTACAGTTCCTCGTCGTACCAGCCGGCGTCCTCGGCGCGGACGCGGGCGCGCGTCGCCTCGACGTGGCCCTCGCCCTGGAGGCCGTACTGCTTCGCGGCCGAGCTACGCAGGCCGTGCTGCTCGCGGGCCTCGTCCTGGAGGCGGGTGTAGATGCGCGGCCCGCCCAGCGCCTCGGCCGGGTGGTTCGCGCGCCCGTTCGTCCTGCCCGAGATCGACGGCACGAGCGCCGAGTCGCTCGTGACCTGGCAGTTGGGGCGCACGGCCTTGATCGCCTCGATGGCGCGCCAGTAGCGGTTGAGCGTCTGGCCCGCGTCGCGCTTCGACTTGGGGCCGAGTCCGAGGAGGTGGATCCGCGCGCCGTACCACGGCAGCGTCTCGCAGAACTCGCGCAGCATCGAGATCGACCAGCGGGCCTTCTCCATCGGGACACCCGCGATCACGCGCTCCTGGCGCAGCCCGAGCACGTCCAGCGCACGCTGGAAGAACGCGCCGGCCGGGGCCTCGCCGCGCTGCACGCACACGATCACGTTCGCGCCTG
>Ga0315284_10000387_pt1 | contig 60386 bp, 62 predicted proteins | sample YL17G09_16_MG_FD_203696 | JGI IMG/M metagenome (GOLD analysis project Ga0315284, IMG submission 203696) | Sediment microbial communities from Yellowstone Lake, YNP, Wyoming, USA - YL17G09_16 | ecosystem: Environmental > Aquatic > Freshwater > Lake > Sediment | place: USA: Wyoming | collected...
ATGAGTCCGGTGACGACGGGGATGATCGACCCGCCGATGAAGGAGTAGACGAGCGGGTCGATGTTGAGAGCAGCACTGGCGGACATGGGTCCTCCTCGTTGTGTCGTGAGTTCGACACGTCGACGCTACTGCTGGCACCCGACAAGTTCGGGGACCGGGAGGAACTCGTCCTTCACCCGGTACCGGGTGACTTCCCTGTCAAACCATGACCCGTAATGGTGGGAGTGGGCGACGATCTCGACTTCGACGGTGACCCCGGGGTTGAGCTTCGCGATCGCGGTGCCGAGCATCTTGCTGAGCCTGCGGGCTTCGCTGGTCGAGTAGCCGTACTGGGAAACTTCGGGGACCTCGAACCGTTCGCCGGTGCTGAGGTCGCGGAACAGGACCCGGCTGTACGACGCACCGGTGAAGTTGACTTTGCCGTCGGACCAGACAGCGACCGGGTCGTTGGCTTTGCGGGTGGCGGCAGCTTTGCGGGCCGCTTCGACACGCTTCGGGTTCGACGCTTTCACCGGCTTCGACCCGGGGTCGGACCGTTGAACTTTGCGTGCGTCCATCTCGTCCTGCAACCGGGATGCGATTTCGCCGCCGAGGAACTCGTCGACCATGTCGACGTACAGCTCGCAGAACTGCCAGCCGTGCCCGGCCCAAGTGTCACCGGTGTTCGCATAGTTCTGCGACGTCGCGCAGTGCGCCAGTTCGTGAATGACCACCCACCGCTTGCGAGCTGGAGCGGAGATCCTGATGAGGCCCTTGCCGTAAGCAATGCCACCTCGACCCGCGCTTGTGCCGACGGCGACTTCGATCAGACCCCGGTCCTGCCAGAACTCTGACCGCATGATCTGGTTGGCGTAGCGGACCGTCTCGTCATGGGTGGCGAACTCGACGGGGGTGTGACCGTGGGCCGCCCACTCGGCGGCGTACACCTTGCTCCGTTGGTAGTCGCGGGCTTTCATGCCTGCGCCTTGATGTCGGTGCTACCGAACGCTGACCCGGGGTTGACGACCCGCTGGTCGACGCCGTGGGCGGCGATGTTGGCGAGGGCCTGAGCGGTGGCTGCGGCCTTCGTGGTGAACGGGCCGTTCTGAACGATGCGGCCTGAACGGTCGGTGTAGCGGACGATCCAACGTCGGCGGGGAATGGTCATGGGTGGTGCTCCTTGTGTCTCTCCTACACCATTAGTGTAGCACGGCACACTACAGTTATCAAGTAGGGATTTCGTTGGAAGTCAGGTGACACTTGGGATCTTCGCCCCATAACTGGGGGTTGTGTATCGTGACGAACTACGGTATAATGAAGGTGTGAGAGAAGTGACCACCACCATGACCACCACCACCGACACCGTCACCATCAAGATCCCGAGAGCGTTCTACGACGACCACATCGACCGGGACTGCGGCCAGACCGGCCGCATCGTCCACCGGACGAAGGCGCTCTACACCGTCGAGCTGGACGCCGAAGCCTTCGCCGACCTCAAGTCGGACGCTGACTACTACAGCACCCCGGCCGACTTCGACCGGTACATGTTCGGACTCTGCATGTCGGCCGCAGCGACCGCCCGTCGGCTCGCCGAGGTGGACCGACCCGCCGAGGTGGACCGGCCCGCAGAGGTGGCAACCGACGCCCCCGACATTCGTGCCGCAGCGTTCGCCGCATACAGGGCAGCAGATGACACGCCCGGCGGTGGTAACGCCGGGGCGATGCTCAGTGTGATCGTCGAGGCGTTCGAGGTGACCCCGGACAGGCGACGCCCGACAGTGTGGGCTGATGGGTGGAACGCTGACCGTTTCGCCCGAGAGTTCGACACCAACCTCCCCGACGAGAACTTCCTCTAACCACAACCACAAGGAGCACCACCATCAACACCTCCACCTACCCCATCAAGATCAAGGCCAGCGCCCACGTCATCGGCTTCTGGCAAGGCTCCGAGGAGGGATCGTACGAGAACCTCGACGGAGCGAGCACCGAGACCCCGCATGTGTTCGAGATCCTCACCCGGCACCGCACCGTCATCGAGATCCGCAACGACGCCGAGGCGCTCACCGTCTTGAAGTCCGCCGACTATCAAGGCGAAGGCGGGATATGGGATGAGGACCACCCAACCCATCGGGCCATCGACCGGATCGCAGATCAGATCCTCGGTCACGACATGGCACAGTGAGACCGGGTCGACGTCAACCAACTGACGCCGCGTCGAGAGCCGCGATCAACCGCACCCACCCGACACCGGTCAACCTCTCCGGTTCGTTCGCCCGGAACCACCCCAACATTTCGGTGACCGCACCAACCAGCTCGCCCACCACGTCCGGCTCAACGGCCCGGCGTTTCGCTTTCGTCGTCGACCCGTATGACCCGACAACGGTCGCACCCGGAAACGCTTTCGCCAACGCCGCCGCTAACTCGTCAGCCGTCATGGCGGTGCTTGTCGTTCGACTTGAACACCCCCTCGCGATGCGCCCACTCGTGCGTACCCCACATCCGATCGGTGTCCATCACGTCAACATGAGACCGGGTGAACCCGTGGTCGACGACGAGATGCTCACACATCGCCGCCCACCCGTACGGAAACGGGATCGCCTTCACAGGTCCATACCTGTGACCTGACGTAGCCCTTTTACGAGCGTCTGTTGCGCGGACAGTCGGGCTTGCACCGCGTACAACGCCTTCCCGCATGAGTCCGCGGCGGCCGCGCAGATCAGGTACGTCCGGTACAACTCCTCACCCGGGACACCCCGCGCCGACGTCGCCAGCTTCGCCGTCGCCAACCTCACGTCCTCCGACGTCCGTTCCCCCTGATTCGCCACCCGCAGGATCGTCCGATCGCGATGCTCCTCCCACTCGGCTTTCGCCCGGGCCGCGTTCTCGGTCAGATCCGCGTAGTCGACGACCAGCTCCCCGAGGTGTGTGTCGCACGCCAAGATGCGCCGTTCGACTTCCATGAGCGTCGGGATGTCCGGCAACATTTCGCCGGTCTCACGGTCGACGTTCGCCCCCGGCTTACGGACCCGACGGTCGACGTGGCGGGCCGGGACCGCGGCGTCGCGTTCAGCTTGCGATGGTTCAGCTACCATCCGCCAAGTATAGGCTCACGCTACGACCTGACCATCGGAAGGTGCGCCCGGAGTTCGTTGAGGTCAGTCCGCATGTCAGCGACCTCCCACTGCAACTCGCGGATCATCTTCAACAGGGCGTTCGACCGCTCCAAAGCCACACGAGCGATGTCGGGTTCAGTCTTGCGTTGGCGGCGGTTGGACATATCCATAACCTTCCCACGGGTCACCGCCCAAGGAGCGGACCCGTCCTCGCATGTCGTTGAGTTCGATTCGTAGATTGTGGATTTCGCTGCCGAGCCGCTCGACTTCGTGCGTCAAGTTGTCGACCACAAGATCCGACGCTGTGACGTACAGCGCCTTCACTTCCTCGGAGTTCTTTGACCTGTTACCCCACCATGCTATGAGCGCGACAACGATCGCTCCCACCGCCGCACCGACAATGGTTGCCAAAGAAAGGTTCAATCTTCACCGCCTTTCAGGATGTCCTCTGCCTTCTTGTGCTCGCGTAGCACCGACCACGCGAACGCCATCCACGGCGGACCCCACCACACGACCAGACCGAACCCCAACATGAACGACGACCACGCACCGGGCAGCAACCAGTCAGTGAGCCGCGCAGCGTACGCGGGGATGTAGAACACGCTCAACGCGGCCATCGAGAGGAAGATCCCCCGCAACCGGCCGGTCGTCACCCTCGACGCCCGGAAGCTCATCACCCCGCTGGCAGCGACCCCGAGGACAGTCAAGATGATGACCGTCCGGTCAACCACAGACATCGGGGCGAGATGAACAAACACGGCGAACCTCACCCGGGGACTGCCGGGGTTCACAGGTTACCGGGCGGACCTCGACGTCAAGTGGAGGGTCACAGAACCGGGACGAGGATTGAACCTGCGACCAATCCGGGTACCGACGTACCGGTCCACCACGCCATCTCCCCCGCCCGCAACCCGTCCATCGCGATCGTTGTCCGCGCCCGCAGCAGCAGACCGTCAGCGTCGCCAACCAGAATCGGATGATCCCGGTCCAACACCCGCTTCGACGAACCGCAACACCCCATCAGACGCTCTAGGTGTCCGTAGGAGCGTCGTCGCCGTCCGAGGTGGTAACGGTGCCCGGGTCGTCCTCGACAGCCAGAGAGACCGCAGGGGCGTCCGATACGGCCGGGTAAACGTCAGGGAGGGGAACCGGGGTGTACGGCCGGTACTCCTCGACGATCGGTTCAGTCAACGACCGCACCACCGGGACGAGAACGCCTTGCCCGATCAGCACCGCCGTACGCGGGCTGTCCGGCCACGCCTTCACCGCGTTGCGGGGCTGGCCGGGAAGGTTGATCGTGGCGCGGTACTCGTTCATGGAACCCACCGTACCCCGACGGCCCAGCCTCCCGCCTCGCCTTCGCCTCCGCCGCCGCCAACTCCTCAACCGCAACATTTCGTTTCGCCGCCGTCTGCCACAGATGCACAGCGATCGCCGGTGCCCCCGACGGCACATGCCTCCCCAAAGCGTCAACCGGGATCACCCGAGGTTCACGACCGACCCCGTCACCGTTGCAACGATCCAACAGCCGCGCCCCCGACACGTCAGCCGACACCAGATCCGACGGTCCCGCCGCCGCGATCGACGCCAACGCCTCAGCGAGAAACGGGTGACCCGCCGGGAACGCCAACGCGCAACCCTCACGGCGGCCTCGCAGCTCCGCCGTCCAGATTTCATGGGGGACCGAACCGAACAGGTTGTCCAACGGAACCACATCAGAGTCCAACCACAACCCCCCGTACTCGTGAAGCAACCAGTACCGAATGATGTTCGACCGGTGCCGCACCTCATCAACCGGACGGACTTGGCTCACGTCGACCGGGATGTCGGCGACCTCGTCAACCGTCCACTCCTTCACGATCGACTCCGGGTGCATGTTGCGGACCGCCATCCCGATCAACTCCGCGACCGACGACGGTTCACCCTCCCAGTAACGGTGGATCGTCGGGGTTCCCATCAGCTCCCTCCGGGGGTGAGGCACTGATCCATCGTGGCGACAGGGGCGATCCAGTGGATCGAACCGCTCGCGCCTTCGGGGGTCGCGTACCCTAGCGTGCTGGCGTTCGTGCGACCCAAGGTGACACCCGCGGCAGTCCCATGTTGAGTGCGGACCACGAACCGGTCACCCGTGTTCATCGGGACGATCCCGCTGAGCACCGATGTCCCTTCAAGGTCGCTGTGAGCACTGAACGCACAGTTGTTGACGAACGCACCGGCTGACGTGAACACCGAACCCGTAAAATAGAGTTCCGGGCCGTCGATCCGCTTCATCCTCATGTTGCTCTTGTACGAGTCGTTGTGGCCGTCGGCCGGTGCGGTGGTGACCACCCCGAGCGGTGCGCCCGTCGCGTCCATCGCCCAACAACTCAACGTGTGACCGGGTTGGAACCAGTTGAACGCCGAGATGTGAACGGACCCGTACCCCGCAGAGTTGAACGTCACGACACCCTCAGCTTGAAACGTGGCGTAAAGCGCCCCGGCTGCGTCGCGTTCTTCCATCCACACCCATATCGAATCGGCCACGTTCGTCGCGAAGAACTGGATCGAAGCGGTCACCTCCATGAACCCGTACGACCTGTGCATGATGCGACCCAAGGTGGGGGTGTTGGTGTCATGGTCGAAGTTGTCGTAGTCGAACACGTTGTCCTCGAAGTCCCACAGGATCTCCGCCGGTGCCACGTTGTTCAACTGGGTGGCGTTCTGCGGCCGGATCAGCTCAGCCGCGTAGTACGGGTAGCCGTACGAGTACGGGATTTCAATGTTGTAGGAGTAGATCCCCGCCGGGCCTGCCACCAAAGCCGACGGCGACACCGTCGCCCCGCCAGCCTCAATCTCCGAACAACACCACTGCACCGTGTATGACGGTCCGAGGACTCCGCTCCCGGCGGTAGCACCGGGGGCGACCTGCGTGGAACAGTTCACACCGGTGTCACCGGGGCTGACCTGATTGAGTCCCCCGAACGAACCGCGAGCCAGCGGGATACCACCGCGCGACGGGGTGCCGATGATATACGCCCCATGCGGTTTGTCGAAGATCACAGCGACCCGCATCCCCGACGTCAACGACGCCCCCATCAGCGACGCCACCGTGACCGAATGACCCGTCGGGTCGCCGTCCATCGCCACGTCACAGAACGGGACAGCCGACGTCGCCGTAGCAACAATGTTCGTCACCGTCCCGAACTGGATGAAGTCCGTCGGCGCTTCCCGAGACGTCTTTTCGAGGATCGCCCGGGCGATCGTCGGTATGTCACCAAACGTCAGCGGCGCGTCATCGTTGTTGTCACCCAGCACGATCGAACCCTCCCTGAGTCAACGTATGCGAATGGGAACCGCCCGGCGACAACTTCAAGTTCCAACCGGTCTCCCGGTACATCTCGCCGTCCCATTCGACCGTCTGGAATATGTCGTGACGCGGATCGGCGAACCCGTCGAACTGCACGTTCTTGTACCCCGACCCCGCCGCCGCGGCTTTGGTCGTCGCCATCTGCTGCGCCTGTTCCGTCGAGTTGATCCCCTGCGCCCGTTCCACGTCGACCACCTCGAACCGGCGGTTCTGAACACTGAACGGCAACCTCGCGTCCACCTCGGCAGCAGCGGAGATTTCGCCCTGCGACGGACCTGAGCACGTCACGATGTAGACGTTCGGGGCGGACAACAGGTCGTCATGCTCGACGATGGTGTCGCGAACGACCCGCGAGTTCGTCGACGAATACACATGGTCGGGTGGGTCCGACGCCATGTCCGGCGGTTGACGAAGGATGAGGTACCCGTTGTTGTCGAAGTACGGGGGCAACCACCCCGCCAGCTTCGACAAGTCAGTCAGGATCTTCAACCGTGACTCCCCCGCCGCCCACACCACCGGGTCGGCCACGGTCGCCTGTGAACCCCACGGCAACACAACACTCGTGATCCGAACCTCACCCAAGAGTTCCTCGACCGCAGGGAGAATCCAACCCCGCTGCCCGATCCCGAACGTCTGCCGGGTGCCCTGATCCAGAATCGCGTCCTGATCGGTCATCGTCGTGTCCAGCGTCGAGACGTACGTCCCCCGGTGCAACGTCGACCCGGTGAACACGAACACCCCCATCGGCCACTCGGTCCCATCCTCCAAGATCCACGACGGTTTGATCCTGTTCGCGAACGGGTCGATGTCCCGCAACGTCTGAGGGTCCAACCGGAAACCCGACAGTTCACGTTTCGCTGTCCCCGACGTGTTCACCGAGATCGACTCGGCAGCCAACGGGACCACGTTCCCGATGACGACAAGGTCACGGTCGACAACCTCGAACCGGACCGTCGACGCGACCTGCCCGATCCCGGGGTCCAAGTCGAGCAGAGCGTTACGCGGGACAGCCATCAGTGCCTCCGATACGGGCCGGTACCGGGAACCCACGGCGGCAACGGCACCACGATTTCAGTTGGGTTCGGCGGCAACGGGTTCACTGGCGGCTGATACGGGTGGACCGGGTTCGCCGGTTCGTTCGACCCGGTCGACACCCCACCGAACGACGGACCCGAAGCGATCGCGGTCGAGTCGGGGACGCGCAAACCCAAGTCGTAGAACGGTTGTTGGATCATCGCCCATGAGATGTAGTCACCCGAGCTGGGTGCGACGGTCGGGATCATGAACTCCTGGGCCTGAGCGCCGACCGTCGTGATCGGACGTTGCATCTGAACTATCTGACCGGACACCGCCGTAGAGTTCGTGGCAACGTAACTCCACGTCGCCGAGGGCTTCAACCAGTCCGGGGTGAGCACGTTCTGATAGAACGTGGCGAGAAGAATCCCGGTCGCCAACGACGTGTACGCCTTTACTTTCGGGATGCTGCTGTAGCCCGATCCAGAGCCGACGGTGACGAGGTTGGGCGAGAGGTATGACTGGAGCTGGGCGGCACCGGCGATCTGAGCGGAGATCCACGACCACCCCGCAGCGGTCACACCCTGAGATGTGACGTTCAGAATGGTTGCCGTTCCGATTTGGCGGGGAGAGAATATGCACGAGAACATCGCCGACGGTGACGGTGCCCCGAGGGTCTTGGTTTGATACGACGTCGGAACAACCGGGTACCCATCGAACGCGAACGTCGGGAGCGTCGTCTGATCCGACCCGGTAACAAACACCGTGACCTGCAACATCTGAGTCGTGACCAACCCCGTGACCGACGCTTGGCTGCTCGGCGTCGTTATGTCAAAGATGGAGCTGCCACCGAAGTACGACGCGGCCATGTCAGTAGAACCCGGCCGGGCACGTCAACCCGATCGACACCGCCCCCGTCGTCGGAAGAACGAACGTCGCAGCCACACCCAACCCCGCGGTGTATTGGCATGGCATCGCCACCACAATCTGAGACGTCGCGTCAGCGCCAGAGTCCCGAACCAACACCAACCACGCAGCGACCTGCGCCCCCGCGAGAATCCCGAACGCCGGGTCCGTAGCGTCGTACACGATCTTGCCGCCCGTCCCGAACTGATTCGTCGGCAACGTCGTCGTCTTAGTCTTACCGCCAGTAGCGACCCTCGCGTACCCGCCGCCAGCCAACTCGTTCGTGATCGTCGAAGCGAACGTCGACGTCTGCGGGTCCGGCGTCCACGCCGACGTCGTCAACCACCACTTGAAGTTCAACCCGGTCCAGTCGTCAAGGACCTTCTCCACACCCGTCGGGAACAAGATGCCGCCGCTCACGACGCCGGGGTCACAGACGAATCAGGGGACGACGGCACATCAGTCACTTCGGTCACCTCAACATCCATCGTGTACGCACCGAACCCCCCCGAGCGTTCCGACCCGTGCTGAGTCCACTCAGCGGTCGGGGTCTTGACATACGCGAAGAACCGGTTGCCCGACTCGTTCTTCACACACACATACGACAGGCCAGCCCGGCAGATCGCTTTCAACGGGTCGAACACATCAGGGCCGAACCCGGTCGCGTTGTCGCAACCCGGGCCGCACGGCATCCGACCGGCCCGCACCCGTAGCTTCGACTTGAACTCGACACCACGGTCCTCCAACTCGCGGAACACAATCTGATAGTTCCGGTTGTGCGGTTGGAACACCTGCTCGTTCGACGGGAAGTCGAACGCCCGAGACTCGGCGAGGTCCTGATAGAACACCGTCAACAACGGGGACTCGTTCGACGTGAACATCAACCCCGGGTTCCCGGTCATCGGGACCGTCGCCGACACCGTCGCCGACCAGTCCGACGAGGTGCCGTCATCACGGATCAACCTGATCCGGTAGTACGCCAACGTGTTGCACATCGACTCGTAGTCGTCGAACCCGCCGATGGTTTGCGTCGTAATCAACGCGATCCGATGCCACGTCCCAGTCAACGAATCGTTCCGTTGGATTTCATACGCCAAGAACGCCCCGCACTCGACGGTCGTCACCGGCGTCCACGTCAACCAGATATGCGAGATCGAACACACCTCGACATCAGCGACAGCGGCGAACCCTGCCGGGGCGGACGGAACCGTCGACAGGTTCACCGCGGCAACAACGCTGCCCGGCTCGCCCGGTGTCGCCCACCCGAACTGTTGCATCATCGGATCGGAGAACGTCAGCTTGTCGACCCCACCACCCCACCCGGCCGCGGCGTTCGTCCCCGCCGGTGGCCCGTACGGTTGCGGTTCGTACCCCGAGTTCACACACTGGACGAGCCACCCCTGATTCGCGGCGGCGGTCGACCGGATGTCGAAGTAATACTGGGTGCCCGCCACCAGAGCGAACGTCGCGCCCGATGTGCGGACACCGACCGTCTGCCAACGGTGCGTCGGCGACACAAGGTCGGTCACCGCGATCGTCGCGGTGCCGCCCATCTGCACGTCGTCAGAACGCCGTTTGATCTGAATGGTGAGGTTGCCGTCGGTTGTCCCCGCCACCGTAGCGAGGAGGACTCTGATCCAACCGTACGAGTCCGACACCGGGGCGGTGAACTCCTGTTGCATCGACAGCAACGTGTTGACCGGGCTGTTGTTGAACCACTCGCCCATGTCGGGCCACGCATCCGAACCGTTCAAGTCGGAGACAGTCCCGTACGGTTGAGAGTCCGCCGATACACCGCCAGCGGATTTCACCAACGACACCGCCGGTGTCAACCCTGACTCGATGCCGATGTCGAGAACCCGCCGGTTCGCACCGTCGAGCGTCACCCCGTCACCCAACGCCCCGGTCCGAGTGGACGACCCGACGCCGAGCGGCCCGGTGAACTGCGACCAGAACGGCGGCCCCTCCGTCAACAACGACTCCGTCAGGTCTCCCGGGTTCTCCGTTGAGATCGTCGCTATACCGAACGACGTCGACGACGTCCGGGTGTCGAGACGGAACACGAACAGGTACTTGTGGCCCCGCGAAAGTTGAAGGTTCCCCACAGCCCCGGTTTGGGTGTTCCGCAAAGTGAACTGCATCCACCCCTGACGGCACACCGTCCCGCCCTTCATCCCCGGGAACATTGTCGCCGGTGTGATCGCAGCCATCACCAACCGTGGGTCAACCGCTGCCGACTCGACCTGCAAGTGGGCTTGGAGGATCAACCCCAAGTTGTTCGCCGACCCGGTCGGGTCCAAGTGCCAACCCAACCCTGACGCCGGAGCGGCCGCGGCGGTGTCGAACTGGTCGATGTCGGCGGGGGTCCACGGCAACCCGTTCGACGGGTTCACATACCAGTCGAAATAGAGTTCGACGACCCCTTGGTCGGCGGAGAAGCTGATCGGGTCACCAAAGTATCTCGTGCTGTTCACCCATATGAACGGGGTGATCGTCACCGGCCCGAACGGGTCGTAGTCGATGAGTTGCTGAACCCAGTAATGGGTGCGGACCCGGGTGATCCACTTGCCCGCCATCGACCCGGCGGTACCGACGTGACCGACGATCAGGTCGTACCCGGCCCCGAAAAAGCTGAAGATGGTGGCGTCGTTGCCGATCGTTTGGAGTGTGTTCAACGACCACGCCCGCGGAGTGAGGACCGTCGAGTCCAACGCCAGATACCGGCCGTAGACCGCACCGAGCGACGGGTTCCAACCATTGAAGTCACCCCACGCCCCCGACGTCCACCCCTGCGGCCCGTTGAAGATGTCGATACCCGGGACGTACGTCGTCCATGTCAACGCTGTCAACGGAGGGTTCGCTGCGGTGATGTCGTACACCTCCAACGACACCGTCTGGTTCCCAACCCAACACGCCACCCACGGCCACACCTGAGAGATCAGATCGTTCGTGTCCGCTTCCAACGCGATCCCGATGGCGTTCTGCTCCGAGTCGATCCAACTGATCGACGCCACACTCGGGAACCAACCCAACCCCAACGTGCAAGGCGAGTTCGACCCGTAGTTCGGTAACGTCCCCGCACCGAACAACGCCGGGGCATGAACCCCGACATGCACATAGGAAACCGCGGTCACTTACGCCCCCTGATCGTTGTAAAGCACCCCGAGAGCGTCGAACGTGATCGGGAACGGGACACCTGCCGTCGCCACCGAACTGATCGGGTAGTACGCGATCAAGATGCTGTCAGCATCAACGGTGACGAACCGGAACAACACCAACGCCGTGACCGTCTCACCCGCCGCGAGATTTGGTGCGCCGAACGACGGGTCGGTGCAGTCGTAAGTGATCCGATCCAACGTGTCGTCGATCGTGCGGGTCTTGCCACCCAACGTCTGCCGAGCGTACGTCGCGACCGTCACCTCGTTCGACGCCGGAACAAGATCCGACACGAAGTCGTGATCCCGGTTCACGACATACCCGGTGCCCTTCAACAACATCACCTTGTACGTCGACGTCGTGAACGCCGCCATCTCGTCCAGACCCCGGTTGTAGACGGTCGTTGCCATGTCTCTCCTCGTCGACCAGCCGGTCCGCCGCCACTCTAGCCCCGCCCAACATCACCCCCGAGGGAACGTCACGCAGCCCGCACCGAGTTTTTCAACCGCAACTTCCGCACAGCCGCCTCCCCCGCCGCGACACCCACAGTGTTCCCGAGGGTCTTGGCCCACAGATCATCGGTCCCCGGCGGCGGTTCCACCACCACGTTGATGACCACACTGTCACCGTTGGCGTTGACACCCGCACGACCCGCCGCGCCCGGAGCGGCTTCCCCCCGAGCGATCTGAGCGGCAGCCTTCGCCTCTCCGGCTTGCTTCGCCTTGTCCGCTGACAGAGCTTCCTTGTCCTGCTTCTCCTTCAACGCCTTGTCCTGCGCGATCTGCTGAGCCGCAGTGGTCAGGTCCTTCTTAGTCTGAGCGTCAGCCGCCTTCTGCGCTGCCGCCTTCGCTTTCGCGTCGGCCTTCAACTGCTTGTTACCCGACGCGATCCCACTGCCCGCTGCCGCCTTCGCTTGCGCCAGACCGGCGGCCTTAGCGTCGTCGATGCGTTTCTTGTTGGCCGCCTCGATCTTGGCCTGCCTCGCCGCTTCGTTATCCGCCGCACCCGGCTTCTTCTTCTTGGGGTCGAGCTGTGCCTGCAAAAGCTTGATCTGTCGCTCGATCGCGTTCGCCGCTTGGGCGTTCTTCGGAGTCTGCGCTTTGAGATCCCTGATCTGCTTCTGAATCGCGGCCTGCTGAGCTTTGTGGAGCTTCGCAGCGTCATCCTTCGCTTTCTTCGCTGCGGCCTCCTTCTCGTCGATCGACATTTCATCGAGACTTTTCTTCTTCGACTTGGGCTTCGGCTTGTCATCCTCCGCGGCCTCCTTCCTTGCGCCCTTCTTCTTCGGTGCCTTCTTCTTGTCGACCTTGTCAGCCACATCCTTCTCGGCCTCCGAGCCGCCTTTGAGGAGTTCGATGTTGACACCCGGGATCTTGTTGACCTGCTCGATGATCCAGTTCACCGCGTCGATCAAACCCTCTTTCAATCCCTCCCACATGCCCTTCGCGGCGCTACCGATCTTGGCTCCAACCCCGGTGAAGAACGACAAGAGACCGGAGATGATGGTGTCCGCCTGTTCAACAAGCCAGTCGAACCCGTCTCCCATCCACTCGACCAGCAACCCACCAAGGTCGCCGAGCCAACCGACGATCTCCATTGGCAACCCGCCCAACCAAACAGTGAGGTCGAGCAGCGCCGACGGGCCTTCGGTGACAAGCCACACGATCGCGTCCCAAAACCACTGGAACAACGTCGCGCCAAGGTCGCCGAGCCAGCCGAGGATTTGGAGTTCCAAACTGCCAACCCATATTGCGAGATTGACAATGATCCCGGGTAGCGAGGTTGTCAACCAATCGAACCCGGCTTTGGCCCAACCCCACAACAGACTGCCAAGGTCACCCAACCAGCCGCCGATCTTGGTGCCAAGACTTGTGAACCAGTTATACAAACCGACGACAGCGGTGTCGAGAGTCTTGATCGCCCAGTCGAACGCGTCGTACAACCACCCCCCGATCTCGTAGCCGAGAAACCCGAGACCACCGATAATCAACCCCGGGATAGCCGCTATTCCGAGGAGGACGAACGCGATGATCTCGCCCCAGTTGTTGCCGAGCCAATCCCATCCGGCCTTCATCCAATCGAACAACACCGAACCAAGGTCGCCCAACCAGCCGACGATTTTCATGGGGATGCTGATGAGGAACGACGCGAGACCGACGAGCATCCCCGGCATCGAAGTCACCAACCAGACGAACCCGTCAGCGAGCCAGCCGACCAACGTCAACCCGATGTTGCCCAACCAACCAAGGATCTTCACGTCCAACCCGATGATGAACGACGCGAGATCCACGATCATCCCGGGAAGGTTCGTGACCAACCAGACGAACCCGTCGAGAAGCCAACCAACCAACGTCAACCCGATGTTGCCCAACCAACCGAGGATCTTCGCGTCGATCCCGATGATGAACGAAGCGAGGTCGCCAAGCATCCCGGGAAGGTTCGCGACCAACCAGTCGAACCCGGTCGTCACCCAACCGACGAGCGTCGCCCCGATCGGACCGAGCCAATCGACCAGCTTCCCCGGCAACGCCACGAAAAACGCCTTGACCGACGCGACGATCCCGGGGAACGCAGCGGCGAGAGCGTTGAAAGCGTCGACCACCCACTTGATGAGGTCCGGCCCGAACTTGTTGCCGAGGTAACCCACCAGCAGCAACGGGAGACCACCCATCAAAGTGAGTACGCCGCCGATCACGACCTTCCAGTTGTCCGACACCCACTGCCACGCCGACTTCATCCACCCGAGCAGCATCACGCCAAGGTCACCGAGCCAGCCGGGTATCTTCAACACGAAGTCCAGAAACATTTGACCGGCAGCCGCGAGCAGCCCGGGGCCGTTCGCCACCAGCCAGTTGACGCCCTCCATGATCCAGCCGCCGAGGTTCGAGCTGAACGAAACCACGTTGTCCCATATCCCAGCCAACGCGTCACCGATAGCGTCACCGATCGCTGCAAGCGCAGCGCCGATCGCCGCAAGGTCGAAACTGCTGATGGCGTCCCACAGGTCAGCGAACAACCCGGCGGCGCGCTTCACCACCGGGATGATCGTGTCGTTCACCACGGCTGACAGATAATCGAACGCGGCGATCAGCCCGTCTTTGACGGCCCTCACCACCGCATCGACGGCGTCTTGGAACCACTTGAAGTGGGTGTATGCCTTCTTGAAAGCGACGATCACCAAAGCCACACCGGCCGCGATCGCTACGAACGGGGCCGCAGCCAACAACGCCGCTCCGACGAGACCGATCAGCGAAGAAGTGATCCAGACAATCAACCCGGCGAGCGCCCCGAGAGCGGCGAGGATCGTCGGGCCAGTGAGGATCGCCAACACTGTCGCCACCCCAGCGAACACCGCTTCGGGGTTCGCCGCTACAAACGTCTTGACCGCGCCGACAACAGTGTCGAACACAGATTTGATCGCGTCGCGCACCGGTTGGAGCGCGGCCCACAAGTCGGTCGCCGCCTGCCCGATGCCCTGTAGGAACTGCACGATCTCGAACCCGAGCTTCACCTGTCCGATCGACTTGAAGAAAGCGACGATCGCCCACATCGGACCCATCCCTGCGTCCAACGCTTCCGACGCCTTCTTGAACGCCGTGCGGATCTCGTCGAACACCACCCACACCGGGTGAGCGATCACGAGGAACGCGTTGAACGCGTCAGATAGGACGCCGCCGACGAGCTTCGCTATCGCTGCGACCGGGGCCATGACAGCTTGAACCGCCACCCCCAACCCGGCGAACACAGCCGACGCGATCGGTTCGACCACGTTCTTCAACTGGTGAGTCATCACTGTGAGCTTCGAGTGCCAGTTCGACGCCGCCGCCGCAGCAGCGTTGATCGTGTCACCTCCGCTCTGGATGACCTTTGTCGTCTCCTGATATTGCAACCCGTTAGCGAGGATCGCCGCAGCAATCTTCGGTCCGGCCATCGGCCCAAAGTTGGCGTTCGCCATCTTGACTGCCGCTTCGTCTGACGTTTTCCCAGCTTCCTTTACCGCTGCCGAGATTTGATCCCACCGCTCGCGAGTTGATTGACCCGGGGGTGCTTCGCGGGCGACTTTCATCAGCGCCCGCTGCATGACCATGCCCTTCAACCCGACCTTCGTCAGGCCGCCAATGATCGCCGAGGTCTCGTCGATGGCGAACCCGGACGCCTTGAACGTCGGCCCCACTTGCTTCATCTGCGACAGCAGATCGTTGGTCGTCACGCCCGTAATCTGCGAGACCCGTTGGAACTTGTTGAGCTGTTCCTCTTGGTCCTTCGTCGCCACCCGGAAGTTGTTGAAGATTTGAGTGGCCTTCTCGACCGTACCCGACACGCTGTCCTTGTTGATGCGGGCCATCTTGATGAGCTGGAGGCCGAGATCCTGCGCTCCCTCACCAGTCAGATTGAGGCGTTGCTTCAGCGTGACCAGCGTCCCCGAGACTTCCTCCAGCGACGCTGGGGTCTTGGCGAACAGGTCCTTAGTCGCCTCCTCCAAGCCTTTCAGCTCAGTGCCGGTCGCCCCCGCCCCGACACGCGCCTTTAGAAAGGCTCCCTCGTATTCCTCGCCCAACTCAGGGAGAAACTCGACAACGGATTTCAACGCCTCGATCGCTAGTTCGACGCCCGCTTCAATCCCGTCGGCAAGCAACGTCCCTAAAGCGACCGAGGTGATTATGTCGGCAAGCCCCGAAACGTGCTCACCACCTTCGAGTTCGAGATCAGCCAACGACGCCTTCGCAGTGTCGACACCGTCGTCGATGGCTGTCAACGAATCGGCGGCCTGTTCCGCCCCCGAAGCGATCGCGTCAGCGATCCCATCAGCGCCCTCGCCGACGCTCTCCAACGAGGCAGACATCTCGTCAGACGCCGCCGACACCGAGTCCGCAGCCGACGTAGCAGCCGTAGAGATAGCGTCCTCCAACGCCGACCCGATGTCTCCCGCGCTTGCCTCCATCGCGCTTGACATGTCCCCGGCAGCGGCGTTCACCGCCGACACGGCATCGTTGAGCGCGGGGCCGAGTGCCGCTTCGAGCATCGAAGCGAACTGCTCGAAGTCCGGTTCGATCGTTACCGACGCCGAACCGACTACGTCATCAGCCATCTCAGTCGCCCATCACAGCGTCAAGAGCGTTCCGCAAGAACGGTTGCGCTTCCGTCCCGGGGTGGAACACCGACGACCTCACCTGAAACGCCCCCGCCGACTCCTGCCAGAACGCCAACGCGTACGCCGGTCGCTTCGGGAAGATCGGATGAGGGTTCGTTCCCTCATGCACGAAGAACGCGTACGGGGCGTTCGCGACAACCCGGCCCGTCAACTTCGGGAATGACCCCTCGATACGGGTGTTGATCGAATGTTGAAGCCGCCCGGGTTGACGTTGCGGGGCTGACGACATCGGGTGAATCGGTTGCGGCGTCGACACCGGGCAGTTGTGAAACGCTGTCGAAGCGACCTCGGAAAGTTGACGTTGCAACCATGCCTGCGCCGCGTCGGCGAGGACACGCTCGAACGCCGACGAGTCCACGTCAAAGGTCACCTCGGCACCAGACACACGGGGATGCTACCCGGGCTACCCCGACGTGGTGATGACTCCTTCGACCGGGGTGTCGCCCTTCCACCACGACGGAGGGCGGAGGCCCTGCATCGACTCGTGCAGTTCGTCGTCGTGGATTTCAACAGCCTCGCTCGGGCGCAACGCGTAGTCGAGGTTCTTGCGCTGCTCATTGTCCATGCCGTCAACCATGAGGTAGTAGCACCACGAGAGGAGTTCGCCTGCTTCGAGGTCAGCGAGACGGCGACCCCGGTCCACCAGACGGCCGTCCAACTCGACCGCGTGTTGGGCCGCCCAACCAGCTATTCCGAAGCAGGTTCGGTAGGGCGTCCCGTGATCTCTGTCATCATCTCGCCGACCAGTTCCATGAGGTCAGCCATCTCCAACGGTGGGTCGGTGTCCTCAGACCACTCGATGAACCGGTCCCGGTCCTCCGCCGCGATCAACTTGGTGATGACGTCACTGATCTTCACGAGCGCCTTCGACTGCTTGACGAAGTCGGTCTCAGCGTTCGCCGACGTGATGTCAGCCTGCGCCTTCGAGAGCTGCATCAGCAACATCCCGGGGACCTTCGACCGCAAAGCGAACACCTCGCCACGCGTTTTCAGTACCGGTGAGCCGCCGTCCTCGTTTGCCGCTGCCTCAGCGACGATCACGTCGACCGACGCGATTTCATCCGGCGGAGGACCAGTCGAGCCGCTGCCAGTAGACGCAGCGTCGAGAACGTCGTCGCTCTCAGGGACCATCCCGGTCTGCACCTCATCGTCGGGAATCATCCCAGTCTCAACCGGCATAGCGGCCTCCTCCTATTGCGTATCGGCCGAAACTACCACGATGTGATTCGCTGTCCACCCGAACCTTCACCGCCGCGAAACGCAGATCAGATGCAGCACGGTGCCATTTCAAGTTCGACGTGGAGCGTCCACCCGGCGCAGCCGCCCTTGGGCGAGATCGGGTCCATTGTGCCTATACGCGCCTTCAACGGTTCACCACCGAACGTGGTCCCGTCATACCCCGAGAGGTCACCCATGATGCAACAGAACAACTTGATCGCATCCATCTCCAAGTTCGCCGCTGCAATGTCGGACTCCGACGATGGCGGGAACGGTTTGTACGCCGAGTCCTTCAACGTCGGCCAGCACGGCCGGTACAACCGGATGGCGACCTTCGCTACCGGGACCAGCTCCCCGCAGTTTGTGGGGCCACCCCACGCCCCCGGGAACCCTTTGGTTGCGTGGATCGACTCCAACCAGACGTACAGGCCGTCGCAACAATCGGCGGGGGGAGCGCCGTGGTACAACCCCGACTCGGCGGGGGCACCGGTAGGGGTGTCAGTGAGGCACGCGATTGAGACGTCCAACAACCGGGTCAGCATCGACGGCAGGTAGCTGACGTCTTGGATTGTCATGTGAACTCTCTGTATTGCGGCGACTTGTCCATTCGTCGAACCGTTGACCGTCGCGGGATCTTGCCCGGGTTGACCGACGCCAACCACAGGTCAACCTCATAGATCCCAACCCGGCCACCTTCGTCGAGGAACGTCAACGGGTCAGCGAACGACATGGAGATCCCCTCACGGGTGACCGTTTGGAGACGCTGCGGGAGGACGCACCCGTCGGCGTTGCACATGAACTTCGCGATTTCACAAGCGAACCGTGCCGTCGCTGACAGCCCCGACTGGTCAGGTATCCGACCGTACGAGTACGTCACCTGCCAAGTCCCGTCCTTCGACCCGTCGTTCGGGGCGAGACCGTACGGGGCGGAACTGACAGCCCGGTTCTGAGTGCAAGGCCACTGCAACCCGTCGAAGCGAACCAACCGGCGGTACTGCTCGACGCCGTACAACGTCGGGTCGAAGATTTCACCGTCGATCACGACTTGGGTGACGCTCCCGACCGGCATCGGGAGGAGGACCGATGGCAAGTTGCACTGCCCGGCGCAACACGAGTTGAAGTCGAACCATTCGCCGTCGATCCGGTATGGCTGATTCGGGAACGCCCACCCACCGGCAGCGGCGTTCCACAACGAGTACGTCCACCCGCCCATCGGCCACTGCAACCATGCGTCGCCGCCGCAGCCGCAACCGTCGCCGTAACACGGGCGCACCGTGCGCGAGCAGATCCCCGGGTACTGCCGTCCCGACAGACGGAACAGGATGTTCGTTGCCATGTCCACAGCCTGTTGAAGCTCGGTAGCGTTCGGCGGGTCAGCCAACCCTGAGCAGCACGCTTGGACGTCGGCCGGGGTGATCCAGTCACCGCAAACACCGGAGGTAGGGGCAGCCACGCGGCGATGCTACCCCGCCGTGCCGCCGGGTTCGGGGTTGCTACCCGGTCATTTCACGACCACGGTTCGGGATGGGCGCACGCCTCACAAGCGCGCATCGTTGTGGTCGAGTGACCGCCGTACCCGGGGTCGAACGGATCGGAGACAGGTTCAACCGGGCCAACCGTTGAACACAGGTCGCACGACGCGACCCAACGCAACAGCGACGGGTCCCCCTGATGGATCTCGATGGCCTCGTCGAGGTCGTCGACCCATCGGGCACCTTCGGTTGGGTCAGCGAACTTGTAGGCGACAGCGCCTTTCGGTGGTGGGGTTGTCATTCTTGCTTTCCTTCCCGGTTGGCGAGTTCTGCTTTCCGGCTGGCGAGTTCTTCCGGGCTGTGGTGTGGCGGCCACGGCTTCTCGGTGTTGGCGACGATCCAGTCGATCGCCTCTTGGCGTTTGGCGAACTTCGGTCCCATCACATCGGGTTGCCCGGTGTAGGTGAGCCACGCCGACCATTGCCCGTCGGGCATCCGTCTTGCTGTGCCGAGGTCGCTGTCGCGCTTCCACCCGGCGAACGACAGGACAAGCCACGCCGCTTGATCGCCGCGGCCGAGGCGTTTGAGTGTGTAGGGAACGAAACCTACTGGCGGTGGAGTTGTCATGGTCACACCTCGTTCGCGTTCGACCAGCATGACCGGCACACTTCGAGGTACTCGGCGGGTTCTTCCATCGTCTGCCGCCGGACCTGTTCCGACGTGAGGGTGTCGGCCTTGACGTCAGCGCCGCACACCTCGCACTCGCCGTACTCGACGATCTCCAACTCGCCACCCCACATCGGGGCGGGGCTGTGGTCGTCGTCGTCGAAGTCGACGAAGATCCACTGGCCTCCGACGTCGTCGCGGACGGAGTCGACGATCCCGGTCTTGCCGTGAGTCGTCGTGTGGGTTGCGGTGACAAGGATGTGGTCGCCCACATAGAACTTGCTCATGCCTTCGCCTCCTGATCCGAGATGATCGACACCATGTAGCCGAGGTATTCCAGATTGGAGCGGAGCACGATGGCGTCCTTGATGGTGAGTCCGGCGCGGACCTTGGTCAGATCGTTGGCGTCGGTGTAACAAACTTTGTAAGTCGGGGTGGTGGTCATGGTGGTGCTCCTTCTTCCTTGCCCTACACCTAAAGTGTAGCACCACGCACTACGATAAGCAACCCCGTTAGTCCTCGGGCAACCGCAACGACTCCGCCAACTCCGCGATCCTCGCCCGCATCGCATCACCCGAGATATGCCGCGGAACCTTCCCCGACAAGATGTCCTCCGCCTGCTCCGGCGTCCACCCCACCCGCACCAACGCCGACGCCACACACCCCGGCTCGCACTCGTCATCCGGCCCGACGCCGCAACCCGCACAGGATTTCATCGTGCCCCCCAACGAACCGGACGGCCAGCGGTGCGACCCTCCAGAGCACCACCCCGAGAGAGGACACATTCACTGGCCGTCCGAACCCTGAGCATAGCCACGCTCACCGCAGCAACCGTTCCGGGTACGACCCGAAGATCCCGGGCTGCCAATCAGCAGCCGACACCACAAACGGCTCCTCCGCTGGGAGGTGCGCTGTCCGAGCCGCCGCCGAACGCGGTGCCGGAGCTGCCGGTCCCGTGTCGAAGTCCGGTTCCCGACCGAACGACCCGCCGCCCACCTTCTCGTTCCGGGTGATCGCCGCGGTCGCCCACTTCAAGTCAGCGCCAACCGCTTCCGCGACCAACTCAACCTTCGACCGGTTCCCACCAGACTCCTTGTCCTCCCACGTCTGCTGATCCAACCGGCCCATCACGATCACCCGGTTCCCTTTCGACAACGTCTCAGCCACGTTCTCACCGAGCTTGCCCCAAGCGATCACATCGAAGAACGACACCTTCTCCTCCCACTCGTCGCCCTTCTGCCAACGCCGGTTCACCGCCAACCCAAACTTCGCCAACGCCATCCCCGTCGGGGTAAACGCCAACTCCGGGTCTCTGGTCACGTTCCCCACGATGGTCACACAGTTGTCAATCGCCACGAGTGGCCTGCCTTTCGTTGTCGAATGTCACCAAGATTTCAAGCCCCGGCTTGTCGAGATGTTCAGGGTCAACCAGCACAGCGGACACCGCCGCCGTTGCCGCCGACCCGCCGTCGATGCGAGGTGCCCACCGGGCGGCCAGATCCTTCGGGACGTGACCGACGAACCCGTGACGACCCAACAGCGGAACATGAACCTCGATCGCGTTAGCGTCGTACTCGTTGTCAGGGTTGCGGACCAGCAGCACCGCAGGCATCACCGGGGTCTCGTCGAGATCGTCGAACGACGACGCCGACTTGATCGCCTCAACCCGAGACGCCTCCACAGCATCAGCAACAGCGAGCAGCGTGGCCGGGTACCCGGGGCGGAACGTCAACCCCACAACCTTCACCGACTGGGCGTCGGTCACTGGTCGACCTCCAACCAGCCGAGCACAGCGAACACCGTTTCCTCATCCCACTCGCGAGGATCGGACTTCCCGTCAACCCCCAAAGATTTCAGAAACGCCGCGTACAACTTTGCTTCCTCAGCGGTCAGCCCTGCGGCCAACTCGATCAGCGTGTCGACCCGTTCCGCCAGACCAGATGTCTCACCGGCAGACGATTCGGCGACCGGGGGTTGCGCCCCCAACACCACCGCCTGATCCACCAACATTCGGGCATCAGCCTCAGTCGCAGGTTTCGTCACCCTCAACCCGTTCGACTTCGCCCACGCCGTCAACTCAACCGACCGGGAACCCAACCCGTTGATCTCTTTCCGCAGCTCCGACAGCGTCGCGTCCGACGGCGGGAGCAGCGACGGGTCGGCGTCGGTCACGTCGGCCTCGACCACCGAACTGTCCGAAACCTCAGAGTCAGGGGCGTTGCTGTCATCAGCGGATGTCGCTTCGGGGTCGCGCTTCCCCGCCGCTTCCAACGCCCTCTCCGGTTGCGCCGCAGCGATCGCCACCTGAGACGTACCCGCGCCGATCGCCCGGATCTCAGCGTCACGTTGACGCCACACCACCAGCGCCTTCAAGTCGGTCATGTCGTCGGGGTACCCGGCGCGCTTCAACGCCCGCCCCAACGCTTTCGTGCAAAGAATGTTCCACTTGTCCGACAGGTGGTCGAGCGAAGCGTCGCCGCCGCGCAACTTCGACTCGACCGGCTTGTAACCGACCACCGGGCGACGACCGGACCCCTCGGGGAAGTTGATCGTCGCCACACAGAACTGGCCTCCGCCGCCGACCTTGGCTGGGATGCCCAGCTCCGACCCGGGTGCCTCGTGGAAGTCGACCCACGCCCCCGGATGATCGTCCAAGGCGAGACCCCATCGGAGACCCGGGCTTGCGTACGTCGGACTAAGAGCAGCCATCAGGATCTCCACTCGATTCGGCAACTAAGGCAACTACTACTGTAGCAGTTCACACGACAGATGTCGTCAGGATTTCATCGGGTGACGACGTGGACGTACACCCGTTCCTTGCACAACGGGTCGGCCAACCGGGGGGCGTCGCCGGGGTTCCCGGCGAGCAACGCCTTCACCAACCATCCGGCGTCACGCAACCCGACCAGCGCCGCGACCAACGCCCGATCCCGGGCGGCGACGGAGACCAAGTCAGGAGCCGACGGCCACGCGGTCTGCGGTAACCCCAACCGGTCAGCGTCCGCAGCAGCCAAAGCCGCAGCGCCGCGACCAGCAGTGTGCATCACGAGACAACCTTGCGGGAGAGCCGCCACAGCAGCCCTCAGCGCCTCCCATTCAGCTTCGGCTTCTTCCCGCCGCACAGCGACGACAGCGGCCAGCTCGTAGGGCACAGGGCTGCCGTCAGGCATCGTGGACGGATCAGCCCACCAGTCCGGGCCGTCGACGACAACAGCGGTCAACCGTTCCTCGGTCACTCCCGCCCAGCCCGGATTTCAGCGTCCCACTTCGCGACGTACGCAGCCTCCTCGATCTTGCGGTCGGGATGGTTGTCGAACGCCCGGGCCGCCTGCTCTACCCGGCACCGGTCAGCGATCGACAGGTTCGGCAGGAGACGGACCACACTGGCGCGCTTCTTCTGCTCGTAGTTCACGTCACCTCCTCCGGCCAGATACCGGAGAACGCCGCCGAACGGACCTCCGCTTTCACCAGCTCTGCTTTGACCTCGGCCAGCTCCGCTTTGAGCCGCTTGATCTCCGCGTGCTGAACATGCAACTTCGCGGTGGCTTCCTCCGCCACCCGTTGCCAACCATCCATGTCATGCTTCCTTTCGGTGGGCGCGGGCGATTGCCTCGCGGAACTGTGTCTTGCGTGCGACCGCCAACGAGTCGGCGGTGAGCTTCGGGGGATTCGGGGCGAGGAAGTCGAACAGCGCCACCAGCGGTGCCGTCATGTTCGTCTCGCTGAGCAAACCCGGGTCGACGATCTGCTGCCAGTAGAACCGGCCCGGGGTGCTCCAACGGAGGTTGAGGATCGGGTAACCGTCGGTGTCCATCGTCATGCCCCTTTCCGGCAGGTCGGGCCGATCCCGAGCTGGCGTGAGATTTCATCGGTCAGGTGGCGGTTGCAGTGCGAGCAACGACCGATCTCTTGACCGTACAACTGGGCTGCGGCTTCGACCCCGGCCTCGACGATCCGGTCGAGGATCGAGCGGACCCGGGCGAAGTCCCGAATCGGTGAGTCGGGGTGACCGCCGACGACCATCTTCAGGAAGGTGCGACCGGCCCACTTGCCTTTCTCGGGGCGGTCGACCCGGACGAACAGCAGGTCGTTATGGCCGCCCGAAGCGACGGCGTAGTAGCCCTCGGGGACGTCGGGGAGTGGGCCACCGGGTGACGGTGTGCGAGGTGCGGCGGCGGCTTTGGTGACCCGGTGCAGGACTGAGCCGTCGCGGGCGGTCCCGGCGTCGGAGGTGATGACCGCCTCGACGGTGTCACCCGATGCCTTCGTGATCGTGATGGTGTCGCCGACGTCCTTGCCGGGGGGGCCGGTGACCAGCCACTCGCCGTCGTACTTGATCCAACGGAAGTTCGGGTCGGCAGCTTTCGCTGCGGCGAGGATTTCAGCGATGGCAGCCGAGGCGTCGTTCGAGCTGAACTCGGCGATTGCGGCGGCGGTGTAGTCCTGCGCTGCGGCGAACTCGGGGTTGTCGGCGATCAGCTTCGTCAGGAACGCGGCCTGCCGCGGGGAGATGGGTCGTCCTTGTGGGATGTGGATTGTGGTGGTGCTCATATGTTCATCATAACGTCTAGCCTCACGATACGCAACCCCGGATCAGGAACCGCCTTCCGCCCGCCCCGCCAACAGCGCAGTCCCCCCCGGGACGTGCTTCCACAACTTGTTCGCCGCCACGATCTCAGGGAACCCCAACTCCAACCGGGCAAGGTTCGCCTCGTCGAGGAAGATGCACGCGTCGAAGATCCGGTCCAACCCCGACCCCGGCGGATACCCACCTTCACGGGCGAACTTGTGCAACGCCTGATTCGCCGTCTTGGTCGAGATCAGGTTCAACCACAACGCCGCCTTCCGCCCCATCTCAGCGTCGACCCGCCCGTCAAGGTGGACAGCGACGCCTTTCCCCTCATCGACCAGCGAGAGGCTTTGGTCGTCGAGCACTTTGAGCCGGTACAACGGGATCGAGTTCATCACCCCACCGTAGGGAATGACCTCGCGATACACAACGTCGGATTTCAAGAAAGCGGAGGACGCCTCAACACATGGAGATACGACACGTTCTGCCGGGCGTGCTGCTGGGTCGACGGCGTCCGACCCACACCACCACACTCAACGCACTTCACCCAGTTCTCGTCCAGCGCGAACCCGCCGCACCTGCCGCACTTGCGGGTCCGAGGTGGCTGCGGTCGAACCGACCCAAGGAACACGAACCAGTCCTCCAACCGAAACCCGAAGTCCAACGCCGCTTCCAACGCCAGATACGAGCCGGGGAACAACTTGCCGGAGCTGACATAGTTCGCCGTCTTGGCAAGCAAGATCCCGCCCGGGCGCAACACCCGCCACGACTCCTGCAACCCGCCTTCGATCATTTCAGCCAACGCCTTCGGCGACCCCGGCGCATCCTTCAACCCGTACCGCCCGTTGAACTCCTCCAACGTCGACGTACCCCTGCCGCCAACACTCACATACGGCGGGTCGAACGCGACAGCGTCGAAGCACCCGTCGCCGTGAGGGAGCTGACGGAAGTCGACGCCGTCACCGTCGATGTCGTGGCAGACCAACTCGTTCGGCTGCCAGTCACGCCACCACACCCCTTTGCCGTACGTCGGGTCCAACACCCGGTCCTCCGGGCGGAGGAACCCGAGCGGGACGACACCGCGGGCGATCAGTTCAGCGTTCGACCGCCACGGGCGAACCCCAACCCCGTCGGGATACCACAGGCCGGTCGCGGTGATGGTCGGGGCGTCGAGGTCGGTCACCCCCCGAGACTGTCACCAAACACGCGAGCCGCGCACGACGAACGCCCCGGGCTGTTCCACGATCGGTTCAACGGCGACAACACGAAAGTTCCGCCACACCTTGCCGGGGGGGTAACGGTCGGGTTCCATCGTGACGAACAATGCTTTCGCCCGGCCGTTGCGGATCACCTGCAACAGCGCCGCCCGCTTCTGTTCGGTTGGGTCGGTCACCCTTCGAGGCGTTCAAGGTAAGCGGCCTCAGCCTCGTCGATCCACGAGCGTTCGGTGTACGCGGGGCCGTCGCACTTGTGGCCGACGCAAGTGCGCTCACCAGCAGGGACCGGGAGACCGCAGCGACCGTCGATGCGACCGTCCTCGGTCCAAACCCACACCAGCTCCGAGCAGAGGATCGGTTCGACCTCTCCGTCGTGGAGGTGGGCGACACGGTTGCCAGCGTCGTCGACCGTCTCGAACTTGACGCCTTGACTGGCGTGATCGGAGAGGATGCCGTGGTTCCAGTCCTGACCGTACATTCCTACGAGTGCTTTCATTGTGGTGGTGCTCCTGATTCGCTGTCGGATCTGTTGTCTGCACGAGTGCCTTGATCGAGTTCGGGCCGGGATTTCAGCTTCCCCTACCTTCCCCCTTCGATGCACCTCCGGGTTACTCTCGGTTCTTCCTACTCGCCCGTTCTCCGCGTTCGCTCACCTACTTGACCCATCCATCCACCACCCTTCGTTCAGGGGTCGCCCGGCCGCTAAACCGGGGCGTGATCGTTAGCCGTCAGGGGTGGCTTCGTTTGGCGGGCTTGATGGCTCCTCCGCGGTCCCGAACTCTATCGAGACGCTCGTGCCGATTTCGTTGACCCGACTCCTTCCTGCGGGGGGCTTTCCCCTACAGGAACATTGTATCACGCCACGCTACGTTAGACAACGGTGTTTGTGTTCAGGTTCAGCCGCTTCGTCACAACCTTGAACGACGGCCCGAAGAACTCCGCACGCACCCGAGCCTCATGGAACGACGGCCACAGCTCAACCTGCTGACCCACATCGTTCTGCACCGAGAACACCAACGTCGTGTTCAACCGGGCCGACCCATCCGAGTTACCGCAGCAGCCCATCGTCGAAGCCTAGACGCGACACCGGCCCCCGGGAAGGAGTCCGAAGGGGCCGATGTCAGCGGGATGAGCGTCAGCGGTGGGACGGACCGCCCACCCCGCGAGTGAGATGGGCTAGCTGGCGTTGCTGACCCCGACGTACGCACAATCTTCGAGCGGATCGGGAAGCGTGGCAACGGTCTGCCATGCCATCGGGCCGCCCGCCTGAATGGCGGTCTGATCGGCGAGAGTCCAAGCATCAGCAGCGATGCCGTTCGGGAGCACCGGACCAGCGACACCGGTCGGCGTGCCAGCCGGGTCACCACCACCGGGAGTCCACGACGGGAACGTCGCAGCGGGCCACGACGGGAAGAAGTTGGGGTTGTTCTCCGCGTACCCGGACAGCTCGAACGTGAGCGCATCCTCGTACTTGAACGACACGTCCCCGGTGATCTCCCAGTTCTTCGTCGTCGAGAGAAGCCACTGGACGTACACCGCGGACCCGGCACCGCCAACGCCGCACTGCGCCCGGTTGGCGTTCTTCGACCACACCTCGATCATCTTCGGGTCGGGAGCGACAGCCGACTTCGACTCGCGAAGCACAGCGCCCTTGAAGTCGCCTGCGGTCGTCGAGTGGAGCAGCGTCGTGTCGAGCAGCATCTCCAACGCCGTCAGAGGAACACCGCAAAGCATCAGCTTCACGTCGAACCCGAGGAGACGAGGGATGTCCTTGTCACGGATGCAGATTTGCCCGGCGGCGTTCTTCATCGTGATGTTCGCGCCGTCCTCAGTGTCGGGCGACATGGACATCTCGGTGAACGCAGCGAACTGGATGCGACTGTTGGGGACCAGCGGGTCAAGAGGGACCCCGCACTCGTTGAGGCGCGTGATACGAACTGCCACGCCTCGGATTGACTGTGGGCAGGAATACGCCACGATGTGCCTCCCGGTTCAGGGGTAACTTCTTTGGACGCCGATGACGCTACCGGCGGCCCCCCACTGATTCGCGGATACTCGACGGTCAAATCGGGGCCGGTGTCGTCCTCGGGAACGACGCCACATTTCGTCGTGGCACACGCGGCCTCCCGACAGCTTCGAGGATCGCAGCGACCGCAGCGGCCGCCGGGTCCGCCACCGCTGGGAACACCCGCGCCAAACGCTCCTCCGCCCCGGGCCACGGGACCGTCGCCAACGCTGCACCGACCGCCGCGGACAGCCCGGCCGGTTCGATGATCCGCGGGCCGACATCGGCAGCGTCCCAAAAGCGGAGACCGTGCTCGATCTCAGGTCGGCACGCAGGCCAGTCCAACACAACGACCGGGCCACGAACCGCTGCGAACTCGAACAGGGTCGAGCTGTTGTCGCAGCAGTAAACGTGCGCCCGGGCCAGAACCTCGTCGAACTCGCGGACCGGTTCGATGCCCATGTCGGTGTACGCCGCTTTCAGATCCGACCACGCCCGAGGGTGGCCGTGCCCCAAGATTTCATACCGGCCCGACGCCGCCAACTTCGCGAGCGCCGCAACCCAATGCGACCATCCCGTCCCCGACTCCGGTGCCAGCATCACAGGCCAATGGAACCCGAACGCCACCACAGGCCGCTCAGATGCCGCAGGAGCCGCCGGGATCGTCTGGAGGTGAGCTAGACGCGGGGAGCCGATAACGACGGTGAGAGCGTCAGGGTACGTCTCCCGGTTCGGTCCCGCCGCGTACCCGTTCGGACACAGGAACGCCAGAACCCCGTGACGGCCGTCCCCACCCGCGTACGCCGGGTTCCCCGCAGCAGCACGGTTGTCCGGGTCCCCCCGGTACGACTGGCCGCACCCGTGCTCCATGAGGATCGCGTGACCGCCGACGCGTCGCAGGTCGTCGAACCCTGCGACGAGCACAGCGTTGTCGGTCTGCGGGAGGTTCTCGATCGGCAACGACCCCGGCAGCGACGCCCGGATCGGAGCCGCCAGAAACGAGTCACCCCGGATTTCAGTCGGCAACGCCCGCCACACCGGCAGCAGATGGGCCAGATAATGCGGGTGCGATGCCGCCAGATCAACTCTCAGAGTGCCCACTTGTCCCGAAGATAGGTCACCAGCTTGTCGCGGTTCGCCTCAGTCGCGTTCGCCCCTGTGACGATCACGACCTCAGCCATCTCACCGGTCCACATTCCGACCGGGGTACCAGCGTTGTTCGCCCCCGCCCCGATGTAGAGGAAGTTCTTGGCAACCGCCGACACTGTCACTGCACCGGGGTTGTTGTTCGACCCCTTCGTTCCATTGTCCAACTGAAGCGTTGCACGCGACAACTTCACAGCGTTACCCGGGTCGGCGACCACCGACGACACATGCCACGAGTTGTCCATCACCGGGGGACCGGCACTGTTGATACGGATAGGCCCATCAGGCCAGTCGCCGCCGCCCTGCACCACATAGGACAAGTTCCCACTGCCACGGTTCAGGAGCAACGCCCCGTTCTGCCCGACGTTCTGGTCGATGTTGCCCATCAGATAGTTGTTGCCGGTCATCTTGGCGGCCATGCAGATGATGTATTTCGTTGTGCCGTCGTGGAGGAACGTCCACGCCCCCGCCGCTGAGCAATAGCAGTTCGTCACATGAGAGAACACGTTGTGGCCGTTGCGGGTCGACAACAGATACGTCGGCCGTTCACCGCCCGACGCCACAAAGTTCCGGGCGTTCAACGACTTGTCCGCCCACCCGACAACAAAGTTCCCGGGCTGAGCCAACGTCACCGTCGAAGCGTCAGCCGCGTCCAACCACAACAACGGGGCCAACGACCGCGGGGTGAACAACCCCCCAGCAGCGACGCCGACCCCGGGAGCTTTGATCGAACCGCCACGCGGTCGACCCGACAACGCCGCCCGAGCAGCGGCCGCCTTCGCCGCAGCCGCCTGCTTCGCAGCTCTCGCCGCCGCAGCAGCCGCAGCCGCGTCAGCCTTCTTCTGCGCCTTCGTCCTGACAGTAGGAGTCGGGGACTTCGTCGGCGCTTTGACCGGTGTTTGACCCGGGACTAAGCGGTCGGCCATGTGAACGCATCCGCGATCGACGCCTTGATGTAGAAGTGGCAGCACCCATCCCACGTCGCCGACATCGTCGCCTCAGCGATCAACTCGACCGTGTTCGTCGACCGGTCGATCGACGCCCCGTTGTTCGGGTCGATCACTTGGATTTCACCAACCCGCACGTCAATCATCGACGTCGCGTACGCGTACTCGATGCCGTCAGCGACAACCGAGCCACCCGCCGTAGCCGTCAACGTCAACGCGCCACCAGTGATGAGCGTCGAATCCTTCGACACCGTCACCACCTGACGGGCGAACCGCCCGCCCCAAGTGCAAACCACCGGGGCAGCACCCAAGATCCCACCAGTGCAAACCACATCACCGACATCGACGATCGTCAACGCCTCCAACGCCGTCTGAACGGTCGCCGCCGAAGCGTTCCACACGATCGGCGCTGTCGTTTCCAGATCACCCGAGATCGGATCGGTCACCGTTATCGTGAACGACCCGCCCGTCCCAGCCTCAGTCAACGTCGTCGTAGCGTTCACCGCGGGGGCACCACCGTTGTACCCGGAACCGGCGATCACATAGTTACCGAACCCGTCGCGCAGGTTCCCGTCGCCGTCCTCGAACACCGCGTAACCCATCTGCCACATCGACACCAACGCCGGGGACGCGTGGATCACACCCGACGTGTCGCCAAGGCACGCCCTCAGCTTCTTCTGGAGGACCGCCAACGCACCCGGCCACGGGTACGCGTTCGCCAACGTCGAAGCGTTCACCGCCAACGGGGACGTCAGATACAGGTTCGACCATGCGTTCTGGAGGTTGATGTCGCCCGACCACAACTCCTGCTCCAACTCCTGCCCGCCCGCCTTCTTCAACGCGTCGAGCGCCGCCGCCTCATACTCGCCGAGGTCGCCGCCAGTACCAAACGTCGAACACCGAAACGGTGCGTACACCGTGATCGGAACAGCGGTCACCGTCGACGACCCGGTGCCATGCTCCTTCAACTCACCAGAGCACGGCCCCCACCGGAACGCAGACAGACACGACCCCCACGTCGGGAAGTGATACCCCAACTCCCAATGCTCGTCGGGGGTGTCGATCGGGTCGAACGTGGAAAGCAACGTCCCGATCGGCGGAAGGAAGTCCGTCGGTTGCGAGACTTCGAGAGTCGGGAACGGGTTAGCCATGCGGGCGATCGTACTCCCCCCGCCCGCCCGACTGGTTGACCGTCGCACCGGATTTCAACCGAACCCCAAACGCGGAAGAACCCGGCCCGAAGGCCGGGTTCCCCCACAACGTCACCCCCCGAAACTGGGAGGGTCAGATTAGGAAGCGCACACCAGAGCGGTGATCGGTGCCGGACCCGAACCGTCAGGGCAGAGGGTCAGATCAAGTCGGACCGACTCGACGCCAACCTTGCAGACCTGCACCCACTCCTCGGAGAACATCTGGAGATCGTTCTGCGAGTTGAGAGTCGAGTCACGCACGATGCCGACGTCGAGGGTTCCGCCGTCGAGACGAATCCAAGTACCGGGGGCGTACATGTACGCACGGTAGACCGTCGGCCACGGGTTCAGACCACCAGCAGCCTGAGCTGCCTGCTGGGCGTTCGTCGAACCGTAGGTCGTGGCGTAATCGAAGTACCACGTCACGTTCAGGTTCATCGCTGCCATCATCTCGTTGCCGACCGTGAACGGGTTGGCGTTCAGGAAGCCGAGACCCATGTGGAGGTCGTTGACCATGTCCGCCTTCACGAACGAAGCCATCGTGTCGGGAAGCAGCACGTCAACGACGCTGTCGACCGGCATGTGGTTCCGCTTGCGGTAAGCGTGCGCAGCCTGCGACAGAGCGAACACCGTGCCACGAGCAGCGCCGTACGGCGGGGTGGTGGTCACAGCAGTCGAGCCGGTCTGGATGGCGTCGAGGTAGCTGATCTCCTTCGTCTGCGCCGCCGAGATCGCGAGGTGATCCAAGAACACCTCGATCTGCTCGGGGAACGTGCGGTACTGAAGGTTCCCGAACGTCGCGCACGCCGACACCGCATCGACCTGACACTCAACGATCGCTGAGCACGTCAGGTGGACACAGGGCTTCGGAGCGGTCGTCCCGGCCGGGGTCTGGTTCGTGTACCCGGCGAGGTCCTGAGTGTTCGTTGTGACGCGAACGCCAGTCGAAGCCTCAGTCCATGCCGGAGGTGTGATGTACCGGACACCACCACGAGGGGCACCGACAGTGGGCAGAGCACCCTCGATCGGCGACTGGGCCTCGGCGACGTTGAACACGTCGTAGTTCGGGGTGAGCGGAGCGCAGTTGCCACCCGATGCGACAAGGGCTTCGCCCTGCTGTGTCGCACGCTGGATGATCGACAGGTTCTCCTCGTGACCCGAACCGAGCACCTCGTCGGCGCTGAAGTTCGCCCTCGCCGAAGCGAGGATGATCGGCTCGTACGCCGTCGTGTTCGACAGACGAGAGAGCTGGCTGTGCTTCTGTGAGATCAGCTCGGCCAGCCTGCGCCGGTCGATCTGCTCCCCCTTGGAAGTTGCAGACACGATGCCCGAGTCAGCGAACGTCGCGAGCGCACGGCGTGGGCCGGACTCCCGTCGTGCTGGCGCAAAGGCACTGGGCCGTGCGGTGGAAAGGGCGGCAACCGGATCGGCCACGGCCTCGGGTGAACTGATTTCGTCGGCCACAGCCGCCTCCTCGTGTGTGTCGTCGGCCGTGGGCACGGCCTCTGGATCTGACGGAACACGGCCCTTTGCGGGGTCGTGGGGGATTGCCAACTCGACGGCACCGTCGGCCGCGAGTTCGGACGCCTCGACAGCGTCCCCTTCAACTTCCTCAACTGCGGTTTCCTCAGTTGCAACTTCCGCAACCGCCTCAGCCACAACCTCAGCCTCGACCTCAACCTCAGCCACAACCTCAGCCTCAGCCTCATCTGACAGCGTTACCGTGCCCTCGGGATCGGCGGCCATGAGGATTTCAGCCTCACCACCTTCGGTCTCCGGTGACTCGACAGCCTCCTCGTTGGCGATTGCGCCACCGATCTTGTCCAGCGCCGACTGGGCACGCTCTTGGCGGCCCATCGTCGCTTCCTCACGCAACGCCATCTCATCAACGACACTCTGGTACTGAGTCGCGAGAGTCTCCAATGATGCAAGAGCGGCGTCGTCTGTCGCAGCCGTCTCACGCAACGCTTCGGCTGCCGTCTGGATGTTGGCAGCGAGGGCGTTGAGGTCATCATCAGAAAGCGGAGTGAGGTCCTCGGGGATCGTGATGTCGCTCATATGCTTCCTCCCAATCATGGTTCTCGTAGGTACTGGTACTGCGGAACCAAGCTGGGCTTGAGACCGTTAGCCCCGCTGGGCGGGACCTTGGGCCGAAGTTTCGCGCACTGTACGACCAGATCGAGGGACCCTCGCTGCTACTTCAATGGGATACCTGTCGATGGGTGCTGCGCCGATGACAGTTCCGCCTCGATTTCAGCGAGCGTCTGAGGGTCAATCGGGGCGACCAACGGGTCGCCCGCCGCTTGCGCCCGCTCGAACTGTTCGGCCATCGAGTTGCCCGACGGTGCAGCAGGCGGGCGCGACAGATCGGCCTCAACCAACGGTGCCGCGGTCGAAATGATCGGGCCGATCCCGGGGTACTCACCCAAAGCCTCAACCGGGACAGGTTCAGCGGTCGCCGCCGCCTGCATCAACGGTGACACCGCCGACGGAACGACCGGAATCGGGGCCGCCGCCGCTTTCACATCCGCGTACATCTGGATCGCGTCGCCGCCGGTCAACCGGGAGAACGCCCAACACGCTCCCTCGATCGTGTTCTGCTGGGCGTCACCGTGAGTGGCGTAGAGATCGGCGAGTATCGCGAGTTCGTCCGTCAAGTCGAAGTGCATCGACCGAGGTTACAACTAGCCGGGTGCGCTCAGGCCGGGGCTTCAGTCGGAGCGGGAGGCAACGTCGCTAGTGCCGTCTCGTACAACGCCCGATCCTCCTCGGTCATCTTCTCCGGTGAACCGGCGTCCATCATCCGCCCCAACGCTGGCATCTTCTCATCGCCGGGCATGAAGGCGAACGTGATCGAGTTGGCGATCTGCGCCATGTGGCGTGACCACGCCACCTCCGCTTGCAGCTCACTCATGTCGCTCAACTGTTCACCTACTCAACTTTCATCGCGGTCGGATGGCCGCTCTCACATCATACAGGTCAACTCAGATTTGCGGGCCTGACTCGGGGGCACCGAACACCAACAAGGCAGCTTCGAGCCGCTTCGCCCGGGAGTCCAGTTCGCTTTGATCTTCGGGCCACAAGCCGCCCTCCTCCGCCGGGATCGTCAACGCCCCACCCGCCGACGCAGCAACCGCCAACGGCTGATCCTGCACAACACGCACCCTGTTCACAACCACCTCACCAGTGCCCTCCTTCCATACCCCGGCCTTCTTGTCGGGTCCCGACCTCGGACGTGTCTCCTGTGTCACCGACTCAACCCGGTAACTACCACCAGCGAGGTACTCCTGCGCTTGCACCTTCAACGGCGAATACAGGACATCCGACAAGCTCGACAGATTCGAGATGTTCACCGCCCGCGGGTTCACAACCTCCAAGATCACATTGTTCGTCGCCGCCTCGGACGGCTTCCACCACTTGCCGTCAGTGCGTTGCTCCGCCACATACCCGGCGACCTTGTCCGACGCCGACCATGACCCAAGCGAATCACCGATCACCTGACCGGGCTGCGGGATTTCATCCATCGCCAACGCCCGGTACAACGTGGCGTCAACCGGTTCCGCCGCGGCGACGAGGTCCAACAACGCCCGAGCGTCGATCTCGATGCTGGCCTCCGGTCGACCGGGATCTCCATGAGGGGAAACGAAGCCGCCTCCCCCGAGTATCACGTCGGCAGCGTTACGAACCGGAGCCGAATGGGACTGCCAGTGCCCAACAGCGTCCGCCACATGTCGCATCTCCGGGTTGGCGTTGCCGACACCCCGGGTGAACGCAACCAACCGATCCTGTGTCGCCTTGTCCATCTTGGAATCAGGCGACGGACTCGGAAACGAGTTCAGCGCGGCAGCCAACTCCGAGACCGTCGTCGGGATCTTCGGCATCTCGACCGCCGGAGATTTCGATGCCCTCTCCGCCTTCTCCGCGTCAGTCAACTTGTGTGGCCCCGACCCCGGGCCACCAAACTCTCGGCCGAGCAAAGCCGCCAACCGAGCGACTGGTGAGACCACTTCAACAGCCGCCGCCTCCGCAGCCAACACCTCGCTCATCCGCCTGACCGCTGCCGCCGTCGCGTCAGGTTCACCGAACTGACGGTCAAGGACAGCCACTTCTTCGTCGGTCAACCCCCACGGGATTTCATCAGGGAACACCACCGACCCAAAGGTCGGGTCGCCGTTCTCATCGACTGAAACAATGGGTGGTGTTGTCATGTCACCAACCCCTCGAACTCTGCGAGTAGCGGATGAAGCGAGGGAGGGAAGCTCTCCCGATCGTACTGAGGGTGTGTGACAGCGGAGAACGTCTCAGCGAACGCTTCCGAGCGTTGCGTGGCCTGACTCATCCCCGCCGATACCTGTCCCGCCGCGTATGCGCTGACCGCAGCGAACTCGGCGGAGCGCAGATTGACGATCATCATACGGATTCGCTCGTGAACCTCGGGTTCCTTCGCTTCCAACTGGGTGTCGACGTGATGTCCGAACTCGTGACGGAAGTTGGCGGACATCGCTCCGTTCCCCACGAGGTTACGCCCGAACGCCGGGGTTCTCTCATCGAGGTACATCTGGTTGGCGATCTGCTTGTCCGACACGTTGATGCCGATGGTGTCCATCCTCCCCACATAGATTGCTCCCGCCAAGGCGTCCGAAAGGCTCCCGAGGGGGACAATCGCGCCGACAGGACCGAACCGTTCCACCGCCGCTTGCATCTTTGGTTCCTTCGCCACCTCGTCGAGCATCCCCGATATTCGAGCGGCCCCACCCGGAGATATTTCCCCCCCAAACCGGTTCAACGCTTTCGTGAACGTGCGGGTCGCTGCGACCTTCGCCGCTCGAACCTCTCTCGGGTTGTCAGAAAGGAACTTTCTCCCAACGAAGTTTTCGTTCCCCGACCCGTGCCACGAATGAACCTCCGGCGGGACTCCTCGCCGTCCTCCCTCCGGGTTGTCTTTCACCCACTTGTCAGCCCGGGCCTTCTCCTCGGCCGCTTTCGCTGGCAACGCCTGAGACGCCTGCTGCGCTGCCTGCTTCACAGTAACAACACCCTTCGGGCAGAACATCTTGCCGGTGCCTTTCGCCCGCTCGATCTTGTTACGGGCAATGCTTTCCCGCCGGGCGGCCTTCTGTTCCTCAGTCCGCGGTCCCTGCGGACCTGATCCTTCACCCCCAAACATTTCAACGCTCAGAGTGGTCGTGAACTCACCGTGCCCCTGCGGGGGCAACCCCATGTTCTCGGTGTACGACTTCGCCGCGTTCAACGCGTCGACGATGCTCATGTCCAACACGTTCACCGGGAGCGTCAGATCCTTCCCGGTCTCGAACTTCGCTCCGACCGTTGCCGCCCACCGGTGGTGCCCGTCGAGGATGTACCCGTCGCGTGTCGCGAAGATCGTTCGACCCGTCGACGGATCGAACTTCCCAGCCTCGATCTTGTTCGCCATCTTCGCGACCTTCGCCCCGTCCAACTCACGTTGCGACGCCCGCAGATGCGACGCCAACACATCCTTCGTTTCGACCTTGATGCCCTGATCCCTCAACGACTTCACGAAGTCCTCACCCAACCGCACATACCCCTGAGCGTCCTTCTCCATGCTGTCAGCGGGCGACCCCGGGATCGGCTTGCCCGAGAGCTGCGGCATTTCAACACGCTTCTCCACGAAAGCGTCAGCGCAGAACACGTTGGTATCAGCGACAGACACCCGGCACAGGTCAAACGACGGGGCCTCAGCCCCCTTGACCTTTGCTTCGTCGACCATCTCTTTCATCCGGTCAAGCAACGTCGCGACTTCGTCCGGTTGGTTGAGCTGGACGTACTTGCCTTCGCTCAACGCCTGCGCTGCGACGTTCACGTTCGGAGTGACGATCGGATCTTTCTCCGTTCCGGTCCCGGTGAACTTCCACATGTCGGCCTTGCCGCCACCCGACTTCTCGGCCTTGTCGGCCTTGTCGGCTTTCGGCTTGTCGGCTTTGTCGTTGGACTTGCCCTTCCCCGCACCGGCATGGGGATGGCTTTCCCCGCCTTGCGGGCCGGACCCCGGACCGCCGAACTGTGAGACCCTCAGAGCCTCCCGCAGACGTCGCACCGGCGCTGCCGTCGGGTCCGCTGTGGTGACATAGCCGTCGGCACCCAACGCCCGTCGCAACGCCATCACGGAGGCCGTCGTCGGGTCCGCTGCTTCCGCCTCGGCGAGCTTCGCGATTTCGTCCATCGAGTCCGGGGTACGTTTCGCCCAATCGTCGTTCGGCGGTGTGTCGATGTTGACCAACCGGCGAGATCCGACCGCTGCAACCGCCTTCGACCAAGCCGTCACGCCCGGGGCCTGCGGGATGATCCCACTCTGGAACGGGGCACCTCCAAGGACCACCAGCTCCGACTCCGACAGGCACCCCGGACCCGTCGACGGCAACGAGAAGATCCGATCGGCCGGGACGACGTTCACAGCAACAGCCGGGTACACGCCCTCCTTCAAGACACCCCCCTTGTCGAGCGATGACTGAACAGCGAACGACTGGGCAACCCGGAAGTCCGTCGACCACGACGACAACGGGTTCGACGTCACCTCAGCCGTCACCCCGTTCGACACAACCCCACCATCAGCGCCGCGTTCAACCGGTGTGCCAGCCACAACCCCCGGCCGATCCTCAGTGCCGAACCCTCGGGTCAACACCAACGAATCGACACCCCTCAATGTGTCCTGTGTCTCAGCGTACGTCGCCCGCAGATACGACTCGATCGCCGGACCAGACAACGCGATTTCATCCTTCACCTCACGGCGCTGCCAATCCGTCACCAACGCCGACGACGCGTCCGCCTTACCTCCGAACACCTCCGCCGCGACCTCCTGCATCGCCCACGCCTTCGGGTCATGGTCAGCAGACGAGAACGCCCACCGATCCACATACGCCTGAGCCATCACCTGCGCCTGAGCATCAACACCTCGCGGGTGTTCCATCTGACGTTGAGCAGCCGCCTTGTCGACAACCACAGCGTTACGTTCAGCCCATTGAGCGAACTTCGGGTCGGCAGCCATACGAGCGCCCACCGCCCTGACCGCCGCTTCCTTCATCGCCTGACGATCCGCACCCGAATACGGCACACGATCCGCCGACCGCTCGCCAAGCGACGGGACCGCTACCCGCATCGCCCGATCAAACAACTTCGACGACTCACCCAAAGCAACCGCTATCTCCGGGGACACATGATGATCCGCTGTCATCAACGGAAACGACGGCACCCCAAGCGGCGATGCCTGCACCGGACCATCCGCGTGCTTCTGTGGACCCGACCCCGGACCGCCGAACACCCCGATGGCAGCCGCGACCCGGGCCTCTCGCCGGGTACGGATTTCGTCGTAGCCTCGGACCTCCTCGGCAAGAGCGAGCAGCTCACGGGTGGGGGCCAGTAGCGACGTCATCGTTTCCCCACATACTTCTCGACGAGCGCCCCGTAAGCGGCGACCCTGTCAGCGGTGGCGGGGACCCTCGACTGGCTGCCCCCCGAGACGTAAGCGCCGAACAGCTCGGCAGCCATCTCAGCGGAGTTCTCCGACGCGTACGCCGACGGCGAATCAAACCCGGTGTACCCGGCAGAGTTCGGAACGCTTATCATCACCCCGTTCGGGGTGACCTCAGTCAGACCGCCATGCGCCGGGTCAGCGCCAGCCCGGACCATCGCGTGATCGACAAGGTGCCCGTACTCGTGAGTGAACGTCCCCTTGCCCGACGAGTCGACCAGCAGGCCCTTCATGTCCTCCTCCCGGTTTTTCCCTCCACGATCCCATCTCTCCTCACCGGCCTTCGCTAAAGCGGCATCGACGGCCGTCTGATACCCCTCCGCTGTCTTTGATGCCTCCCAAGCGTCAGCGTTGATGTGGATGGCTTGGCTCCCATGCAACTCAGGGTTCGGTCCGTTGCGGGCGTCGAAACTGCTCGGCACCAACGGGTCGCCGCCCTGAGCGGTCGCATACCCGGTGATCGCGTCGTCACCCGAACCGAAGATCACTCGCACATGACCGATCGGGAACCGTTCCGTCAGCTCCTTCATCGTCGCCTCAATCATCGCCCGATCAGCCTCGGGGACCTTGCCCTCCAAAGCGAACGACCCGATCTTGCCCTCCGGTCGCAAAGCACGCTCAGCCGCAGCCTTCGCTTCCTTGTTCCGGGCGATCGTTTCCCGCCGCGCAGCCTTCTGCTCCTCGGTCCGCGGTCCTTGCGGACCCGATCCGTCGCCACCAAACATTTCAACGCTCAGAGTGGTCAGAGCGGCACGCATCGAAGCGACCGCCGCCGACGTCGGATCATACGGAGCGAGTGACGCTTCCTCCTCACCGTCATGGTCCCAACCCGCAGCGACCTCAGCGAGCATCCGCCGACGATCCTCCAACGACGACGCCGAAGCAGCCAACCCGGCCACAGGGGACAGAACCTTCACCGCGTCCCAACCCGTACCCGACTTCAACGCCTTCTCACCACCCGGCGACGACACCACCTCGAACGGTGTCGGATACCCCGGGTCGGAACGATCACCTTTCAACCGTGTCCTCATCGACTTGTCCAAGTCCTTCGACTTCGACAACTCATCCAACGCCTTGCCGCTCCCCGCTGCGATCTTGCGTCCCGAAGCGTCACGCCCGGATTTCATCTCAGGGTTCAACCAGTCATACCCGGCTTTGGCCCACACGGCGCGCCCGTCCATCTCGGCGCGCATCACCACCTTGCCGACACCGTTGCCCCGGTACCAGTCCTCCATCCGGTTGTTGAAAGCGGTAGCGAATCCTTTGCCCCGGGCCTCGGGGTCAAGGACCATCCTCGTCGAATGGGCGACCCGTTCCCCGTTCTCAACCGTGAAGTCACGAACAACCGATCCCACGCGAGTCCCTGACGGGTCAAGGATCTGCGCTTGGAACCGCATCTCGACCGGCCCCGGGTGCGGGTCAGCGAACCGTGACCGTTCGTCCGACGGTGGTGCGACCGTGAACCCATCCCCGAACGTGCCTTTCAACGCGTCGAACAGTTTGGACGGGTCAGCCTTCACCTCATCAAACGTCGGTCCGCGGCCCGGCACAGCTTCCGGCTTCGGCGCTGTCCCCTTCGCCGCTTGCCGCTCAGCTTTCTCAGCGTCGGTCAGCTTGTGAGGACCCGACCCCGGGCCACCGAACATTTCACCGCGCAGAGTGGTCAGCGCAGCGAACATAGAAGCGACCGCTGGGGTGGTCTCGTCGGGGTAACTCGATTCGAGCGACGCTTCTTCCTCGCCGACGTGGTCCCATTCCTTCGCGACTTTCGCCAACGCACCCCACCGTGCGTCCCAACTGGTGCCAGACGAAGCCGCCAACGCCTGCCCGCCCTCAGTGTTCAGATGCTTCGCTCCTAGCCACGAAACGTCCCGCAACGCCCGTTCCCCCGCCGGGAGTTGAACAACCTCATACGGGGTTGGTGCATCAGGGGACGGCCGGTCCCCAAACACGATGGCCGTTGCCATGTCGTTCAGCCGTCCAACCATCTCGGTCGTCGCCGGGTCTTTGCCGTAGGTGCTCATGTCCTCAGCGATGTTCGCCAGCGTGACGCCATTCTCTCCCGGCATGAAGTCGAACCCAGCTTTGGCCCACACGACCGAGCCGCCCTGCGACGTGCCGTTGTTCGCCGCCATCAACTCGATCCGATCCACACCGTTCGCCCGGTACCAGTCCTCCATGTGACTGTTGAAAGCGGTCCCGAACCCTTTTCCCCGGGCGTCCTCGGTCAGACCCATCATCGAGTTGATCGCGACCAGCTTGCCATCTTCCTTTTCGACGACGCTCCGAACCACCGTGCCGACTTCGTGGCCTGTCGCGTCGAGGATCTTCCCCGTGAAGCTCAGGTCTTTCTTCCCGTCGTCCCCGGGCGGCAACCAAGACGACCTCGGGCTGACCGTGAACCGTCCCTCGCCGAACTGCCCGGCGACGACCTGCTCCAGCAGCCTGTTCCGCTCCGTCATGGATGAAGTCGCCAACAGATCGTCCAGCTTCGGGACTTTCGACGGCCCCGGCAGATCCTTCACAACCGGATCAGGCCCCCTCAACACCGGGGCAGGCGCAGCGTCTTTCTTCGACTGCCGTTCGGCCTTCTCGGCATCAGTCAACTTGTGTGGCCCCGAACCCGGACCCCCAAACATTTCACCGCCAAGCAGAGCCGCCAACCAGTCCGCGGCCGGACCGCCCGCCGGGATCGGATCTTCGGGAAACGACGGCGTCGAGTCCTGCACGATGGCCGCCGTGCGGTTGAGGAGCACGGTGCCAGTTGGGACCTTGTACGCGTCCCACCCGTTTGCCAAAGCGAACCGGCCGACGTCGTTCAGTATCGCCACCGTGCCGACGGCCACCTTCTCCTCCCGGGTCGTCGGCAGGTAGTTCCCCCAGTTATCCACAGGGATGCCCCTCAGCAGGTTGTCCTTGTCTTGGGAATGAAGCTGCTCAACGGACGCCCCTTCACTAATCGCGTCTCGGCCTCCCGCCGCGAACCGGGTGTCCTCCCTAAAGGACCCCCTGAACACTCCTTCCCGGTTGGCCGAGCCGCCGCTGCGAGATCCCCCGTATGAGACAGCGGTCATGTACGCGGTCTGGCGGCCCATCAGTTGCCTGTACCCGTCGCCTTCGAGGAAGTCGCTACGCATAGAGGACGCAGCGCAGTACGAACCGTTGCCGTAGACCCCTGTGCCCGGGAAGTAATCACCGGTGCGAAACGCCTCGGCGTGTTCCGCCCCCGTGACGTACGCGGTGGTCGTATAGTCACCCGCACGGGAACCTTGCACCCCCCGGTAGAACTCGGATTCCGGTCGCTCCCCAACCAGCCGATTCATCTCATCCTCTGAAACGACTGTCGGTAGCCCGTCGAACCCCTGAACCGCTGCCAACGCACCCAACATCGAATCACCGAACGGGCTGTCACCTTGGGGGCCGTTGGCTAGTTCCGCGAGGTGCCTGTCGGCGGCGACGAGAGCGGCCTCGATGAACGCCGGGTCCTTCATGGTCTCACGCCAATCGGTGTATTTCGCGGGGACGCGACCCGATGACGGGGCAGCAGCTTTCTCTTTCTCCGCCTTCGCCTTCTCCTCGCGGTTCTTCGCCATCTTCTCCCGACGCGCAGCCTTCTGCTCCTCAGTCAACCGACCTTGCGGACCCGATCCTTCACCCCCGAACATTTCAACGCTCAGAGTGGTCAACTGGGCGAACATCGAAGCGACCGCTGCTGACGTCGGGTCCGACGGTCGGGACGGCACCGAGTCCTGCACGATCGCAGCGGTTCGGTTCAACAACACCGTCCCCGACGAAACCCTCACAGCGTCGTACCCGTTAGCGGCGGCGAACCGGCCCTCGTCCAACAATATGAGCAACGTCCCCAGCGCCTCTTTCTCCTCCCGGGTTGTTGCCTTGTAGATCCGCGACTCAGGTTCCGTCGTCGGGAGCTTGCTTCTCAACGCCTCTTTGTCCTCCCAGCTCAAACGGGGTTGCTGAGATTGCTGATCGTGGCCCGCCGGGGCGATGTTCGCGTCGGGGTGGAACGCCCCACGCATCATCCCGTTCGGATCAGGGTTCCCTTTGCTCATCGTGTACGCGTAGGCGTACATGTACGCGCCCTCACGGTCCCCCAGTCTTGTCCTGTCGGTCACCGCGACGTAAGTGCCGTTCCCGAACACCCCCTTGCCGGGGAAGTAACCGCCGCTCCTGAACTCCTCAACGAGGTCCGGCCCTCTGACTATTTCGATCTGGCCGTCGGCCCCCCGCACGTTGAAACCCTCATCATCGAGAATGGGGTGATCCTCGACCCCGCGGAAGAACTCGGCCCTCGGATTCTCAGCGATGACCTTGTCTAGCTCTCCCTCGGATACCACCGTCGGCAACCCGTCGAAGCCCTGCAACTGGGCGATAGCGCCAAGACTCGGGTCGCCGCGCACGTTTTCCCACTCGCCGGGTTTCCCCTCGACGGGACGCGCAGCACTGAAGTCCAACGGAACCCCACCCGAAGTCTTGGCCCCCGCCATCTGAGCGAGGTAAGCGTCAGCGGTGATGAGCGCCTCCGCCTTGAACGCCGGGTCCTTGACCGTCTCATGCCAATCGTTGTATTTCGCGGGGACGCGACCTGTAGCCGCAGGAGCGGCGACTTTCTCTTTCTCCGCTTTCGCCCGCTCCTCACGGTTCCGGGCGATCGCCTCCCTCCGCGCGGCCTTCTGCTCCTCGGTTCGCGGTCCCTGCGGACCCGACCCGACGCCACCGAACATTTCACCGCGCAGAGTGGCCGCAGCATCGCCAGACCCAACCGGCGGTGCCCATCGCGGTTCCGATCCCTGAGCATCCTGCACGATCCCCGCAGTGCGGTTGAGGAGGACAACCCCAACCGGCACCTTGTACGCGTCCCACCCGTTCGCCAGAGCAAACCGGCCCTCGTCGCTCAATATCAGCGTCGTGCCGACGGCCACCTTCTCCTCGGTCGTTGCCGGTGCGAGCCTCCCCAGCTCATCCCGGGGGATGTCCTTCAACAGCTCGTTTCGGTCGCTCGGGTGGAAGTAATGTATGCCCCCATTCCCGTACGCATAGTGGTCCCACGGGGCGAACCGGGTGTCCTCACGAAACACCCCCCGGAACACACCTGCCGGGTCCTGAACGCCGTCGGAAGATGTGTACGCCCGAGCGGTCTCAAACGCGGCCTGACGACCCATCAACCGTGTCTCCACGCCGCCCTTCTCGAAGTCCTCCCGTCTGGAGGACGTAGCGCAATACGACCCGTTGCCGTACACGCCTGTCCCCGGGAAGTAATCGCCGGTGCGAAACGCCTCAGAGTGCTCCCCCGCCGACACCTCAACGGGTTGGTTGCCGACGAACTCAGTCGAACCTTTCACCCCACGGTAGAACTCGGACGCGGGGCGCTCCGCGACCAGCCGATCCAGCTCGTCCTCGGACACCACAGTTGGCAACCCGTCGAAGCCCTGCAACTTCGCCAACACACCCAACATCGGGTCGCCTACTACGGGTTCGATTCGGCCATCACTGCCTCGTCGCGTCTCCACCGCTAGCTCGTTGGCGGCCGCGATGGCAGCCGCGATGAACGCCGGGTCCTTGACTGTTTGACGCCAATCGGTGTATTTCGCGGGGACACGCGGTGACGGTGGGACCGCAGCCTTCTCTTTCTCCTTCGCCTGCTTCTCAGCGCGGTTCTTCGCCATCTTTTCCCGCCGGGCGGCTTTCTGTTCCTCGGTCAAACGGCCCTGCGGACCTGATCCTTCACCCCCAAAGATTTCAACGCTCAGAGTGGTCAAGGCGGCACGCATCGAAGCGACCGCCGCCGACGTCGGATCAACAACGGACAAGAAGTCGTCCATCGGGTTCCGACGCGGCTCGGACGGAACCGAGTCCTGCACAATCGCAGCCGTCCGGTTCAACAACACCGTCCCCGACGGGACATTCATCGCGTCGTACCCGTTCATCGCCGCCATCCGCCCGGGGTCGGACATCATCAAGTATGTGCCGAGCCGTTCCGTCTGGTCGGGGGTCTCCGGTGCGTAGACACCCTCGCTGCCATAGGGGATGTCTCCGATAAGTTCGGTCCTGACGGCGTCGCTCACATGGAAGTCGACCACTTCCTGCCTGAAGTCTTGTTCCCCCGGCGCTAAGTGGTCCCACGGCGCGAACCGGGTGCCCTCCCCGAACGCCCCCCGAATCACACCGGCCGGGTCGGGGTTGCCTTCTCTGTCCGACGCGTACGACTGAGCTTCCCTCCACGCTCCCCTCTGGCTCATGGTGTCGTGCGGCCCACCACCGCCCGATGGCATCGTCGTCGTTGCCACATAGGTCCCGTTCCCCCATATACCAAGCCCCGGGTACACCTGTCCTGACTTGAAACCCTCGACCAGTTCGCGAACTCTCAGGTCGCGGCTCTCAAAGGTGCGGCCGTCAGGGGAGATCAGCGTGTCCCTAGCTCCCGTGACACCTCGGAAGAACTGGGACTCAGGTCGCTCAGCTACAACCCGATCGAGTTCCTCCTTGGAAACGACTGTGGGTAACCCGTCGAACCCTTGGATGGCAAGGATCGCAGCCAACCCGACGTCAGCAGTGGAGTTCTTCCAACCATCCGGTGTGCGGTCAGACACCTCAACCTTCTCGCTCCCAACCCAGTCGCGGAGCGGCCCAACAGGTTGACTGTTGAGCAACAGGTACGCCTCGACGCGAGCGGCGGCGGCCTCCTTGAACGCCGGATCTTTCGCCGTCTCACGCCAATCGGTGTATTTCGCCGCTACCCGACCCGACGTCGGAGCATCAGCCTTCCCTGCTTGCCGCTCAGCTTTCTCAGCGTCGGTCAACTTGTGCGGGCCGCTGCCGGGGCCACCAAACATTTCACCGCGCAGCGAACTGAACATCGCGACGACAGCGGCGGACGTCGGGTCGGAGATGGACAACGGATCACCAAGCCGCGCGTCTGGCTGGCCCGGGGACGTGTCCTGCACCATCGTCGCGGTGCGGTTGAGCACCACTATCCCCGTCGGCACGTTGTACGCGTCCCACCCGTTCGCCGCAGCGAACCGGCCCACGTCGTTGAGGACCAACATGGTGCCCCACTTCACCTTGTCCTCCCGGGTCACCGGTACGATCCTGTTCATCGCGTCCCGGGGGATTCCCTCTGTCAGCTTCTCCTTAGCGCCGAGCGACAGAAAGAGAGGAGGCTCGTCGGCAGCCCACCAAGCGATATTCGCTTCGGGGCTGAACGCCCCCCGGAGCAACCCCGCCGGGTCAGTCGGGCCTTGCCTCCCCACCGCCGTATACGCCCTAGCGGAGTTGAACGCCACCTCACGGCCCTTCAAGCGCAACTCGTCGGACTCGTTGAAGTTCGGTATCCGACCGGGATTCGCGCAGTACGACCCGTTGCCGTACACCCCCGTCCCCGGGAACAAGTCACCAGACCGAAACTGCTCAGCGTTGTCCCCCGCCGACACCTTGGCCTGCTTGCCGTCGACGACCTTCTCCCAACCTCGTTCGTCAACCTCGATGTGGGACGACACGCCCCGGTAGAACTCGGATTCCGGGTCCTCCGCGACAACCCGATCCAGCTCGTCCTCCGACACCACCGTCGGCAACCCATCGAACCCCTGTATCGCCAGCAGACCAGCCAGCAAAGGATCACCGCCCGAGGGCAACGCCACATACACCGAGGCTGCCTGCATCTCCAGCATGTTCTCGGCAGCAGCGAGGGCCAACGACTCGAACGCCGGGTCCCGGGCCAACTTATGCCAGTCGAGATATTTCGCCTCGACCCGACCCGCTGCCGGGGCGGGCACCGCCTTCTCTTTCTCCGCCTGCTTCGCCTTCTCCTCGCGGTTCTTCGCCATCTTCTCGCGACGCGCAGCCTTCTGCTCCTCAGTCAAGCGACCCTGCGGCCCCGACCCGTCACCACCGAACATTTCACGGCCAAGCAGAACAGCGAGATCAGCTACAGCATCAGACGTCGGGTCAACAGCGAACGCCAACTGACCGCGACGCCCGGTCTTACTCACCCGACGGGGACCGCCGCGCCCCTCCGAGGCCCATCGAGCAACCCAAGGGCAGCAGCGAGACGGGCATCCCGCTCAGTCGAACACGAAGCACCCGACGCCCCACCGCAACCACAACCACAGTCCAACCCCAACGCGCTCATCGCGACAGAGGTACGGGCACGACGATCCGCGGCCACATGAGGGGCCATCAACACTGAGATCATCGAGTCCTGCTGAGCGAGACGCGCCTGCATTTCAGCCAACTCATCACCCACAGTGCGACGGTCAGGGTTGTGGATAGCGCCAGCAGCGACCAACGCACCCAGCTCACCGGTAGCGAGATCGACAAGACCCCACGGTTGGAACCGGCCAGCCGACGCTGCGATGCCCTCAACCAAGAACCCCGACGTGTTCACCGCCAACAAGCTCACCAACCGGCGTTGCCCGCCGATCGGACGCCAATCAGGTGAGATGTCCGACGCCCGGAACCGGCGAACCGTCAACTCGTCAACCTCGGGCCGCACACAACCCGCGGCGACAATGCCGTGGTCGTTGGTGTAAAGCCTGACGTCAGCGACAGCGCACCCGGTGTGCGCGTAGAACGCCTGAGCGTCCGACGCCTGCATCCGAAGATTTGGATGCACGGTGTCCATGATGATCGGACCGACCGACAAGCTCGTCCCCTCAGCAGTGAGGACTGTCTTGCCCGTGTAGAACGACCGGAAGTCGTTGGACTGCGGAACTTCGACACACACACCGGAGTTCCCGATGTGGCACGTCCCGAACTGGGCGAGCAACCCGTAACACCGGCCGTCGGCCGACACCGTGAACGGCACCGGGACGTCCATCGGCTGCAACTGGAACCACGCAGCGGGCGGAGCGGCCGCCGCACCACCAGCGGACGCCACCAACGCGCCCAGCATGTCGTCGCCAGCGAGCACAACGTCCGCCGGTCGAGTCGACCGGTAGATCGGACCGGAAGCCGAAGCTACCAACGCCTCGGGGGCGTTCTCTGTTGGACCGAGGAGATACACATGAGCCTCCTGAAACGCGGGGAACGGGGTCAACGTCGCGCCCATCACACGACCACTCACAATCAGTTCCAACACCTCACCATCACCGAACGCGTGGGCTTCCATCGCCTGATCCCGCGACAGCTCCACACCAGCCGGGTCGGCGAACACCATCTGCACCGAGTCGATGTCGACCGAGATTCCACGCATCGACTTTTCATCAAGCAACTGGCGGGCAGCCCCACCGGCGTCGTTCGCCGAGAAGTAACCGCGACCGACGATCGACTTGCCGTCACGCTCAACCTCGACAATCGACCCGCAGATCACAGCGCCCTCATGGCCCGGGGCGTTCACCGTTTGCAACATCAGCGGCACCGGCAACTCACGCCACGTCAACGACCCCTCAGAGATCATCCGGTTGTCACCCGAAGGGACACCCTCAACAGTGAGGACCCCTTCCCACTCGTACGGTCGGTCAGGGGTGCTCGCCATCATCTCTCCCATCGGGGGAACGATCATCGCTCCGCACTCCGAGCAGTGGCCGTCCATCGGTTCCATCACAGCGCCGCACTCGTCGCACATCTCCATGCCGTCGTCGTCGCCCTCGTCGTCGTCCTCGCGACCCTCAACCTCAACCTCGATCACGACTACAGGGCTGTCGTCACCGTTGAACGCTTCCTCGCGAGCGGCGCGACGGGCACGCAACCTCGCCCGGATCGCAGCAGCGGTCACAGCGTCCCGCTCAACCGGGTCGGTGGCCTCAGCGACGTCCGCGACCTCCGCAGGGATTTCATCAGTTGCCACTTCGGTCGCAGCCAACCCCTGAATCGCCGCCGACAACGCCGAATCCACCGCGTCCAAAGCGTTCTCCTCAATCATCGCTTTCGCCGACGCTGACACCTCGCCACCATCGGCTTCCAACGCCTCAACCGCCTGAACGGCAGCGCGTCGACCAAGCTCGATCGCCAAAGCATCATCAGGGATCGACGTGATGTCCACAGGCGGAGTCTCAGATGGCATCTCCTCCGCGGTGAACGTCCACCGCTCCCCAGTGAAGTACCAGTTACCCGGGTCAGGCATCGCCGGTTGGCCCGACGGGGCGGCTTCAGCGACAGCTTGGTCGACAGCCGCCACATGGTCAGCCGCCGCGGCTTCGATCAACGCGTCCCCAGCAGCTTTCGCTTCATCCAACGACGGGGCTGTCCCGGTGTCGGTACCCGCCGGGATTTCACGAACGCCTCCCGGGTCGTCAGCGATGTGAATGGACACGTCATAGGTGAACTCGGTCTGCTCAGGGTTCGACGAGATGACGTTCCTCGTTTCCTGCTCAGCGCCCGTAGCGTTCGTCACCGAGCCAACACCGGTATACGACGGCCCGTCGTACTTCGGGTCGTGCCCTGTCTCAGGTCCCTGCGTGTTTTCGGTCCACTTCATCGGGGTGACCGTCCCGTACCCCGGTGCCGGGCCGTCAGGCAAAGCGCCCTTCGGGTCCTTGCCGACAAGCCCCCGGAGACGATCCCCGATCGACGGTTTCTGCTCCGTCCCCGGCAACGTCGCCTGCTTCGGTGACTCCCCACCAGAGTCGCCCTGCTTGTGTGGACCGGACCCCGGCCCCCCGAACACCTCCAACGCCGCTTCGAGCCGCTCAGCGGACGTCAGCGGTGCCTCCGGGGCGATTTCGAGGATCGGCTCCGGCGCGACCGGGGGTTTCGCTATCCCGATGAGGTCGAACGCCAACACCTCGTTCCCCCACCGCACTCGCAGCTCGTTGAACGTCAACGACTGGCCGACAACCGACGCAGCATCAACAGGCCCGTCAGCCAACGTCACATGCGGCATGAACCCGAGATCGTCCACCGCCGGGAACCCCGCCTCAGCCAACGCCGAACACACCGCGTGCCGCAACGCTGGCAGCTCCGCACCGTTCACCAACGCGACCGTCGAAGCGTCCGCCGCGCCGAACCAGCCGATCCCACCGATCGACGCTTCGATCGGACGGTACTCAGCGCCAAGCAACGCGCACACAGACCCGATCAGACGGCGACCCTCGTCACCCAAGCTCTGAACCGTTCCCAACTTGCACAACGTCACATGCAAACCGTCCGCCGCCGCGCCATCACCAACAGCCAACGCAGACTTTTCGAGCGGTGTCGGCTCCAACGACACGATCACCGCGTCAGAGTTCCGGTCGAACGTCTTGGCGCGGGAAACCCACGAACCTTCCGGGGTGCCCCACTGGATCATGTGGACAGGACCAGCCGGGTTCGACGGCAACTGGTACGAGAAGTTGCCGCCACGAAGGTTCGCCGCAGCGACAGGGGTGTCCGCGTTTCCCTCCGGTGCCGCCGGGGCCACCGGTTCCCGCGGGGTCCACCCGCCCTCGGGTGGCTCCACCAACGGGATTTCATTGGGGATGTCAACAACCGCCCCTTCGGGCATCGCGTCGATCTCAGCGACAAGTGTGTCCCACGTCGCCTTCCACTCGGGCGGACCGCTGAACTCGCGTTCGTTCAGGATGTCGGTCAACATCTTCACCATGTCGTCAAACTCTGGAGTAGCCATCAGGCAGTACCTTTCGCCAAGAACGTGCCATACCCGGCGTCGTCATGGACCGTGAACGGTTGACCGAGCGTCCCCTCACCAAGGAGTTTGGGTTCGCCCCCGGTGCCCGAATCGAACAGTTGAACCGAATCGAACTTGTCTGCGATCTGCGGAAAGATTCTCGACACCGACGCATGTCCGGCCCGGACAATCGACTCGCCCACGAACCGCCCCTTCTTTTCACCGCGAGCTTCAGCTCTCGCCACAGCCACATCAGTTGGAGCGGTCACATACAACCCCTTGACCGCAGCGCCCGACGCGCGGGCAGCGTCGATCTTCGCTCCCATCTTCTCCGTTGAGCTGTCACCCACAGCGTCGACAACAGTGTGGTAACCACCGTCGAGAGCGGCCTGTAGCAACATCGCCGAGACGTCCGACGATTCCTCGTGGACGAACCCGGCTGCGCCCCGGTCGCCCACCTCGACGAGTTTGTCCATCTCAGGAAGCATGTTCTTGATTTCGTCAGCGTTGACCAACACCGCCTCACGGTTCGCGGTGCTCGGCATACCGCTCCGCCCCGAAGTCTCGACCGTCGACTTGCCTGCCGCCGGACCGCCGCCAAGGAACGTCACCGACGGTGTCCCGTCAGCCTTGGGTACACCTTCAAGGAACGAAGCGATGATCTGAGCGTGGAGAGCTTGACGTTCAGGGGTGTATTTCCCGTTGGCGTCCTTGAAGTCCTTTTGGGTGTCCGAACCTTTTGTGCCGCGGATCTCAGCGATCTTCGCTTCGTCGCGAGGGCGACCCTCTTTCCCGGTCGTGCCCTTCAACGACTTCTGCTCGTCGATCACAGCCTTCCGCTCAGCGCGATCAGCCTTCTCAGCGTCGGTCAACTTGTGTGGCCCCGACCCCGGGCCACCGAACTCTCGAACACCCCAACGGCTGCCGTCAGAGACCGCCGAAGCTGATTTCGCGTTCACCAAAGTCACCGAATCGGTCCCATCTCGCAGCAGAGCAACGTCCCCGGCAGCGTAGAGGCCGACCCCACGCTTCTGAGGGACCCTCCCGACCGACAAAGCCTCCGCATCCGCCGTCCCATCACCGCCGTCACCCGGGGTGATGTCGGCCAACGCTCCGCCCTCCTCGTCAGCGGAAGCCTCACCCTCAACCACACCCTCATCCGGCGAGTCGATCGAGTACGTCACCCAACACTGGCAGTTATGGGCGATCAACCCGTTCGCCCCATACCAGTTGGAAGCCGTGCCAAGATTGAACACATAGCCCGACCATTGACCCCACTCGATACTGACGACCTCGTCCGCCGCTACCACACCGGCGAGTCCGTCCAGAGCCTCGCCCGAGATTTCAACGTGTCCCGTTGGACGATCAACCATCGGCTCACCCAAGCCGGGACTGAACTCCGAGGACGGAGCGAAGCCCAACGAACCAGACAAGAACGACACCCCGCGTCGGTCGTTGCCGCCCACGCCGCCCGACGCGGAAGCAAGGCCGGGACCAACGAGTTGACGGCCAAAGCCCGGACCCGCGAGCGCACCCTCCAGTTCGTCGGCTCCCACGAGCATGAACTCCTGCAACGACTTGCTCAACGCGGCCACGTCGGACGTCCGCAAGAGCCGGTCGGTCGATACAACCTCGACATCGGTTACCCGTCCGTCGCCGTGGAAGTCCATCGAAGAACCAACAACCCGATGAACGACCCCGGCGTCACGAGCCGCAACGAACACCTCGGAGGCAGGGTCTCCTTGTATGTGTGGATCAACCCCCGTGATGACCGCCTCGTCAACGAGGCGATAGAGGTGATCGACCGATGGTTGCACCTCGCACGCCGGAACCCATCCACGGCCGGTGAGCACTGGGTGGTTCGGGGTAACGGTCAGATCGTGTCCGGCCCGGGTGGACAACCTCACCACCGGACCCGAATAGATCCGCCGGTAAGCACGCGAGATTTCATCCGCTGACAGCACCGTGTCGGGCAACACGCAGTTGATCGACTCCTCCGGGGGCAACTCCGGGTCCCCCGGGTACATCCCCTCGCCACCAGCGAGAACGAACAGTTCGTCGACCGCGACGGTTTGACCGTCAGCGTCCATGTGTGAATCCCGCGAGTTGCGGAACATGCAGTTCCACGTTTTCGTGCCGACCATCTGGCCCAGCTCAATCATCCCGTGAGCTGCGCCCTCGGAGATCGACGTCGCCGACGACTCACCCATCGCCTCAGCCAACGCGTCGGACAACGGCCCCGACGTGTCCTCACCCAACCCCAGTTCGTCACCCAAACGGGTCGAATCCCACCCGTCCTCGGACCCCCGGCCCATCAACGTCTCGACACGGTCCGCCACGATTTCACCACGGTTCGAGAGCATCTGAGCGATCTCGTACCCGATCAACCCGGTCATCGCGAGGATCGCCGCCGACGTGAAGAACCCCGGGCCGCCGTCCTCCCCGTCGGTAGGGTCAATCTCAGCACCATCGGCGAAGGCGTACGCGGCTTCGGCGGCGATCTCGTCGAAGTAGTCGGCGATCTCACCGTTCATCTCGTCGAGCCATTCCTGCTGGTCGAACACTTCGCCCGGGACGTCGGGGAAGCTGTCCTCACCGAACGCTTCGAGGTTGTCCGCCATCGAGGCGCGCGTGCGTTCCGCCGCTGTTTGCACCGCCAGCGCGCCCTGCGCCGCCCAACGCTTCCGGTCCGCCTCGCTGAACGAGAAGATGGGCATGGTCTCAGCTCCGAATCAGGTCGCCAGCCACCAACGCGGACACGACCAACTCGGTTGGGATCTTGAACCCGTTAGTACCAACCGAAAGGCGGCGGTCCAACGCTGTCACCGCGTACATCGACAGTTGCTCCGCCAGCTCGGCGGCGGCGACCTCCGCGCTTTGCTGCGCCAGATATGGGTCAGCGCCCTGATCGACCAAAGCGACGCGCAACCAATCCGCCACCCGGATTTGGAGATCGTTCCAACATCCCGAGAACAGCTCCTCACGACCCAAACCGGCGCGTGTCGCCAGCTCCGAACCGGCGACGGTCAACACCTCAGACCGTTTCGACCCTCGCAACCGGTCCGCTTCCTCCCGGTCGATACCGTTGAACCGCGAGATCAACCGGTTAGCGGCGCGTTCCAGACCCCGGTCGAGTTCGCGGTCGGCCGCGGCGAGCAACACACCGAGCACGGTCGGCGACACGTTCGCCAACCTTGGGACGTTCGGCGGTTCGGCACCGCCGGACTGCGGTGGCCCAATCGCTCCCGGCGGGTCCTGCGCCCCACCCGGCGCGGACTGGCCGGTCTGCCACTTTTCCAATGCGGCGGGCAGATCCTTGTCGTCGGGGTACAGCAACGGCAGGATCGCCGGTCCCAACGTCGGCTGAGCGTACAGAAGTCGCTCCAAGGTCCGGCGCTCACGTTCCTCTGTCGACGGCATGTCCGCCTCGTCCAGACCGTTCAGGCGAACCCACGCGTCCTCCGACACGATTTCAAGTCCGAACCCGGTCGTGGCGTTGTCCGACAGGTCCGTCTCGGCGGTGATCGGCGTCACATCGAGCGCCAACCGGAACCACTCAGTTTCTTCCGGTTCCAACGCCTCGAAGATCGTCAACATCGGCCGCAGGTATGCAGACGAGATGAACCCCACGATGACATCGCCCAACGGGATCACATGCTTCGCGATGAAGTCTGCGTCGACGTTGTACCCCGTCCAGTGGTTCAGGTTCGCTTTCCCGGTCATCACCTCGGGGTTGATGTCCAAGCCCGCCGCCAGCCGTTCCAAAGCCTCTTGACGGAGGTCCTTGTAGAGGCCATCGAGGTCGCGTGTCAGGTCGATTCGCCCCATCAGGTCTTTCGCCGGGTGGTCCTTGATGAACGCCGGGCCGCGCATCAGCAGCGGGACGAGCGATGACGCCGACGTGCGATCCTCGATCGGCGAGTTGATATGTCGGGCCAGTTCCTCCTCGAACTCGTCACCACCAGTAGCGGGATCGCCGGGGTTCTCAAACTCGTCCGACGGTCCAAACGAAACCTCCCACGGGACGTAGAACAGCCCGGCGGCGAGACGGGATTTGGCGATCGCGTCGATCACCTGCGTCAACAGCACCAGTTCCCGGCAGATCGGAAGGACGCGCCGCATCGGACAATCAGCGCGAGCTGAGTACCGTGGGTCGCGGTGGTGGAGGCGAGCGACGTACGCGTCGACGTCGACGTCCGCTTTGCCTTGCGAACCGCCCCACGCGTTGCGTGTGACCTTGCCGCCCTTCTCGACTTTCAGCTCCAACGTCGACAGGAACTCCCACAACAGCCCCGCCGAACGCTTGCGTTCGTCAACGATCGGTTGGCCGAACAGGTAGCACTCCCCTGCGATTTCATAGTTGAGGGCGGCCTGTCGTAGCAGCTCACCTTGGCCGCCTTCGGGTGGCTTGAACGCTGCCAGCACTCTCAACACGCGGGGATCGTCGGTCTCGACCCATTCGTCGGTGTTCGGGACGCGAACCTCGGGGCGGATGACGCACCGGCCGATCATGTTGGCCTTCAAGTTCAGTGCATAGCCGACCTCGCCGATGGCTTCGACGAACGAGTACGCGTCCTGTTGCCAGTTCTCTTTCGTGATCGGCGCTTCGATCTCGTCGACCGTTTTCAGCGGGGACTCGTGGTTCGACGGGGAGCGCATCACGAAACTGCCCCGCCGGTCAGGTGCTACGACAGTCCGTATCGGTGGGCGCATCCACTCACACTAGCGAGCGCACCCCATCGGACCGGGGAGCCAAGTGAGGTCAGAACTCCGAGAGCGTCGCCGCCGGGTCCGCCGGGCATGAACAGGTCGACCATTCGCCGGAGGGGAACCCTTCCACACGGTCGCCACAGCCAGCGCACGTCGCTATGACCGTAAGGCCCGGGGCGGGGATTTCACCACGCTCGAACAGGTCAGCGATTTCAGGGGCATCGGAGTTGAGGTACGGGTAGCTCATGCTTTTTCCCATCCGTATTCGGCGGCGTACATCGGGAGGACGTCGACCAGTTCAGTGAGCCGGTTGACCTGCCCGACACGTTTCTCACCGGCGAAGATCAGCCAGTGGTAGCGGGGGGTCGGGTTCGACAAGTTCCCGTTGCGCGGGTACGCGTAGCCGACGACACGTTTGCGGATGGTGACCCCGGCGTAATCGGTGGGTCGGGCTGCCCCGTCGTAGAAGGGGGTGGGTTGGGTGCTCATGCTGCGACCAGCTTCGCTCCGGCATGGAGGATGGGGGCGAGGCTGTATGCGCCGTAGGGGAGGACGTACTCGTACCCGTCGTGGATCTTGATGCCGACGCGGAAGGTCTTGCCGTACTGGGCGAACGTGACGAACTTCGCGGTCCGGGCGACGACCTCGAAACGGAAGATGCAGTCGTAGTCACCGTGTGAGCGGGTCTCGTACTTCTCTCCAACCTTGAAGGTTGCGATGGCTGCTTCGTTCATGGTGGTGCTCCTCGTGGTCGGTCAGTAGTCGAAGTCGGGGTTCTCGGTCAGGACGGTGAACCCGGCGGCGGTGGCTGCCTTGGCGCACTCTGACCCGAGAAGGGCGGCGGGATCATCGGCTTCGGCATGGGGGGCGACGGCGTAGCGGGTGTTGGCCCCGGTGAGCTTGCGCCCGCAGTGGGTACACTCGAAGCCGGTCGGGCCGTAGTGCAGCTTGGCGATGCGAGCTTGGTACTTCGGTCCGTAGAAGAACTCGGTGGTCTCTGCGGTGGTGCTCATGGTGGTGGTCCTTTTGGTGGCTTCTCTCACAACTTCACTGTAGCGGTTCACGCTACGTTATGCAACCCGGGGAGGCAGTCCCATTTGGTTTCGTAAGACATCCCCCACCCACCGGAGGCTCTTTCACCGCGTGAGAGGGAATGTCTTACGAAGCCGGATGGGGCTTGGCGGGAACCGGACTTTCGTAGGCTACGGAGCGAGTCGACTCACAGGGTCAGTCCTCGGTCTTTGGTTGTTCCTACGCTTTCCGACTCCCTCCGAGACTCACCCGGTCAGTTGGCCCGCTGAACCCGGAGGATGGCGGCGAACTGGGTGGCCGGTGGGCGAACCGGCGGGCGTGGCTTGAACACCCGGCGGGGCTGGCGGTGGAAGATCCTCACGACCCTCCTCCTTCCCGGGGGACCTTCCCCCTGCAACTCCAATATACCGTAGTTCCTCGCTATACACAACCTCTATGGGAGGATTTCACCGAAAACGCGAAGAAGCCGGACCCCTGTAGGAAGGGTCCGGCTCCTCCAACCGGAGAACACCACATTATCCGGCGAGCTTGACCGCCAACTCCAACACGTCGAGGGCGGCGTCCTCGAACTCCGCAGCACGATCAGGGTCAGACACACGCTGAGCTGCCGACGTGACCGCCTGCATCAGACCGCCAGCGGTGGACTGACCACCAGAGATGAAGTCGGCGAGGATGAGATCCTGCTCGGACTGGCTGAAACCGAACTGCTTGGCGACCCGCTCCAGAGTGTCGGTCGGGTTAGTGACTCGCACCCCCGCCTTCACCTCCATCTCGGCCACCTTGGCGTCGACGTACTCCTTCGAGCAGAACGACCGGACAGCGTCGGCGGCCTGAGATGAGATCAGCTCCGCGCTGCGACGCTGCGTCTCCCCGGACCACGACACCGCGCCTTCGTCGAGCTTCGCCCCGAGATGCACACCTCGCAACGCGTCAGCTTTGATCGTGAGACCGTTCCGGCAAGCGAGGACCGTGAGCTGCGGCGTGATCGACCACGAGCCGTTCCCCGTCTCGGAGTTGCCGATCACGAACCCGGCGAACACCGTCGGGCGGTCATCGGGGCGCAGCCACCCGTGGGACTCCAACGCCAACGCCCGCTCCGGGGTGGTGTCGTCGAACGGCGACCGGTAGTTGTTCAGCAGGATCGGGGCGAGCGCCGCGATTTCAGGGCACGCGACCTTGACCCGCATCCGACGTTCCGACAGGTCGACTCCGACGACGTCGAGGTTGACCCCGGCCTCGCGGGCACCAGCGAGAGCCGCGAGCAGGAAGTCGAGGTTGTCGTACGCCGCGAACCCGTTGGACAGGAACGCCCGGGCCATCCCTTCGCCTCCTTCGGGGGAGAGGAACCCGCGAATCAGGTACTTGCGTTCCGGGTCTGCGTTGAGCCAAGTGTTGACGTTGGCGTCGAGGAGGCTGGCGTACGGGTTCTCGTCAAGGAAGCTGCCAGCGATGGCTTCGGAGCGCATCCGGCGGAGGTACTTGATGGGGATACCCAACCGGTCGGCGATGCCGGAGTCGAACACGTCTGTCGGTCGGAGCACCGCGTCACCGTCAGCGACCCCGGCTTCGGTGATGATCTTGTCGCCCGCTCCGTCGATGACGAGGCTCCCGTCCTTGAACGAGAGGCGGCTGGCTGTGGCGACGTGGTCGAAGCGGAGATCCTGTTGGGATTTCAGCGTCTCGACGAGATCCCCGAGTGATGCGTTGCGGAGGGTTGTGGTGACTGTGGTTGACATGGTGGTGCTCTTTCGTTTGTGGATTGACGTCAAGATACCGCATAGTTGAACGATACGCAACCTCGGGTTGAGGATTTCACACCATTTCGGCCAGAGCCTCAGCCAACTCCCACTTCCGTTCCCCCTCCGGGGCAGATCCGACCGCTTCCACCAACGCTGCAACCAACGCCGGAAGCTCCGCCCACGACGCCCTCGGCAGATCCGACTCGCGGTTCCACGGGCGGTCCAACAGAATCCCCGACCCGTCGCCGTAATCCTCCAACGCCAACAACGCCGCCGGGTCGTCGTCGATCAACAGATCGCACTCCACCTCCAACTTCGACGTCGGACCAAGCGACACCGACCGCAGCGGCAACATCCAGTCCGCCACCCACCCGTACGTCGAGCACACCACCGCCCGCGACGCCGGACGCGACGACACCCCAACCAGATCACACCCCGAGTCGAACAACGCCATCAACCCCACCACCGCCTCCGGGTACGGCTCCTGCGTCCTGTACCCCTCCGCCACGGCAAACACCGCCAGATGGTCGTGGAACTCGGGAGACGACACACCAGACGCCAACCAGAACTCCCTGACGTCAGGTTCGACGTCGAACATCGGGGAACCACCGACCGACGCCCACCACACCGACCACGCACGCGTAAACGGGTACATCACCCCATCAAAGTCAAGGGCCACGCACAGTGTCACAGGGCGGGATCGTAGCCTGCGGTCACCGACAAGATTTCACAAACAAGCAGGCTCAGCCTTGAACGACCGGCACTCGACCACGTTCGGCCCTGAACCCGAACCGATCCACTCCACCGTCCACGCCCCCGACGTCGCCACGTCCACATCGAGATGGAACAACCCGACCCCGTCCTGCACCACCACTGGGATCACGTTCGTTGTGATGACCAACGCCGGGTCTTGCACCTTGCACGTCACCACACCCGGGTCGGCAAGCGCCCCCGTCGACAGATCCGTCGTCGTGAACGACGTCCGAATCCGGGTTCCGGCTGTCACGCTGAACACGCTCACCTAACACCTCCCGAAGTCAACAGAACCGGTGTCTGCGCTGAGGCTAACGGTAGCCGTGTCACCAGTGAAGGTGATGACACCGGTGTCGGCGGTGAACGTCACCGTCGCACAGCCGACCAGCGGCGGCAACGGGTTCGTGACCACGACGTTGTCGACCAACCCCAACAGGTCGGTCAGGAACACCGCGATTTCGTTGGCGAGCGAATCGGCCAGATCCTCGACGTCGCCGACGACCACATCAACCGTTGCGGTGATGTCGTCGAGACCGCCGAGCGGGTCGTCGATACCGATACCGCGCACCGGGAACACCGTGTCGGTGAGACCGTCGGGGTCGGTGATCGTCACCGACACCGCGACGACCGGGGTGTCGGTGAGGCCGACCCCGTCGACGACGACGACACCAGCGGAGAACGTGGTCCCGTCGACCAGCCCTTCGAGGTCGCCGACGAACACCCCGACATCAGCGGTGATGACGTCGAGGAGACCTTCGAGGTCGGTGACCGATACCCCGCCCGCGGCGACCGCTACGTCGGTGAGGCCCAACAGGTCGCCAGCGGTTGTCGCCGCCGCACCCGAAGTTGTGTCCAGCAGCCCTTCGGTGTCCCCGGCGAACAAGTTGACCGACGCCGTCGCCGTGTCGACGAGGCCCATCAGGTCGTCGATCGTCGCGCCCAACCCTGTGACCGTCGTGATGTCGTCGAGGAGACCTTCGGGGTCGACGATGATGACGTCCACCGCTGCGACGATCCCGTCCAACAACCCCAACAGGTCACCAGACGTCGTTCCGGCCGCACTCGAAGTGGAGTCTGTCAGCCCGGAGGTGTCACCAGCGAACGCCCCCGCCGCGGCTTCCAAACTGTCGACCAACCCCATCAGGTCGGTGATCGTCGCGCCCAACCCCAGCACCTCGGTCACGTCGTCGAGGAGACCCAACAAGTCGGTGATGATGACGTCCACCGCGACAACGATGTTGTCGACGAGACCCAACAGATCACCGACAGTGGTTCCCGCCCCACCGACCATCGAATCCAACAGCCCCTCAGTGTCGCCAACAACCGCTCCGACCGCGAAGATTTCACTGTCGACCAGTCCGAGCGGGTCGATCGGGATGACGTCCGCCGCGGCGACCGTCGAATCGACAAGCCCTTCAAGGTCCGACACGTTCGCTCCAGCAGCAGGAACCAACGGGTCCAACAGCCCCTCGGTGTCACCGACAACCACACCGACGTCGTTGATTTCAGAATCGACCAGTCCGAGCGGGTCGATCGGGATGACGTTCGGTGCGGCGACCGTCGAATCCAGCAGCCCTTCGAGGTCGGAGATCAACGCCCCAGCGTCGGGGGCCAACGGGTCCAACAGCCCTTCGGTGTCACCGACGACAGCGCCGACATCGCTGATTTGAGTGTCGAGCAGCCCTTCGAGGTCGGTGATGAGCGCCGCCGCCGCGATCGTGACGTCGTCGACCAGCCCTTCGAGGTCGCCGACGGTGGTCCCACCCGAACTCGACGTCGAATCCAGCAGACCTGATGTGTCCCCAACGAACGACCCGACATCCGCGATGACTTCGTCGAGCAACCCAAGGTTGTCGGTGATCGTCACCAACTGCGCTATGCCGCCACCACCGCCGGTGGTGTCTTTCAGGAACGTCCCCGAGGACGACACCTTCAAGTTCTGTGGGTTTGGGCCTTTGAGGTACAGGATGGTCATGGGATCACCCCGT